>LNAP01009227.1_pt1 | contig 15795 bp, 14 predicted proteins | sample 602601 | NCBI WGS metagenome assembly LNAP01 (sample SAMN02440304, study PRJNA202911) | soil metagenome | biome: Subtropical and temperate rainforests or woodlands; isolation source: soil samples (1 kg each in a 20% v/v slurry with milli Q water) were... ...
GTTCGCTCTGGCAGCAAATGCTTCTTTATTAGAGCGGCTTTTATCAAACTCACTGGCGACAAAACCATCGCGCACCTTACCGCCACGGCGTGGCGGGGGGGCGGGTTCATCGGGATTCTTCCCCCCGGAACGGGCACGTCGCCGTCCATCCCCTCACCCGCCGCGATGCGGCGACCTCTCCCCAATGGGGAGAGGTTAAGAAGAAGGTCACGCCTCAGTTCACGCTCTTCTTCGGCGGGGTCGCGGGCCAGCTCTTGATGAGCGTGTCATAGTCGATGGTTTCACCCTGCGGCTTCTCATTGGCGAGCTTGGGCTGCGGGGCGAGCGTGCCGTTCTTCTTGGCCTGCTCGACCCAGTATTCCATCGGATGCTTGGCATTGAGCTTCGGCCCGCAATCGCCCTGCACGCCGGAGCGCTCGAGACGTTCCATCACCGAATCCTGCGCATTGGCGAGTGAGTCCATCGCTGCCTGCGGGGTCTTGGCACCGGACGAGGCGTCGCCGATGTTCTGCCACCACAGCTGCGCCAGCTTCGGATAGTCCGGCACGTTCGAGCCGGTCGGCGACCACTGCACGCGGGCCGGCGAGCGGTAGAACTCGACGAGACCGCCGAGCTTGGGCGCCCGCTCGGTCATGGACGGCGACCAGATATCGCTCTCGCGGATGAAGGTGAGGCCGACATGAGCCTTCTTCAGCGAGACGGTCTTGGAGGTGACGAACTGGGCGTAGAGCCAGGCCGCCTTGCGGCGATCGACCGGGGTCGACTTCAGCAGGGTCCAGGAACCCACATCCTGGTAGCCGAGCTTCATGCCGTCCTTCCAATAGGCGCCGTGCGGGGACGGAGCCATGCGCCATTTCGGGGTGCCGTCGGCGTTCATCACCGGTAGGCCGGGCTTCACCATGTCGGCGGTGAAGGCGGTGTACCAGAACATCTGCTGCGCGATGGCCCCCTGCGCCGGCACCGGGCCGGCTTCGGAGAACGTCATGCCGAGTGCCTGGGGCGGGGTGTATTTCTTCAGCCACTCGATGTACTTGACGATGGAATAGACCGCCGCCGGGCCATTTGTGTCGCCGCCGCGCTCGACCGAGGAGCCGACCGGGCGGCAGCCCTCCATGCGAATGCCCCACTCATCGACCGGCAGGCCGTTCGGCAGGCCGCGATCGCCGTTGCCGGCCATGGAGAGCCACGCATCGGTGAAGCGCCAGCCGAGCGAGGGGTCTTTCTTGCCGTAGTCCATGTTGCCATAGACCTTCACGCCATCGATGGTGCCGATGTCGTTGGAGAAGAACTCGGCGATGTCTTCATAGGCCGACCAGTTGACCGGCACGCCGAGCTCATAGCCGTATTTGGCCTTGAACTTGGCCTTGTAGTCGGGGTTGGTGAACCAGTCATAGCGGAACCAGTAAAGGTTCGCGAACTGCTGGTCGGGAAGCTGGTAGAGCTTCTTGTCCGGCGCGGTGGTGAAGTTCAGCCCGATGAAGTCCGGCAAATCGAGCGTCGGGGACGTCACGTCCTTGCCCTCGCCCGCCATCCAGTCGGTCAGCGGCACCGCCTGCTTGTAGCGGAAATGGGTGCCGATCAGGTCCGAATCGTTCACCCACGCATCGTAGATGTTCTTGCCGGACTGCATCTGGGTCTGGATCTTCTCGACGACGTCACCTTCCTGGATGAGGTCGTGGGTGAGTTTGATCCCGGTGATTTCCGAGAACGCCTTGGCGAGCGTCTTGGATTCATATTCGTGCGTGGTGATGGTCTCGGAGACGACGTTGATCTCCATGCCGGCGAAGGGTTTCGCGGCATCGATAAACCACTGCATCTCCTTCATCTGGTCTTCCTTCGACAGCGTCGAAGGCTGGAATTCGCTGTCGATCCATTTCTTCGCTGCTGCCTCGTCGGCGCGCGCCGCGCCCGCACCGACGATCAGCGCCACCGCGCTGGCCGCCAGCATCAGCCGCATCCTGCGGTTGGTCTGCTTCATGGTCGTATCCTCCGTTTCGTCTCTCCCAGGCCCCGCGGCTTTTGCCGCTGGGGGAATTCACACGAGGCGGAACACCGCCAGTGCGTAGACAAGGCAAAGGGCGAGTGCCCAGCCGAGTTCGGGTCCCACCAGGCCGAGCCAGGCGAGATTGATGAAGGCGCTGCCGAGCAGCGTGATGAACAGGCGGTCGCCGCGCGTCGTCGGGATGCGCAGCACGCCGACCCGTGCACGCTCCGGCCGCATCACCGCGAGCACGGTGAAGACGGCGAGCAACGCGGCGATGACGGCGAAGAACGTGGCGGTCTGCCAGGTCCAGGCCATCCAGGCGAAGCTGTTGGGGATCTGGTCCATATCGGTGCCCTCCCCGCTCAAACCCGCCCGAGGGCGAAGCCCTTGGCGATGTAGTTGCGGACGAACCAGATGACGAGCGCGCCGGGGATGATGGTGAGCACGCCCGCCGCTGCCAGCAGGCCCCAATCCATGCCCGACGCCGAGACTGTGCGGGTCATCGTCACCGCGATGGGCTTGGCGAAGGTGGCGGTGAGGGTGCGCGCCAGCAGCAGCTCGACCCAGGAGAACATGAAGCAGAAGAACGCCGCGACGCCGATTCCGCTCGCGATCAACGGCATGAAGATCCTGACGAAGAAGCGCGGGAACGAATAGCCGTCGATCGCCGCCGTCTCGTCGATCTCGCGCGGCACGCCGGACATGAAGCCTTCGAGAATCCACACCGCCAGCGGCACGTTGAACAGGCAGTGCGCCAATGCCACCGCCCAGGGCGTGTCGAACAGGCCGATGGCGGAATAGAGATTGAAGAACGGCAGCGCGAACACCGCGGGCGGGGCCATGCGGTTCGACAGCAGCCAGAAGAACAGGTGCTTGTCGCCGACAAAAGTGTAGCGCGAGAAGGCGTAGGCCGCGGGCAAAGCGAGGCTGATCGAGATGATGGTGTTGAGCACCACATATTTCAGCGAGTTGATGTAGCCGGAGTACCATGAGCTATCGGTGAATATCTTGGCGTAGTGCTCGAAGGTGATATCCCGTGGCCACAGCGAGACCGTGGTGTTGATCTCGAAATTGGTCTTCAGGCTCATGTTCACGAGCCAGTAGATCGGCAGCATGAGGAATACGAGGTACAGCACCATGATGAACGCGCTGCCGCGCGAATTCTGGTTCATGGCTGGCCCTCCCCGGTAAGGTCGCGGTCCTGCCCGGCATTGGTCATGACGGTGTAGAACACCCAGCACACTGCCAGCACGATGAGGTTGTAGACCAGCGACATTGCCGCCGCCTTGCCGAGGTCGAACTGGCCGAGCGCGAGCTTGACGAGGTCGATCGACAGGAAGGTCGTGGCATTGCCCGGCCCGCCGCCGGTGAGCACGAACGGCTCTGTGTAGATCATGAATGAATCCATGAAGCGCAGCAGCACCGCGATCAGCAGCACGCGCTTCATCTTCGGCAGCTGGATGGTGGTGAAGATCGCCCAGCGCGAGGCGCCGTCGATCCGCGCGGCCTGGTAATAGGCGTCGGGGATCGACTTGAGGCCGGCATAGCACAGCAGCGCGACCAGGCTGGTCCAGTGCCAGACGTCCATCACAATGATGGTGATCCAGGCGTGCAGCGCGTCGCCGGTGTAGTTGTAGTTGATGCCGAGCCAGTTCACGCCGTAGCCCAGCAGGCCGATATCGGCGCGCGCGAACACCTGCCAGATGGTACCGACCACGTTCCATGGAATCAGCAGCGGCAGCGCCATCAGCACCAGTGTGGCAGCGACCTTCCAGCCCTCGCGCGGCATGGAAAGCGCGACGAGGATGCCGAGCGGCACCTCGATGGCGAGGATGATCGCGGAGAACAGCAGATTGCGCCACAGCGCATCGAAGAACCGCCCGCCAAGCTCGGTCGAGGGATCGAGCAGTTCCTGGAACCAGCCGAGGCCGTTCCAGAAGAACTGGTTATTGCCGAAGGTGTCCTGAACCGAATAGTTCACCACCGTCATGATCGGCAGGATCGCCGAGAAGGCGACGATGGCGAACACCGGGGCGACCAGCAGCCAAGCCTTGTTGTTGAGCGGCTTTTCCATGACTCAAGCCCCTCCCTTGCCGGTGACCAGAAGGCCTCCGGCATAGATGTGGATCTGGCGCGGATCGAGCCGCAGCGCGGCGTCGTCCCCGCTGATCGACAGCCCCTCGGGCACGGTGGCCGAGGCCGGGTGGCCGGCGATCTCGACGCGGGCGATACGCACGCGGCCGATATCGTCGATGCGCTTCAGCTTGACCGGGATGCCGGCGCCGCGCCGCGACAGCAAGGCGAACTCCGGGCGGATGCCGAGCTCGATACGCTCATTAGCCGGCAAATCGCGATAGGCGCGCGGCAGGCCGATTTCGACATCGCCGACATGGGCAACGGCGCCGTCGACGCGGGCCGGCAGCACGTTCATGCCGGGCGAGCCGATGAAATGGCCGACGAAGGTGTGCGCCGGCCGCTCGAACAGTTCTTCTGGCGTGCCGGTCTGCACCACCGATCCGTCATGCATCACCACCACCGTGTCCGCGAAGGTCAGCGCCTCGGTCTGGTCGTGGGTGACGTAGATCATGGTGAGGTCGAGCGCGCGGTGCAGTTCCTTCAGCGTCGAGCGCAGCTGCCATTTCAGGTGCGGGTCGATGACGGTGAGCGGCTCGTCGAACAGGATGGCGGCCACATCGGAGCGCACCAGCCCGCGCCCGAGCGAGATCTTCTGCTTGGCGTCCGCCGTGAGGTTGCTGGCCTTGCGGTCGAGTACTGCCGACAGATCGAGCCGGCCGGCGATCTCCTCGACGCGGTGGGCGATCGTCTCGCGCGGCATGCGGCGGTTCTTCAGCGGGAACGCCAGGTTCTCCCGCACCGTCATGGTGTCGTAGACCACGGGGAACTGGAACACCTGCGCTATGTTGCGCGCCTCGGTCGGCAGATGGGTGACGTCGCGATCGTCGAACAGGATGCGCCCACGCGTGGGGACCACGAGGCCAGAGATAATGTTGAGCAAGGTGGTCTTGCCGCAGCCGGAGGGCCCGAGCAGCGCATAGGCGCCGCCCTGCCGCCAGACATGATTGATTTCCTTCAGCGCATAGTCCTGCGGGCCCTTGGGATCGGGGCGGTAGGCGTGGGCGAGACCGTCGAGTGTGATGCTGGCCATCTCGTCTCTCCTCAAGCCGCCGCGTCGAGCACGGCGCCGGCGCTGCGGCCGGCGGTGTCGAACAGCAGGACATGGCGGGGGTCGATCACCACGCTGACATAGGCGCCGGGCTCCAGCCGGCGCACGCCCGGCACCAGCGCGATCAGCCGATCAGTCCCGACATCCATGTGCAGATAGCTTTCCGAGCCGGTGATCTCGGCGACCGAGACGGTGGCGTCGAGGCGGATGACATCGCCCGTCGCCGCCTCGGCCTCGCACGCCGCCTCAACGACGGCGAGATGATGGGCGCGCACGCCCATGGTGTAGTCGCCGTCCGGCACGGTGGCGAACACGCCGGTGGCCGGCGCAGTGACGCCGGTCTCCAGCCGCACCGTACCGCCGGACTTGGCGATGCGCAGGGTGTTGAGCGGCGGATCGGAGAACACGCCGGCGGTCGCGAGGTCGGCGGGGCGATGATAGACCTGCGCGGTGGGTCCAAACTGGGTGAGCCGGCCTTCCCGCAGCGTCGCGGTATAGCCACCCAGCAGCAGCGCCTCGGTCGGCTCGGTGGTGGCATAGACGAACACCGCGCCGGTGGAGGCGAAGATGCGCGGCAGTTCTTCGCGCAGTTCCTCGCGCAGCTTGTAGTCGAGGTTGGCCAGCGGCTCGTCGAGCAGCACGAGATCGGCACGCTTCACCAGCGCGCGGGCAATCGCCGTGCGCTGCTGCTGGCCGCCGGAAAGCTCCAGCGGCACGCGCTTGAGATAGGGCTCCAGCTTCAGCAGCCGGGCGGCCTCACCTACGCGCGCCTCGATCTCGGCGCGCGGCAGGCCGGCGACCCGCAGCGGCGAGGCGATGTTCTCGTAGACCGACAGCGCGGGGTAGTTGATGAACTGCTGGTAGACCATGGCGACCGAGCGCTTCTTCACCGGCACGCCGGTGACGTCGCGTCCCTCCACCAGCACGCGGCCGGAGGTCGGCGAGGCCGGCCATCAAGCGCATCAGCGTGGTCTTGCCGGCCAGCGTCGCCCCGAGCAGCACGTTCAGGCTGCCGCGCTCGAGGGTGAGCGATATGTCCTTGATGAAGACACGGCCCGCGACCTCGCGGTGAACATGATCGAGCGTGAGGCTCATCGCGCGCCTCCCGCCATGAGTTGGGTAGGCACGCGGCCCTCTTGCGTCGCCGCGCTCATATAGTCATCGAGCGCCTGCGCCTGCTCGGGCGTGAGCCGCAGCCCGAGCTTGGAGCGGCGCCACAGCACGTCCTGCGCGCTGCGGGCCCATTCCTCGCGCATGAGATAGAGCACCTCGGCCTCAGTAAGGTCGGCACCGAACACGACGCCGAGATCGGCCGCGCTGCGGGCGCCGTCCAGCAACCGCAGCGCGCGGGTGCCGTAGGCGGCGACGAGGCGCGCGGCGAGCTTTTGGTCGAGCCAGGAATGGGCGCGGGTGAGCTGCGCGACGACGCGCGGCTGGTCGTGGACGCCGAAATCCCCGCCTGGCAGCGGCGAACTGCCGGTCCAGGAGTGCTTCGACGCCAATGGCAGATACGGCGCCAGCTTCTGCATGGCGTGCTCGGCGAGGCGGCGATAGGTGGTGATCTTGCCACCGAACACCGAGAGAATAGGAGACTGACCCTCATTATCGTCGAGTTCCAGCACGTAGTCACGCGTGGCTTCCTGTGCCTTGGAGGCGCCGTCATCATAGAGCGGGCGCACGCCGGAATAGGTCCACACCACCTCGTCCGGCGTCACCGGCGCCTTGAAATATTCACTCGCCGCCGCGCAGAGATAGGCGATCTCCTCCGGGCTGGCGGTCGGCTTGCTGCCCGGCGCGCCGGCATAATCGCGGTCGGTGGTGCCGATCAGCGTGAAGTCGTGCTCATAGGGAATGGCGAAGATGATGCGGCCGTCGGCATTCTGGAAGATATAGGCGCGGTCATGCTCGAACAGCCTGCGCACCACGATGTGGCTGCCCTGCACGAGGCGCACCGAGGCCGGCGAGTTGGCCCGCACCACCTGAGCGAGTACCTCATGCACCCACGGCCCGGCGGCATTCACCAGCACGCGGGCGCGCACCGTCTCATTGATGCCCTCGCGCTCGACCTCGATGCGCCAATGGTCGCCGGCACGGGTGGCGGAGACGACGCGGCAGCGCGGGCGGATATCGGCGCCGCGCTCGGCGGCATCCAGCGCGTTCAGCACCACGAGGCGGCTGTCCTCGACCCAGCAGTCGGAATATTCAAAAGCGCGAACGAAGCCGTCGCGCAGCGGGCGCCCGGCGGGATCGCGCCGCAGGTCCAGCGTCTTGGTCGCCGGCAGCAGCTTGCGGCCGCCGAGATGATCATAGAGGAACAGGCCGAGCCGCAGCAGCCATGCCGGGCGCAGGCCGTCATGATGCGGCAGCACGAAGCGCAGCGGGCGGATGATGTGCGGGGCGATGGCCCACAGCACCTCGCGCTCCATCAGCGCCTCGCGCACCAGCCGGAATTCGTACTGCTCGAGATAGCGAAGCCCGCCATGGATCAGCTTGGTGGAGGCCGACGAGGTGGCGCCGGCGAAATCGCCCTGCTCGAACAGCACGACGGAAGCGCCGCGCCCCGCCGCATCCCGCGCGATGCCGCAGCCATTCACGCCGCCGCCGATGATCGCGACGTCATAGACCGGATCGAGATTCCGAGCGTTCAAGCGGCGTCTCCCAGCGTGCTCCTTTAGGTCAGGAGCACTTTCGTTTTTAGCTTCATATTGAGGCTATATGAACCTTATATGCTTTTGCAATAGCTTCAAACGAAACTTGTAAGGTTTCGATTAGGTGCGATGCAGCATTCGCTGGCATGCCAGCGCTTAGCCTCCAGCTGGCGAGGGATAGTCTCTCGCAGGGGCGCGATGTCGAGCAATCGCGCTCTTGCCCCCAGGCTACATAGACCTTCGGCTCACGACTCGGGCCTTGCGCCCCGCGCTCACCTCGCTAATTTCGCCGCCTCATAACAGCCGGCCTCAATGGCTGACGGGAGGAGAGATGGCAGTGGACGCGCCCCAGGCGGAAGCGGTCGCGCTGACGGGCGTGCGCATCACATTCGGCACGCAGGAGCGCGGCGCCAAAAGCTTCACGGCGGTGGACGCCGTCGACCTTCATGTCGCGGACGGCGAGTTCGTCGCCATTGTCGGCCCCACCGGTTGCGGCAAGTCCACGCTTCTCAACGCCGCCGCCGGCCTGCTGGTGCCGAGCGCCGGCAGCGTCCGGATTTTCGGCGCGCCGCTGACCGGGCTGAATTCCAAGGCAGGCTACCTCTTCCAGGCCGAGGCGCTGTTCCCGTGGAAGACCGCGCTGGATAATGTCGCCATCGGGCTTGATGTCGCGGGCGTGCCGAGCGGCGAGGCGCAGGCCCGGGCGCAGGACTGGCTCGGCCGCGTCGGGCTGGCGGCGTTTGCCGGGCGCTACCCGCACATGCTGTCCGGCGGCCAGCGCAAGCGCGTCGGCCTTGCGCAGGTGCTGATCCGCGACCCCAAGATTCTCCTCATGGACGAGCCGTTCGGCCCGCTCGACGCGCAGACCCGGCAGATCATGGGCAACCTGCTGCTGGAACTGTGGAACGCCGAGCGCAAAGCGGTGCTGTTCGTCACCCACGATCTGGAAGAGGCCATCGCGCTGGCCGACCGCGTGGTCATCATGGGCGCCGGGCCGGCGTCGCACATCATCGGGCAATGGCGGGTCGATCTGCCCCGCCCGCGCGACATCATGGAGGTGCGGCTGCAACCCGCCTTCCACACGCTCCACCGCGAGATCTGGTCGGCGCTGCGCGACGAAGTCGTGAAGGGCTACCAGCAGACGGAGAGCGCGGCGTGAAGCGGCTGAAGCTGACGTTTTTCCAAATTCTGGTCGCGGTGGTGCTGATCGGCATCTGGCACATCGGCTCCACCGTGAAGTTGCCGGCAGGCGTGATGTCCGCCAAGGCGTTCTATCCGCTCGACCCGTTCTTCTTCTCGACCCCGCTCGCGGTATTCGAGCGCACCTGGCGCGACTTCTACACCGGCGTGATCTGGTATCACCTCGGCATCACACTGTTGGAGACCACCCTCGCCTTCTTCATCGGCGCGGCCGGCGGTGTGCTGGTCGGCTTCTGGTTCGCCCGGCAGCAGCTCGTGGCCGCAGTGTTCGACCCCTATGTGAAGATGGCGAACGCCCTGCCCCGCGTGGTGCTGGCGCCGATCTTCGCGCTGTGGCTCGGCCTCGGCATCTGGTCGAAGGTGGCGCTCGGCGTCACGCTGGTGTTCTTCATCGTGTTCTTCAACGTCTATCAGGGCGTGAAGGAAGTCAGCCCCACCGTGCTCTCCAATGCGCGGATGCTCGGCATGAACGAGCGCCAGCTGATGCGCCATGTCTATTGGCCATCGGCTCTCACCTGGATGTTCTCCTCGCTGCACACCGCGGTCGGCTTCGCGCTGGTCGGCGCGGTGGTCGGCGAGTATCTCGGCTCGGCCGCCGGTCTCGGCTACCGCATCCACCAGGCCGAGGGCGTGTTCGACGTCACCGGCGTATTCTCAGGCATGCTGGTGCTCTCCATCTTCGTCATCATCATCGACATGGGCGTGACGGCCATCGAAAACCGCCTGATGGTGTGGCGCCCGGCGCCCGCCACCAGCCAGAAATAATCAAGCCAGAACGATATGGAGGAACGCCATGAAGTCATTCACGAAGATCGCGATGCTCGCGCTTGCGGGCGCGCTCGCCTTCTCTCTTCCCGCAGTCGCCCAGAAGGCGGAAAAGCCGACCCTGACGCTCGGCGTCGGCGGCAAGCCGCTGCTGTATTACCTGCCCCTCACCATTGCGGAGCGGAACGGCTATTTCAAAGAAGAAGGGCTGGACGTCACCATCAATGATTTCGGCGGCGGCGCGAAATCGCTGCAGGCGCTGATCGGCGGCTCCATCGACGTGGTGACGGGTGCCTATGAGCACACCATACGCATGCAGGCCAAGGGCCAGGACATCGTCTCGGTGATTGAGCTGGGCCGCTTCCCCGGCATCGTGCTGGTGGTGCGCAAGGACAAGGCCGAGCAGTACAAGACCATCAAGGACCTCAAGGGCGCCACGATCGGCGTCACCGCGCCGGGCTCCTCGACCAATTTCTTCATGAACTTCCTGCTCGCCAAGGTCGGGCTGAAGCCGGAGGACGTGTCGTTCGTCGGCGTCGGCGGCGGGGCCTCGGCGGTGGCGCAGATCAAGCGCGGCGAGATCGACGCCATGGTCAATCTCGACCCCGTCATCACCAAGGTGGTGACCGATGGCGACGCCGTGGTGCTGGCCGACAGCCGCACCGAGGCCGGCAACCAGGAGATCTTCGGCGGCGCCAACCCGGCGGCGGTGCTCTACATGAAGACCGACTTCGTCGCGGAGAACCCCGTCACCACCCAGAAGCTCGTCAACGCCTTCTACAAGGCGCTGAAATGGCTTCACACGGCGAGCCCGGAAGACGTGGCGAAGGCGGTGCCGGAGGAATATCTGCTCGGCGACGCCTCGCTCTACAAGGCCGCCTTCACCGCCTCCAAGCCGACCTACTCGCTCACCGGCGTGATCCCGCCGGCCGGCATGAAGAACGCGCTCGGCATGCTGGTGGAGTTCGACCCCGAGCTGAAGGCCGCGACCATCGACCTGCCGAAGACCTTCGACGGCAGGTTCGTCGCCAAGGCGGCCGAGACCATCAAGTAAGGCGCGCCGCCTCTCGGCGCCATCACGTCCGTATCCGGTAGCCGCTGCGGAAGATCCAGATGATGGCGCCGAGGCAGACGGCGATCACAGCCAGCGACATGGCGAGGCTGATGCCCACCGCGACATCCGCGATGCCGTAGAAGGTCCAGCGGAAGCCGTTGACGAGGTAGACGATCGGGTTGAACAGCGTGATCGTCCGCCACAGCGGCGGCAGCATGTCGATGGAATAGAAGGTGCCGCCGAGAAACGTCAGCGGCGTCACGATCATGACAGGCACGATCTGCAGCTTCTCGAACCCGTCGGCCCACAGGCCGAGGATGAAGCCGAGCAGGCTGAAGGTGATGGCGATCAGGAACAGGAACCCGATCATCCAGAACGGGTGCAATATCTCGAACGACACGAACAGCCGCGCGGTGGTGAGGATGATGAGGCCGAGGATCAGCGACTTGGTCGCGGCGGCCCCGACATAGCCGAGCAGCACCTCGGCCACCGACACCGGCGCCGACAGCAACTCATAGATCGTGCCGGTAAAGCGCGGCAGATAGATGCCGAACGAAGCATTGGCGATGCTCTCGCCGATCAGCGTCAGCATGATCAGGCCGGGCACGATGAAGGCGCCATAGGGGATACCGTCGATCGTCGCCATCTGGCTGCCGATGGCCGAGCCGAACACGATGAAATACAGCGAGGTCGAGATCACCGGCGAGGCGATGCTCTGGAACAGTGTGCGCCAGGTGCGGTTCAGCTCGAACAGATAGATGGCTCGGACGGCGTGGAAGTTCATGCCCGTTTCCCCACCAGATCGACGAAGATGTCCTCGAGCGAGGAGCGGCTCATGTCGATGGTCTTCAAATCGATGCCCAGCACGGCGAGCTGCTTGAGCAGGTCCGCGACGCCGGCATCGCTCTCACCCTCGCCGGCCAGCGTGAAGGACAGCACGGAACCCTCCTCCGACAGCGCCAGCGGCCAGCGCTCCAGCCCGGCCGGCACGCCTTCGATGGGCTGCTTGAGGACGATGGTCACCCGCGTCTGGCCAAGCCGGCGCATCAGCGCGTGCTTGTCCTCGACCAGCACGATCTCGCCCTTGTCGATCACCCCGATCCGGTCGGCCATCTCCTCGGCCTCCTCGATGTAATGGGTGGTGAGGATGATGGTGACGCCGTGCTCGCGCAGCCGGCGGACCATCGCCCACATGTCGCGCCGCAATTCGACATCGACGCCGGCGGTGGGCTCGTCGAGGAACAATATGGTCGGCTCGTGGGCCAGCGCCTTGGCGATCAGCACGCGGCGCTTCATGCCGCCGGAGAGCGAGGCGATCTTGGCGTCCTTCTTCTCCCATAGCGACAGCTCGCGCAGCACCTTCTCGATGTGCGCGGGGTTGGGCGCCTTGCCGAACAGGCCACGCGAGAAGCTCACCGTCGCCCACACTGTCTCGAACATGTCGGTGGCGAGTTCCTGCGGCACCAGCCCGATCTTGGCGCGGGCGGCGCGATAGTCGGTGACGATGTCGTGGCCGTCGGCGGTGACGGTACCACCGGTCGGGCGCACCAGACCGCAGATCACCCCGATCAGCGTGGTCTTGCCGGCGCCGTTCGGCCCGAGCAGCGCGAATATCTCACCGCGACGAATGTCGAGATCGATGGATTTGAGGGCACGGTGGCCACTCTCATAGGTCTTGTCCAACCCGGAAACACGGACGATCGGGTTCACACGCGCACTCCGGGCTACTTCAAACACCGCCGGGACGAGATAGGCATGGAACGGCGCGATGACTAGACCGTGTTTCGTTAATGCGGTGTTGCCGGAACGAGGCCGTCCAGCATCGCGGCCTAGTTCATCGGCTCGCCGGTCATGATGAGGCAGACATTCTGTCCGCCGAATCCGAACGAGTTCGACATCACCCGGCGCACATCGGCGTCGCGGGCCACATTGGGCACCACGTCGAGCGGGATCGCCGGGTCGGGGATCTCGTAATTGATGGTCGGCGGAATGCGGCCATTCGCAATCGTCAGCAGCGAGGCCACCGCCTCGATCGCACCGGCCGCGGTCAGCGTGTGGCCGATCATCGACTTGTTCGACGAGATCGGCATCGCCTGCAGCCGCTCGCCGAACACCGCCGTCATGCCGGTGAACTCCATCCGGTCATTCTCCGGCGTCGAGGTGCCGTGGGCGTTCACATAGTCGATCTGGTCCGGGCTGATGCCGGCGTCGCTCAGCGCGTTGCGCATGCAGCCGATCACCGGCTTGGCGTCGGGCGAGGAGCGGGTGCGGTGGAAGCTGTCGGCCATCTCGCCGACGCCTTCCAGCACGCCCAGAATCCTGGCCCCGCGCGCCAGCGCGTGCTCCAGGCTCTCCAGCACCAAAGCGCCGGCGCCCTCGGCGATGATGAAGCCGTCGCGGTTCTTGGCGAACGGCCGCGAGGCGGCGGAAGGCACCTCGTTATTGGCCGACAGCGCCGAGAGCAGCGAGAACCGGATCAGCGCCTCGGCGGTCACCGAGCCGTCGGTGGCGATGGACAGCGCCGCCTCGCAATCGCCGCGCCTTATCGCCTCGACCGCGAGCTGGATCGAGGTGTTGCCCGACGCGCAGGCGGTCGACAGCGAGATCGGCTGGCCGCGCGTGCCGAAACGGTCGGCGAGATGATCGGCGATCGAGCCATAGAGGAAGCGCTCATGCCAGGCATCGTGCCCGCCGGTCTCGGCGGCGCGCAGCAGATCGTCATAGGAGATCGGGCCGTTGGCGGCGGACTCTTGCGCGAGAATCCGGCGCTGCGGCCATTCCAGCTCGATCGGCGGCACGGCGCAGAACAGCGGGCCGGGGAAGTTGCCGCGCGTGCCAATGCCGGATTCGGCGATCGCCTCTTCGGCGGCCAACTGCGCCAGTTCCTCGGAGAGATCGGGCGCGGTGCGCCCGCTCTCGGGCAGGAAGTCCACCGTGCCGGCAATGGTGGTCTTCATGGTGTCGACGGGAAACCGGGTGATGCGGTGAATGCCGGATTCCCCGGCCGTCAGCCTGGCCCAGTTGTCCTGCTTGCCCTGGCCCATCCCCATGCCGGTCACAACGACGATCGGCCGGCCGGCCTTGTCGGTATAGGTGGACATTCAGTTGCTCCCAAATTCCCAAATAATCAGCGGAACCACGCGCCGCTCCCGACCGCGATCAGCATGGTCAGGCCATAGACCACCAGCCCCAAAGCCAGCGCGCCGAACAGCACGTTCAGCGAGCCGGTCAGCGCCAGCGCGGCGAACCCGCCGCCCAGCGCGACGGCGATGCGCATGAAGCCGGCGGTCAACGGCCAGAACAGTCGCCCGGCGCCCTGCGAGGCGAAATACAGCGACAGCCCCAGCCCGAAGAAGCCATAGGCCGGCCCGACGATGCGCAGATAGGCACTGCCGGTCTCGATCAGCAGAGGGTCGTCGCTGAAAAGTCCGAGCCAGGCCTGCGGCCAGATCGCTGCCGACAGCCCGATGGTCTCGGTCATCGCGAAGGCGATACCGCCGCCGATCAAGGTGATGCGCAGCGCCCGCCCGGCGTTCCCGGCGCCGATATTGGTGCCGACCAGCGCCACCATCGGCGCTCCGATGCCGAACACCAGCGGGATCAGCAGATATTCCAGCCGTGCGCCGGTGCCGAACCCCGCGACCGCATTGACGCCGGCATGGGCGGCGACCAGGGCGGTAGCGAGCGCGATCGTCACATTGGTCTGCAACGAGGTCACCGCCGCGACCAGCCCGACGCGGAGAATGTCCTTGAGGAAGCTCCAGCGCAGCCTCGTCCAGCGCAGATGCGCGAGATTGCGGCCCGACAGAATGTACCAGGCGAGGATCGCCACCCCGGCAGCATAGAAGATCACAAGCGCCGCGCCGCTCCCGGCAATGCCGAGCGCCGGGATCGGGCCCAGCCCAAAGATCAGCAGCGGCGACAGCGGGATCAGCAGCACCACGCCGACGCAGACCACCAGCGCCGGAACCAGCATGTTGCCGGTGCCGCGAATGACGCTGGCGAGCCCGTTCATCACCCAAAGCAGCACATTGCCGGCGAACACCACGTTGGAATAGGCCAAGGCGGCTTCCAGATCCGGCCCCTGCCCGCCCAGCGCCCGGTAGATCGGCTCGCCGAAGATCAGCATCAGGCCGGAGAAGAACAGGCCGAAGGCGATGTTGATGACAATGGCGTGCAGCACCAAAGCGTCGGCGTCGTCCCGCCGCCCCTGCCCGATGGCGCGGGCGATGGCGGACGAGATGCCGCCGCCCATCGCGCCGGCCGAGATCATCTGCATCAGCATCACCGGCGGAAACACCAGCGCCATGCCGGCGAGCGCATCGGTGCCGAGATGCGAAACCCACCAAGTCTCGATCATGCCGGTGGAGGACTGCGCCAGCATGATGAGGATGTTCGGCCACGCCATGCGCAGCAGCATCGGCACGATCGGGTCGTGCAGCAGTTTTAGAGTCTGCGGCGAGTGCTGATGGGGGACGGCGGCGGCGATGCTCATGACCCCGGCACCTCGTCCCGCGCGGCAAAGCGCCGGCGAATGCGCTCATTGGCAGCGGGGCCGGCAGCGGTGCGGAACACCGGATCGCTGAGCGGCCGGCCCGAGACCGCATCGACCAGCACCGGCAAGGCCGGCTCGCCGGTCTCGCTGTTGACGATGTGAATGCTGGCACCCTCGGGGGCCAGATGCCGGTTGCCCCACGCCATCAGCGCGTGGACCACCGGCGCGAAATCCCGGCCGCGCTCGGTCAGCACATACTCATCGCGCGGCGGGCGCTCGCTGTAGCGGCGGCGCTCCAGCAGGCCGGACTCCACCAGACCTGTCAGGCGGCGGGTCAATATGTTGGGGGCGATGTCGAGGCTGGCGATGAACTGGTCGAACCGCGTCATCCCGCCCAGCGCATCGCGCAGGATCAGGATGGTCCACCATTCCCCGACATGCTCGAGGCTGCGGGCGACGGGACAT
>LNAP01003176.1_pt1 | contig 15792 bp, 12 predicted proteins | sample 602601 | NCBI WGS metagenome assembly LNAP01 (sample SAMN02440304, study PRJNA202911) | soil metagenome | biome: Subtropical and temperate rainforests or woodlands; isolation source: soil samples (1 kg each in a 20% v/v slurry with milli Q water) were... ...
ATGGCTTTTTCCCGCCGCGCCTGCAGGCCGGGCTGGATCTGAGCCTTTACATCCTGTTCTTCTTCCCGGGCGTGATCGCCCTGTGCTGGGCCGGCTACAACTATGCCGCCGAATCGTGGGTGATCAGCGAGCACTCCACCATCACGGCCGATGGCCCGCCCATTTATCCGTTCAAGGCCATTATCCCGCTGGCCGGCATCACCCTGCTGTTCCAGGGCTTCGTGGAAGTCGTCTACTGCATAGAGTGCCTCAAGCGCGGCAGCTGGCCACGGCGCGACAAGGACGTGGAAGAAGTCGACGTCGACAAGCTCAAGGACATGGTGCATGTCGATCCGGACATGAACGAGCTCGACCAAATCGTCATCCAGCAACAAAAGGGTAGCCATTCATGAGAAAAGAAGTCTGGTTTGGCCTTTCCATATTGGCCGCAGTCATTATCGCCCTGTTTGCACTCATGCCCGCGCCGGCCGACATCACCAACGGCCACCTGGGCCTGCTGATGCTGGGCCTGATCGTGGTGACGATCATGCTGGGCTTTCCCACCGCGTTTACGCTGATGGGCATGGGAGTCATGTTCACGTATTTCGCGTACCGCAACATGGGACCGCAGATAGCCATCGAGCAGACGCTGGACCTCATGGTGCTGCGCACCTATGCCGTCATGACCAATGACGTGCTGATCGCCGTGCCCCTGTTCATTTTCATGGGCTATCTGGTCGAGCGCGCCAACCTGATCGAAAAGCTGTTTCGGAGCCTGCACCTCGTCATGGCGCGCGTGCCCGGATCCCTGGCCGTGGCGACCGTGGTCACCTGCGCCGTGTTCGCCACCGCCACCGGCATCGTCGGCGCGGTGGTCACGCTGATGGGCCTGCTGGCGCTGCCGGCCATGCTCAAGGCCGGCTACAGCGTCAGGCTCTCGGCCGGCGCCATCACGGCCGGCGGCTGCCTGGGCATCATGATCCCGCCCTCGGTATTGCTCATCGTCTACGGCGCGGTGGCCGGCGTATCGGTGGTCAAGCTGTACGCGGGCGCCTTCTTTCCCGGCATCATGCTGGCGGGCCTCTACGTCGTGTACATCATGGTCGTGGCCAAGCTCAACCCCAAAATAGCGCCGCCGCTGTCGCAGGAAGAACGGCGGGTCACCCTGCCGGAATTCGCCGAGATCGCCAAGCGCACCATCAGCAACCGGGTAGTGCCAGGCCTGATAGGCGCCATCAAAGGCAAGCGCAACGCCGCGGTGCCCATGAGCACGCTGTTCAACAACCTGGCCATCGCCCTGATTCCCGCCCTGGTTTTCGTCGCCGTCATGGGCCTGAGCTACAAAATCGTGACGGCGCCGTTGCCGCAAGCCGCGAGCGGCCTGGTCGAAATGGGATTCAGCGGGCAATCGGACGGCAGCAGCCATTTTGAAAGCGGCGGATTGCAGGAGCCGGAAATCGAAGGCGGCCTGGCCGAACCCGAGGCGGCAGCCGCCAGCGCGGAACCCGACGAGCCCGAAACCGCCGGGGAAGCAGCCGCGGCCGAACCCAACGAAAGCCGGCCTGCGCCCCTGACGTTCTGGATCCTCCTGGCCATAGGCACTGTCGCATTCGCGATTTTCTATGCCTTCTTCACCTTTGCGCGGCTTGAGATCTTCAAGATGCTGCTCAGTTCCTTCTTTCCCCTGGCCATCATGATCCTGGCGGTGCTGGGCAGCATCGTATTCGGCCTGGCCACGCCATCCGAGGCCGCGGCGATGGGCTCCTTCGGCGGCATACTGCTGGCGCTGGCCTACCGGCGCCTGAACCTGGCAATGATGAAGGAATCTGTCTACCTGGCGGCCAAGACCAGCGCCATGGTGTGCTGGCTGTTCGTGGGCTCCAGCATATTCTCGGCCGCCTTCGCGCTGCTGGGCGGACAGGAAATCATCAATACCTGGGTCATGGGCATGGAGCTCACCCCCGTGCAATTCATGATCCTGGCCCAGATCGTGATCTTCCTGCTGGGCTGGCCGCTGGAATGGACGGAAATCATCGTGATCTTCATGCCCATCTTCCTGCCGCTGCTGGCGCACTACCAGATCGACCCGCTGTTCTTCGGCCTGCTGGTGGCGCTGAACCTGCAGACCGCCTTCCTGTCGCCCCCGGTCGCCATGTCGGCCTTCTATCTGAAGGGAGTGGCGCCGCCCCACGTGACGCTGAACCAGATCTTCGCGGGCATGCTGCCCTTCATGGGGATACAGATCATTGCCATCGTGCTGCTGTACCTGTTCCCGGCCATCGGACTGTGGCTGCCGCGGGTGCTGTACTAGGGTGGCATGATAAAAAAGTGAAGTTTTACTAAATAAAGGGCTGGTTTCAAAAGGAACCGGCCCTTTTTTTCACTTGCCAATTCTGCGGGGAAAATCCCCCGTACCCGCATCGGCCTGGACAGGCCGACTATGGTACTACCCACAGCTTGAATAAGAACAAACTTTTTTGTATTATTCTCCCAAATTGGGAGGACAAGCTTACTATGCGAGTTATTGCCAAAAGCGCCTTGAGAAAATTTTGGCAACAACCCCCGCATAAAGACGCCCAAGGCCCCTTGGAAAGCTGGTATGAAGAAGCCATCAGCGCTTCATGGGAATCGCCTCAAAGCATCAAAGACCAATACCGAAACGCGAGTATCTGTGCTAATAACAGGGTAGTGTTCAACATAGGCGGAAACAAATACCGTTTAGTCGCAGAAGTGCAGTATCGAGCGGGTATTGTCTGGGTGAAATTTATTGGCACGCATGCTCAGTATGACCAAATCGACGTGGAGACCATCAATGAATATTAAACCCATCCGCAACGACCAAGACTTGCAGGCTGCCTTCCGCCGCCTTGAGGCTATTTTCCAGGCCGGCCAAGGCAGCCCTGAAGCCGACGAAATGGAAATACTGGTGACGCTGATCGAATCTTACGAAAATAAAAACTACCCCATCAGCCCAGCCGACCCCATCGAAGCGATCAAGTTCCGCATGGACCAGCAGGGCCTCACTCCCCATGACCTGCAGGAATATATAGGCTCCAGCGGGCGGGTATCCGAGGTGCTGAATCGCAAGCGCCCGTTGAGCCTGGGCATGATCAAGCGCCTGCACGACGGCCTGCATATTCCCTATGAAAGCTTGCTGGCCGGCGCCGCCCGCTGACTCGGCAAGACGAATGACTGCGGCATCAAACCGCAATATCTTTGACCTTCCTGGGCCGGCCGCCCAGCTTTCCGTTCTCGCGGGCGGCAGCAGCTTTTGCCCCTGTAGACGCCTTGCCGCCCCGCTTGCCCATTTGGGCGGCCATCCAACGCTCTGTGCCCAGAAAGCCTTCCAGCAGAGCAGGAAGGTATATATCCGCATCCAAGCGCGGAAAGTGAATACCTAAGCCGGACGGCGTGATTTCGACATCGGCCAGATCGATCGGCCGAGCGTGCTCCAACCCTTGCACGTCGCTGAGCGGGAAAGCCAATTCCAGTCCAGACTCAAGCAAAATAACGATACGGGCAGTTTCAACGTCGTAGCGGATCGAGATCGCGGATGGAATAGCGGCTTTCGCTGTCGCCGCACGTTGATTTGCCGCCTTGATCGTAGCTTCAGTAATGTCCATGTATATGCCTCCACGCAGTACACAGTGCTGCCAAGTTACCGGCCAAGGCATTGACGATCCTTATCAGTTCCTTGGTAGAAAATCCATAGTTCTCGCGCAATTCTGGTGGCCCTTTTGGACAGTGCAAGCTAAATACGGCTTCACAGCCGCTACCGATAGTATGGACATGCGCTGGACGGTGATCGTTGGGATAGATAACGACTCGCGTTCCATCGACAGCGAGTACTGTAGGCATTATAGCAAAACCTAAGCGTTTGGGTTATTCGGAAGAAAGGCATGAGAGGCATGCACGCTTTACGTCATGGCTGCTCTCGCCGCCTCGGCCAGAAAACCACTACGGGTCTGATGATGCCGCGTGGCGTATTCATCAATTTTTGCGAGCAAGCGGCGTGGCGGCCCGCGCTCCAGTCAACGCAGTGCGGCGTGGAAAAAATAGTAGCGGGCTTAAGTTTTGGCAGAGCGATTCAACTCCCTGGCGTTCGCCTTGCGCAAGCTGATGGCGCGTCCTACCGCCTGGAAACGGGTTTCAGCGTAGTGATTCCGAGCGTCAACGGTAATGGTAGCGGAGATAGCCCTAGCCCACATAACTGTCCGGGGGAGAAGTATGTAGCTGGCCGCATCGCTCCTGCGAGACAGGATCCTCATCCACACGTCGAAATCCAGGCCAGCGGCCCTAAAGTTCCCGGCCTCGCCGCCGTTAATGCCTGTGAACAGGAAGAAACCGGCTTTGCTTTACTGCGGTACATAGGCAGCAATACAGCACAAAACGGGCTTTTTTCTTCTTGGCAACCAGGCGGAGCAAGATTCGCCGTTTTATTTCCATTAGGAGTTTTCCATGGCTGTTATTAACACCAACTCGCTTGCCCTGATTGCCCAAGGCAACCTAGCTAAATCGCAGTCGGCTCTGGGCACTGCCATTGAGCGTCTTTCCTCTGGCCTGCGCATCAACAGCGCCAAAGACGACGCCGCCGGCCAAGCCATCGCCAACCGCTTCACGGCGAACATCAAGGGCCTGACACAGGCCACACGTAACGCCAACGACGGTATCTCGGTTGCCCAGACGACCGAAGGCGCGTTGAACGAAATCAACAACAACTTGCAACGCGTCCGCGAATTGTCGGTCCAAGCAGCCAACGGCTCGAACTCCGACTCCGACCTGCAATCGATCCAGGAAGAAATCACCCAGCGCCTCGACGAAATCGACCGCGTATCGGCTCAAACCCAGTTCAACGGCGTCAAAGTCCTTGCCCAGGACAATAAGCTGACGGTCCAGGTCGGCGCCAATGACAATGAAACCATCTCGATCAACCTGAAACAGATCAACGCCAAAACACTGGGCCTGTCGGGCTTCAATGTATCCGGCAAGGTCGAAGTACCCAACAAAGAAGCATCGCTCAGCGACGTATTGGCCGCCGGCGGCAGCAAGGTTGGCGACAATTATGACGTCGTTACGAAATTCGATGGCGTAAAAACCTCCGAAGCCTTCGCGCGCCTGGCCGATGGCAATACCGTTGCCGTAAATAACGGCACAGCCACGACAACCTATACTTACGACGCAACGACGGGGAACTTCAGCTACGACGACAGCGCTTCGGCTGCCGGCGTGGGCACGGCTACGGCAGACTTGGCAGCGCTGGTCACTGGCGTCAAGGCTGAGATCGGCACGGGCGCGAAAACCAACGTCAGCGTGACAATCGGCGGCGAAACGCACAATGGCATCAACATCGCTTCTGACGGCAAGCTGACCGCCAGCAACGGCGACGCGCTGTTTGTGAAAGACGGTGTTCTGACCGCCAACAGCGGCACCGGCGCAGTAGCCGCCACATTGGACAATGTGATCGAGACCATTGCGCGTGAACAAGACGCAAGCATCACGGTGGGTGGCAAGACATACACGACTACGGCAGCGGCTACCGCTGCTGTGACAGGCGTAATCAGCTTCGAATCGACCATCAGCAGCGCTGACCTGCAGAACATCATCAAAACCAATACTGGCGGCACCACGACCGTCACTCTTGGCGACTCGGTGATCGGCGGCGTGATCGACCTGGGTGAAGACGGCGTATCGACTGGCACCTTCGTCGACTCCCGCACAGAAAGCGGCAGCTTCACGACGGATTCCCAAGTCACCAGCTCTTATGCCGTGGACGCTGACACCGGCGCCGTCACCGTCGCCACCGGCGACAACAAGGGCGATGCCGTATACCTCAACTCGGCAGGCAAGCTGACCACCAGCAAGACCAGCAAAGGCGATGCCACCGCAGACCCCCTGGCTACCCTGGACAAGGCCCTCGCCCAAGTCGACTCGCTGCGCAGCGAGCTGGGTGCCGTACAAAACCGCTTCGAATCGACGATCGCCAACCTGAGCAACACGGTGACCAACCTGTCCACCGCCCGCTCGCGCATCGAGGACGCCGACTACGCTGTTGAAGTGTCCAACATGACCCGCGCTCAGATCCTGCAGCAAGCGGGCACCTCGGTATTGGCTCAAGCCAACCAGGTTCCCCAAACTGTGTTGTCGCTTCTGCGCTAAGCAGTACAGCAGGCTGCGCCCAAACAGGGCCAGCTTGCGCGTAAGCCCCCGCCCATGGCGGGGGCTTTTTCATGCCGCAACCGGCACAGTAAAAAAAGCCCGCTGTTTCGCGCTTTGCTTTCAGCCATTTTTGGTACGCTTGAACGCTACATATCGTTTTCGCTTCGGAGCCCTCTTGAACACCACAAACCCAATTACCGGTGACAGCGCCTTGCCTTCCGACGCGCGGCAGACCAGTGCAAGTTTTTTCTACACGTCGCCCGGCCATCTTCGCGCCGCCGCTCATCTGTACGGAGTATCGAGCGTTCCCCTGGAGGCCGCGCGGGTCCTTGAGCTAGGCTGCGGCGCAGGGGGCAATCTGCTGCCTTTTGCCCTGGCGTATCCTGACGCCAGGGTGGTCGGCATCGATATGTGGCCCGATGAAATCCAGGCCGGACGCCAGGCCATACAGGACTTGGGTGTGAAAAACCTCGAACTGCTGGCGCAGCCTTTTACCGATATCGACCAGTCGCTGGGCGAATTCGACTACATCATCGCGCATGACGGATTTACCTGGGCGCCGTCCGATGTGCGCGCGGCCATTATGCGCATCTGCCGCGACAATCTGTCCGCCCAGGGGCTAGCCTACATCAGCTACAACACTTACCCCGGCTGGAAAGCGGGCGATACATTGCGCGATGCAATGCAAATGCATACTCACAGCGCCCAAACCGCGGCCGAGGCCCTGGGCGGCGCAACCGCAATGCTGACGCTGATGTCGGACGGCCTGTTTGAGGGCCATCCACAAAAAGCCGAGATCCTTTCCGCCATAGCGCGGATACGCGAACACCCGGAATACTATTTGAATAGCGATTTCCTGCAGGCGTCCACTTCCGCGTTTTACTTTGTCGAGTTCGCGGGCGCGGCTGGCGAAGGGGGGCTCAGCTATATAGGCGATGCCCTGCCCCACAATGAAATATCATCCATCTTCGGAAAGAACGTCCAGCTGAACCACAGTCTCATGGCCATCGGACAGCCCAAGGTCATGCGCCAGCAATATCTGGACTTCGCAATGGGCCGGCAATTTCGCAGAAGCCTATTCATCAGGCAGGAGCGAACCGACACGATTCTTTCATTACCGGATCTCGGGCGGTTTACCGACCTGCGCTGGGCCGCCAATTTTCAATGGGTGGGCGCAAGCCGCAAACAGACGATCAGCCACGCCACCTTCATCAACCCTAAGGGCATCAAGGTCGATCTGGACAACCCCTATGCCATCCATATTCTTTCCGCCCTGGACGATGCATGGCCGGCGACGCTCAGCTATGCCGACCTCGTATTCTGCACACAGCAAGTCGATGTCGAATGCGCTGACGAGCAACAGCATACCAAAGCGGTCCAGCGAGCGCTGGAATCGCTGTTCGAGAAAGGCATATTACGATACAGCCTGGGCGCCGGCCCCTATGACCAGGCCCGGAACGCGAACCTGGCTTTTATTCCATGCGTGAGCGCCGCGCATCTTGCCGCACAGCCAACGGCATGTGAAATAGCGACATTCAATCTTTGGCACGATACCCAGACGATAAGGCTTACCGGCAAACAGCGGGAACTGCTGGCCATGTTCGACGGCGCGACCAATATCGCGGCGCTGCACGACAATGACGCGGCTGATCCGGCAGCGCTGATCTCGGTCGTCACCATCCTGAAACGGCTGGGCGCGCTTATTGGCTGCGATAGCGCCTGGCTTGCCTACTACCAGGCCCAGTTGAAGAACGCCAAAGGAACGCGGGAGCAAAAACTCGCCGCCGTCGGGCCGCTCTTCGTCTATGCCAACGTCTTAAGCCGATGCGATGCAGCCAATCCGACCACCCGTCAGGGCAAGGCCGGGTATGGCATTCATTCACGGAAAGCGGAAGATACCGCCCCGAGTCCTTCTCAGCAACAGCTCAAGCACATCCTACAGCTCAAGAAGCAAGGAAAGCTTGCGGAGGCGGCGGACAGCGCGCAGCGGCTCACCGAGAAATTTCCCGATCATCCATCGAGCTGGAACATGGCGACCATTATCGCTATCGAGTCAAACCGGGTCGATGACTGCTTTGAATTCGCCCTCAAGGCAATCGCCCTGAAACCGTCGGCATCCAATCCCTACGCGCACCTTAGCGCTTGCCTCAACCAGACCCAGATGTGGGTCGATTCACGCCTGAATGCGGCGCGCGCTCTGATCCTCGATCCTCAAAACGCCGACGCCTGGAACAACATGGGCAACCACTACCGTCATTGCACGATGCCGGCCCAGGCCCGGATCTGCTACCAGCATATGGTCAACGTGGCGCCCCACAGCGCGATTGCCTCCGCCAATCTCGCCAACGTATTGGGCGATCTCGGCAATATCAAAGAAGCCGTGGAGTGGAATGAGAGAACACTCAAGCTCGAACCCAACAACTTCAGAATTCTAAGCAATCAACTTTTCACCTTGAGCCAGTCGGCCGACATCAGCGCGGAACGCTTTGTCGAGGCGCACCAGGACTATGGACGGCGGGTAGAGGCGTTTGTGCGCAAGATACCCAAGCTATTGCACACCAATATCAAAAACACCGATAGGCCGCTGCGGCTGGGGTTTGTCTCCGGGGACTTGTATGACCACGCGGTTGCGAACTTTATCGAACCCATATGGCAGCATATCGATAAAACGTCGTTTGAAATCTATGCATACCAGGCATCTCCCGTGCACGATAACGTCAGCAGGCGTCTACGCGGCTATGTGAAGGAATGGGTTCCTGCAAGCACCATGAGCGATGAAGCGCTGGCGGCACGCATACACGCAGACGCAATTGACATTCTTTTCGATCTTTCGGGGCATACAGGCCATAACCGCCTGCCTATGTTCGCCTTAAAGCCAGCGCCGGTCCAAGTGAGCTGGATAGGCTACCCCGCCACGACGGGCCTGACCGCCATGGATTATTATCTGAGCGACAATCACTTCGCTCCTCCGGCCCTGTTCGAGAATCAATTCACCGAAAAACTGGCGCTGATGCCGATATCCGCGGCATTCAAGCCTTGGCCCAACAGCCCCGAGGTGAACGGCCTGCCCGCCATGTCGAATCCTTACTTCACGTTTGCAAGCTTCAACCGGATGAGTAAAATCGGAGACGAAGTCTACCGCCAATGGGCGCGAATATTGGATGCCGTGCCGACGTCCAAATTCATGCTGGGAAATGTATATGACGGGATACGAAAAGAAGTCACTGCTCAATTTGGCAAGCATGGCATTGGCCCGGAACGGCTGATTCTTAAAGACCGGGCAACCATCCCGGACTATCTGCGACTGCATCATCAGGTGGATTTGCTGTTGGACACCTTTCCATACAGTGGCGGCACCACCACTCTTCATGGCATGTGGATGGGCGTGCCGACGGTTACCCTGACAGGAAATACCATACCGCGCCGGACTACCAGCGCTATTCTTTCCCAGGTCGAGCTGCACGGCTTTACAACGACAACGCTGAACGAGTATATAGATACCGCTATCTCGTGGAGCCAACGTACAGATGAACTGTCGGCTCTCAGGCAAGGTATGCGCGAACGCATGTTAACGCGGCATTCCGCCGAATTTGTTACCAAACACCTCGAAATCGCCTTGCATCAGATGTGGGAAATCTGGTGCGCCGGGGAGAAATCCAAAAGTTTTGAAATCGCGAAACAACCAATGAATTGACTTCCTGGCCTTATCGATTCAAACAAAAAAGGATATAAAGCGACTCAATCGAACAACTGCGGCATGAGCATACCCCAGCGTCTCGAAGCGATAGCAACAATGCCCACACGATTCTTTGAGCGTTCGGATAGTAACGACCAACGAGCGCCCTGTGGAGTTTGTAGCCGTAATCGGAACAATAGGTTCTCACCCAAAACTGGTGGGAACCTATGACACACAAAAGCAAAATCTATAGACAAGTGCCGCAATCTTTCGCGCCGGCGGTCTAGTCGAGGCCTTGCACAACTGTGAACGTGACCATGACGTTCACCTAGATCTACTGGACAAATAGCGCCGCGAATACCTGCTAGGCAAGCTGGTCAGTGAACTCATGTGGGCACGTACCGAATCGGGCACTATGCAGGCGCAGGCAATTAAAGCTGTATACATAAAGTATCACCAGCCACAAACGCAGTTTTAATGGCGCGCTCTTGTAGAAGCTCATCGCCGGCCTGTTTCGGCCCATCGCCAAAGGCCCATAGATAATCATCCACCAACACCCAGCCACCCTTTTTAACTAGAGGTACCCAGGCAAGGATATCCTGTTTAATTTCTTCATATTTGTGATTGCCATCTATGTGCAAAATCGAGATACTTCCACAAACTGGTGTGGCACCGAACTCATCTGATTGAATTAGGCCAGCCGACGCAGCAAGCCGATATTCACTCAGGGCTAGCATGGATGAATTTCGTATGTAATTTACGTTATGAAACGAGCCCACTGAGGCAATGAAGCCGAGAAACACTTGGTCCCAGTCGAGCTCCTCACCGGCCTGATTAACTAGCTTGGCCGCTATACCTTGATCCCGACTTGATTCCGCCTTCCAGGGATCAATGCAAATCACTGTCCCCAGATTATGCCATTTTGCGAGCCAAGCCAAAGCGAATGCTGACCTACCGTAATACGATCCAATTTCGATCACGTCGCCCTGCAATGATTGCCTGGCAATATGAGCCAAAAGACTAAGCTTGCAGTCATCGCTCTGACCAGGGATCCGATTAAAAGCCAGATGAAGATTCGCGTAGAGATGTGGCGAAAGGGGTGCCGCCAATTCCTCGGCGGACATGTTTAGCCCGAAAATACACGACTCCGCCCACTCATACGCTACATCAAACGGTTTCTTGTCCATCGCAATCGGCGATTCGTTGCAAACCTTGAACTTCACAGAAAACCCATCGTCTTGGCTCAAAGATTGAAAATATGACCATATCGTCGCGTGAGGCGTAAATACTTGTGTGATCCGCTCGCGCTTCAGCAAACAAATGAATGCATCATTAAATTTCGGATCTGTAATGTATGGTAAATGAACCACATCTTCACTCCGCTTTGCCGACTCCATGATATCTGATGTGGCCATGATCACTTTTAAGCCGAGCTCACGTGCTGTTACGGCGAACGCGACGGACTGAGCCATATCTATAGGAAAAACGAGCACAGATGATAGGGTATTCAAAACTGCTCCCCCTGCTCGCACATTAAAAAAATACTGGAACATAAATCAGGATACTGCTGACCTAGTTTGTAACATCCCTCCAAATATTCTTCAGAGATGATGTCTGTATTTAGCAGTCTATCCCACTGAAAATTGGCGAATGCTTTGAAAAAAATACCGGAGCGATGGACAACTTTCAAACCTGCAGCCACGGCGTCGCGCTCGAGCGTATCCAAAGAATAGGTGCAACGATGACCGTGTTCTGCTTCGTCGGGAGTAACGGCTGCGTTATGAGTGATCAGTCCCATTTTTACGGCAATCTGCCGCGATGGCGCATTCGCATTGGGACAAGCCAGAAAAAAACGTCCTCCTTCCGCTAGCCATTCGTCATTGATCCGTTTCAATATCTCGATCGGTCTATCAATGTGCTCCAGCACGTGTGTCATGACAATATTGTCGTATCGCTTAGGGAGCACTGCCTTTTCAAAGGTCGAATTGATGAACTTTACTTTATCTCCGACCCTTTTCCTTGCTTCAGCGATAGCAAGATCCGAAGCGTCAACGCAGGTTATGTCATCAAAATAAGGTTGAAACCTGCGAGTAAAATCTCCCTTGAAGCTTCCCAATTCGAGCAAGCTTCCTTCATTGAAGAAAGGCTCGAACGATTTAATCATGCAAGGATGTATTACATCAAAATCAAAACTATAGGCATATTTATGGGAATTCGTATCTTTTATTTCAGTGTTGTAATCGCGTTTGAACTTCATGTTAACCGCCGCTATTCAAATATAGAACCATCGTAATGAATGCTTCGTCCGAGCTATTCTGAGCGAAGCCAGCTTTTTTATATAAATGGATGGCAGGCGAATTTCCGTGCCCTACTTGAAGATAGATCTTATGCATATCCGAAGTTATCGAATATTCAATGCATTGCCTTAATAAGCTTTCCGCAATCCCTCTGCCCCGCCATGTTTTATTTACACTGACGCTCGAGATATATGTCGTATCAATTACCTGACTATTGCAATATGCAGCTACAAGCCCCGCTAGCGAGCCAGCCGACCACGCTTCAAACCTAGTGGCATTTATCGCCAGTTTCTGCGAATAATTATTAATTTGAACTCTGTCACTCAAGGGTGGAACGAAATCAGTATCGCAAACGGTCAGATGTTCCGCAATCTGGCCCACATTAGCTTGATTCAACATAAATTCCACGCCCATACTTAGGTGTCCCAAACCGCCAGTCCAAAACCGTAGCGGCCAAATTCATTGCCGTTATAAAGAAGATAAATTTTCCCGTCACATTCAAAAACGTGGGGATAGCACAACATGTCGGAATCCCATTCACCCGGCTCTCCATGTACAAGCGGATTCTCGCTCCCCCTGGTCCAGGTCAGCAAATCGCTGGACCAAGCATGCCCAATTTTGTAACCTCGATCCCTATTTGCTCGGAAGTCAAAGGATTGGCGGTAGCAAAAAAACATATGATAGAGGTTATCAACTTTAATGATCGTCGGCAGAGCTTGACTCTCTTCTTTACCGAGAAAATCCGGAATAATTTGTCGCGCTTCTTCTTTGGTCCAATTGATTCCATCTCGAGAGACTGCGTGACCAATCTTATATGTACGGTCCGCGTTCTCTTCCGAGCCGAATATCTTCCAACCGGTACCGAAGATGTACCACATATGAAATATTCCATCGACGATTTTTACAAAACCATCACCCACGAGGCATGGCTCATGCAACGAGGCGGATAATACAGGGCCATCGCCCAAACGCTGGAAGGTATAGCCATTGTCACGGCTGATGGCCAAGCCAATTCCGGTATCGACCGATACCGACACTCTTCTATTCCATCCGCACGTATAACCGTATATCGCATCGTCGTGGCGCAGCACATTCATGGGAAAAATTCCATGCTCGTCAAAACTGCCAAGCGTACCGAGCGGAATAACCGTATGGTCAGATACCCGAATCACATCACGGAAATTCTTTCGCATATCCACAAAGGCAACGTGGCTAAGATACTTACCATTACTCTTGTCCACCGCGCGAGTAGAAAAATAGATACGCACAAACTCATCAAATACCAATACTTGTGGCGACTGCGCAAAATGTGTGCAGCCGTTTGGTAGCCTATGATGTGTAGGGTCAAATATTTTCCCGAGTTTTGTCCACTTCATAATATCCATTCGCTACTCTAGTTTCCCATCTAATACAGCAAGGCCAAAACCCTCCCGGCCAACTTGATTGCCCAGATAGGCCAAATAGGTCTTTCCATCCAATTCGAACACATGCGGATAACTAACCATTTCCGAGTCCCATCCCACTTCCGATACGTCGATGCCTGCTTTCGCATCGTCGCGTATCCAGTCAATCAAATTGAGGCTAGATGCATAGCCTATACGGTAACCTCCTTCTTTACCGCGATAATGTGCGCTATGGCGATAGCAGAAGAACATATGGTATTTACCATTTGCGTAGAATACATCCGGGCTAGCTTGTGCTTCGTCCTCCTCAATACGGCTCTCAACTAGATCTTTATTGAGCTTAGTCCAGTGAAAGCCATCCGACGACGAGGCCATTCGAATTTTATAGACAGGTTCTGGCCGACCATCGACAACCTTCCACTTGCGTCCCGCTATGTACCACAAATACCAAACCCCATTAAAATTCCTGATCTTAGGGCCGCTCATTATAAATGGCTCATCCAGCGAATATGATATAATCGGGCCGTTACCCATTTTGGTAAAGGTATTACCATCATCTTGACTAATCGCCATTCCAATGGCTACATTAAATGGAACGGATTCACAGCGCGTCCAACCCGCATAATAGGCACGCACTTCATCACCATGCCGTATAACCGAAATAGGGTAAGTGCCAAACTCGTCGAACTCGCCCACGCCACCTAATGCAAGGATGGGAGTTTCACTAACTCTTAAAATATTGAACAGATCATTGCGATCCAAATCCACAAAGGCGGAATAGCTTACGTATCGCCCCGATTCGTCCGCAGGTGGGCGGCAAGAAAAATATATCCGTATGAATTCCTCGAACACCAATACGGCAGGCGCTTGAGCAAACTCTTTTAACCAGCTGCGTTTCTCCACAGTCTGGGGCGTAAATACTTTACCTAGCTTTATCCACTTGAACATGGCTCAGATTAATTCATAATTTGTTAAAATATGGGATTGAATCTTATCAAGTGAGTTGAACATCAACACATCAATAATTGACAACCATGGTAAAAATTCTTCATCGAATTGAGGATATTCAAAATATTTAGTTTGGATGAACTTCAGTTCGATATTCTCATGTTCGAATGTTTCTTTTGAATATAGGTCTATGCCCCCAATAGGGTTCACATAGGTTCTTGCATTAACCGCTTTGCATAAGGCGAGTACTTTTTCTTTATTTTTCAAACTATGGTCGATAGCTATATCGGAAGATATTTTGATATTTGTTTTAATATCCAAATGCTCACATATCTGAGAAATAGAATGGTGCAAAAAGCAAAACAAGTTAGTGTTCTTGTACTGCACAATCCCCTCGACGAGTGGAAATGTCTGCTTAAAATATGGAGCATGCATATATGCATCTCGCAATTGATTAAGTAATTTTTGTCGATTAAAATCTACAGCCAGGTGTCGATCACGTATGTCAAGATAGTCTGAATCTTTTTTCAAAGCTAGCGAAAATGTCGCATCTTTTCCCCCTCGTAGGATGCGATTTCGATTTATCCAGCCTTTTTTTGTATATTTAATATTGTCATATACAACGAACAGGTCCACGGCTGCTATTAATTGAAAATAGCCGATATAAGGAAAAAAATACGGCTGCATAATGGCCAACTTCAACTTGCATCCTCCGAAGCAGTAATTGCGCGAGTCGCTTTCATTTTCACTGGGCTGCGATAAAACGGATAATATGCTCAACCACCGACATGTCCAGATCGGGATAAATCGGGAGACAAAGCACTTGCTGAGCCGCGTTCGCTGCGACCGGAAGATTGCTTCTATGGGCCGAGGACAATCCTCGATACATTGGAAAGTCCGATATCAAGGGATGAAAATAGCGGCGGGAATGGATACCTGCATCTTTAAGGCCATGGTATAGGGCGTCACGGCTGAGCGGATACTCGTGGCCCACGAGTATCGGGAAGTAGGCATAGTTCGCCCGTTTCTCTCCCGCGTCATTCAGGCATCGGATCCCTTTTATGCCTTCGAGCAACTCACGGTAGGTCCGATCGATCTGTTTTCTTCTCTCGAGAGCCTGATCTATATAATTCAGTTGCAGCAATCCCAACGCCGCATTGACCTCGCTCATCTTCCCATTGATGCCTGGAGCTACCACGGTAACTTCATCGACGTAGCCAAAATTCTTCAGTTGATCGATGCGTAATTTGGTCTTCGCATCCGGGCATATGATGGCGCCGCCTTCAAAGGTATTGAAGACTTTGGTCGCATGGAAGCTCAAAGCGCTCAAGTC
>LNAP01003177.1_pt1 | contig 15790 bp, 15 predicted proteins | sample 602601 | NCBI WGS metagenome assembly LNAP01 (sample SAMN02440304, study PRJNA202911) | soil metagenome | biome: Subtropical and temperate rainforests or woodlands; isolation source: soil samples (1 kg each in a 20% v/v slurry with milli Q water) were... ...
AGGCAATCAAAACCTGCCACCGCCACGCTGTCCGCGATTTAGCGAAACTGCTGTCCGTCAGTTAGCGAAATTACTGTCCCGTTTTTGCGAAATACGCACGCCTCTGGCAGGTTGCCCCGTATCGCCGGCGCATGGTGCGGCCGGCTACTGTCAGGAGATAGCTATGCGCAAGATCGCCATTCTTATCATCGCCGCCGTCACGCTCGGGGCAGCCTCCGCCCTGGCCGGAAGCCTCGGCAAGCCGTGCACGTCGATCCCGCAGACGGAATGGCTGCCGATGCAACAGTTGCAGGCCAAGGTCGAGGCTCAGGGCTACAAGGTCCAAAAGGCCAAGCTCAAGAACGCTTGCGGCGAGTTCTATACGCTCGACAAGAACGGTAGCCGGGTCGAGCTGTTCGTGGACCCCGCCAATGGCCAGATCGTCGGCCAGATGTGATGGTTCGCAGATGAGAACCGTAAGCAACACGATCGGAGCCGGCGGCGCGACGTCGCCGGCCATGGTCAAGGTATGGGATCCGATCGTCCGGATCTTCCACTGGACCCTGGTCGCCTGTTTCGTGATTGCCTATGGCACCGGTGACGAGGTCGAGCGGGTGCACGTCGCGGCAGGCTACGCTATCGCCGGGCTCTTCGCGATCCGCATCCTCTGGGGCTTCGTCGGTCCGCGGCACGCGCGCTTTTCGAAATTCATTCGTCCGCCGCGCGAGGTGCTTGCCTATCTTCGCGACGTGGCGTTGCTGAGGGCACCCCGCTACATCGGACACAACCCGGCAGGCGGCGCCATGATCGTCGCGCTGCTGGTCGCGCTGGCGGGCACTTGCGCGACGGGGTACATGATGACGACGGACGCCTACTGGGGCTCCAAGCTGATCGAACATGCCCACCAATTCCTGGCCCACATGACCGTCGGCCTCGTCGCGGCGCATGTCATCGGCGTGCTGATCGCGAGCTTCCAGCATCGCGAGAACCTGATCGCGTCCATGATCTCCGGCCGCAAGAGGGCTGCTGACTAAGCAGCTCTCTTCGAACTCGAACCGAGAATTCCATGCCGACCAGGAGCGTTCCTTTAGCCAGCCACCCTCCGCCGTCGGCGCGGTCGCGTCAAACAGGGAGCGGCGGGTGCTTTGCTTCGGGACAGTCAAAGGGCACTTCTCCGGGGGCAACAAGATCAAGTCGGCGCTACAAACGTTGCTGGTCGAGGGATTGGCTGCGGGGCGGTGTATTGGCTCGCGCACCTGTTCGGCGGACCGTTGATGCACGCTGATCTGAGCTGCTGGCTCGAAAGTCGCGCCGCTCGAACCTGTCCGGGTACAAGATGCGCCTTGTTCGAGGAAAATCGAAGTGAGCCGTTCTGTCGACCGCTCCGATCATCGCATCTCGAACAGCTCCTGATGAAACCGCTCTTTGACGGGAAAGCCGTGCGCACTGAAGCCTCGCCTGAGCGCTTCACCGAAGGCGGTCGGACCACAAAACCAGATGCTCGCCTTGCGCCAGTCCGGTACCGCTTCGCGAATACGGTCGCCAGTTAATCGTCCGTCCCGGGCGTCAATGAGAACGTGCAGGCGGACATCGGCCAAGCGCGCATCTGCGGCGAGTTTGCCGAGAGCCTCTTCGTCTACGTCAGCTGTGGTGTGAAAGAGGTGAACCGTCTGCGTAATCGGGCGATCGGGGGCGTCCGGGCGCATGGCCATGTCTTTCATGCGGGCAACGAAAGGCGTGATGCCGATGCCTCCACCGACCCAGACCTGCGTGCAATCATTGTCGAAAGTGAAGCAGCCGTAGGGCCCTTCTACCTTCACCTCCTGCCCAATATGGAGTTTCTCTCGCAACCGGCTGGTGTGGTCCCCGAGCTCCTTGGTGATGAAGGTGATCTTGGGGGTTTCTGCGTTCCAGCCGGAGGCGATTGTGTAGGGATGCGCGCCCTCCGACGCATCCGATGTGGCGAAGGCGAACTGGCCCGGCCTATGCCCCGGCCAGCCATTTGGCACCTCGATTTCGGTCTCGATTGCTCTAACACCGGGATAGTAGCTGAGCGAGGTGATTCTGCCTTTGACCTGCCGCCGGGCGCCCACGCGCCGTAAAAGCGCAAGAACGGCGGCCCACGTGCCACAAGCGAGCAGCGCACCCATGGTCCAGCCGAGCGGCGACATCCAGTAGCTGAACTTCATCAGCGTGACGACATGAAAGACCAGAGCCAGATACGCGAGGGCGAGGAGCCGATGCGTCTTGTAGAAGAGCCGGTAGGGAAACGATTGAATGAGCGCCAGAGCGATCAGCACCACAGCGCCATAGAACGCCCACTCGCCGAGTCCCTCCGCCGGTCCATGCAGCCCCGCAAAGAAGCGCTCGATGGGATTCTCGATGACGGGCCTTGCCCCACGCTGCGGCCGCGCCATTAAACCCCATCCGACGCCCCATTTCGGGCCATTGGCCCAGAGCCAATGGACAATGGCAGTCACAAGAGCTGCGATGCCGAACCATTTGTGCAAGCGGTACATCTTGTCGAGGCCGCCCAGCCACGCCTCCGGCCAGCGCGGCCGCAGCGCGAGAATCATCGCCGCGCTCATGCAACCGATTGCGAGGACGCCGCTCAACTGCACCATCCGCTCGCGAAGCGGAAAGAAGGAGCCCGACCCAAATGGATGGGGCTCCGCAACCAGCCACAACAGGACCAGAATTGCCAAGGTGCTCCAAAATGCCCGTTTGAGATTTTGCATGTGGGCTTTCTCTCATGGCGATACCGGCGCGGCTCACCCCATGCACAATTGGACTGATCAGGCGGCTTCGCATTGAGCTGACTCAACGCTGCGCATCATCAGAGCAGCAAGCGCTCTTGTGTGAATCTGATCGTTCTCTTGGCCCGATACCCCTTCCCATCGTTGATCCACATCAACGTCAATGGACATCCCCCGGGGCAGAATTCAAAAAATTTACTAAATTGGAGTGCCGCGATGAGGATATTGTGTATCGGAGCTGCACTGGTGATTTGTGCGGTGACTCCAGCATTGGGCCAGACTGGCCCTGTAGCCGCGCTATGCGCGCAAGATATCCAGACCTACTGTTCCGGCAAAGGACATGGCTCCCGCCAGACCAGGACTTGCCTTGAGGCAAATCGCGACAAGCTGTCAGCCGAATGTCGACAAGCACTCGACACCACCGGACGCGGCAAGGGCCGAAGCAGATAGAGAATCAGGTTACAGTCCGGCAATAACCGGCCATCCGGATGCGTTGCCGATGTCTCCATTGACAGGCGATCGGGTTTGGAAATCGATTGTCGCAGGATTTAGCGGCAGTGTCGCCCATTGGCTGTTGATGTATTTCAAGTCTCGCGAAGGGCTGCTTCCATCGTTCCAACCCTATCGCAACCTCCAAGCGACGCTCAGTCATTTAGTTGGGAGCGCCGTCGATCCGATGGTGCCATGGGCGCTTTCATTCCTGAACGGTTCTACGCTGGTCGGATTTGCCTTCGGATACTCCTATCAGTGGCTGCCCGGCGGAAATGGGGTGACCAAGGGTGCGGTGTATGGCGCACTTGGATGGATCATCATGGGGCTGGTTTTCTTCCCCATCATTGACCTCGGCTTCTTTGCACTCGGGGCAGGGCTCGGTCTATCACCCGCGTTGTTTTCTCTGGCGATGCTGCTCACCTACAGCATCGTCATGGGCGCTGTCTATGACGCGCTCTATACGGAAGGCCGTGGAAACCGATAAGGAAGAAACGGCAGCATTGGCGGGATCGCGACCATGTTCGCCCGATCGAGCCACCTATCCCGACCTCCTGATCTATTTGAGTCTGTGGAGGACAGATCGTACGGCTAAGCCGGCGCCTGCGCCGTCACGGCTTCGTAAATGTCCTCCTCCTGCGCTGTATGCATGCGCACCAGCGTTTCGATCGCTTCGATCACCCGCTGAGCGTCCCGCATGAGATAGCGGTCAATCTTCTCTGACGGCAGATCCTCCGCAATCCGGGCGAGTAACCGAGCAAGGTGCAGTATCTCCCGATGCGCACGGCTCATGGCAGAGAGGCCGTGGCGTTCGCGCAGCACCTCCGTAAGCTTCGGATAGACGCTGTCCTCATCCTCGCGCTCGTGCATCACCACGCTGCTCTGAACCAGGTGGTTGGCTTCCCCAATCAATATCGCGCCGGACTCGGGCATCGCATCGTCCAACGCATCGACGATTTGGCGCAAGCGGTCGAGGTCCTTGAGCAGGGCCTGATGGTCGTGATGCAATGTCAGTCCCTGCTCTGCCGTAATGCGCTGGCCGCCCCTGCCGAGCGCTGGAGTGAGTGCCCGCAGCGCGTTCAGGATGACGGCAACATCGATCACCTCCTGCACGATCGCCGCCGGAACGGGATCGAGCCAGCCAACGGTGGCAGCTACCATTGCCGCTAATGACAATCCCATACCGACGAAGATGCTCTGCAGGGCGATACGCCGCGCCCGCTGCGCAATTATGATCGCTTCTCCAACGCGATCGAGGCGGTCGGCCATAATCACCACATCCGCCGCTTCCGACGAGGCGCTCGCGCCACGCGCCCCGAGCGCGATCCCGACATCGGCCACGGCCAGCGCCGGAGCGTCATTGATGCCATCGCCGACCATGATCGTTGGATGCAGCCGCTGTTCGCTGCGCACCGCCTCGACCTTATCCGAAGGAACGCGGTCGGCCAGCACGGCATCGAGGTCGAGCGCTGCACCGATGGCCTGCGCTGCCGCTGCGCGATCGCCTGTAACCATCACCATTCGCGCAACGCCGGCATCTCGCAGCAGCCGGATCGCTCGCGGCGTATCAGCCCGCAGCTCGTCGGCCAGCAGGAGCGCCCCAATCGAACGGCCGTCCACGGCGACAAAGACGATCAGCGCCGAACGCCACGAGGCACGCCGGATCGCCCGCAACTCCCACGGCGACCGTTCGGCACTCGAGAGAAGCATCTCGCGCGAACCCGCGGTGACCCGCCGTCCGTCGATCAGGCCGCTCAGGCCCGAACCCATGGTCTCTTTGACCTGTACCGGCGCTTGCAGCTTGAGGCCGCGATCGACGGCTGCAGCGACGACAGCCTTCGCAAGCACGTGATGCGAGGCCTGCTCAAGCGATGCCCCCAGCGTGAGGACCTCATCCGCATCTTCCCCTGGCGCGACCTCAACGGAAAGCAAGCGCGCCCCTCCCACCGTCAGGGTGCCGGTCTTGTCAAACAGCACCGTGTGTGCGCGAGCCAGAGCCTCCAATGCTCCTCCGCCCTTGACCAAGATGCCGCGGCGGGCCGCCTGCGCAACGCCGGCGATGAAGGCGATGGGCGCGGCCAAAATCAGGGGACACGGCGTCGCTGCCACCAGCACAGCGAGGCTGCGGGTTAGGTCGCCGGAGATCCGCCACGCCACAAAGGCGATGACGAGCGTCAGCGGCAGAAAAAACAGGGCATAGCGATCGGCCAGCCGCACGAAGGGAGCTTTCGCCGTTTGCGCCGCCGTCACCATGCGCACGATGCCGGCGTAGGTGCTCTCGCCGGCCAGCGCGGTCACGGTCAATTCGAAAGTTTCACCCACATTCAGCGAACCGGAAAGAACCGCGCTGCCGCGCGTCTTCTCGACCGGGATGGGCTCACCGGTAACTGCGGACTCGTCGATGATGGCCGAGGCTGAACCAACGATGCCGTCGACCGGCACGATCTCGCCAGCCCGTACCAGCAGTTCTTCGCCGACCGAGACCGCCTCGATGGGAACCTCCTCGATCCGCTCGCCGGCTTTGCGATGAGCGTGCCGTGGTGCGCGATCAACCAGCGATCGCAGATCGCGCTCCGCCCGTGCAATCGCGATATCTTCCAGCACGTTGCCGCCGGAATACATCAGCGCGACCACGGCCCCGGCGAGCGGCTGGCCAAGCGCCAGCGCCGCGCTCATCGACAGCAGCGCAATCGCGTCCACTCCGAGGCGGCCGCCCAGCAAGTCCCTGACAATCGAGACTGCCAGTCCGCCGATCACAGGCGCCGTGCCGAGCGCCCATGCGAAATCGGCCAGATCAGGCCGGCCAGCGATTCGCGCAAGAACACCCGCGGTCAATCCTGTGATTGCAATCGCAACCAGGGCCCTTCGCGGGACCCGCTCAAACGACATGGGTTGGTTTCCACAGCTGCACGAATGTCACTCTCTTCCTTCGTCGGTCGAGCAAAATCAACCGCCGAGACGAGGAACGCCAATCGGATGCGTTCTTTCAGCGCCAGCCGTGACCTGGATCAACATCATTCCGGGCGTTAGCCCGATACTTTTCCGCAGTGGCTCAAGGCCGCACGGCTCCATCTGCCGCTGTCCGAGCCGGAATTCTCGCAGATCACCCGCCGGGTGACCGATACGATCTTCGCTACGATATTCGGGACCGTCGCAGATGCGGCGCTGCGGGGTGGGGGCCTGATGTTCTCGTGGCTGGGGTTCGAGGCACCGCCACAACAAGGTGACGCAGTACAGTATCCATGATTTCCGCCGACGCGGTCGCTCCGGTTCTGGCGGCGCTGTCGATAAATGCTCTCAGCAAGATCGTCGTTGGCTGGGTCGGCGGCGGACGTGCCTTCGCGCTGCGGCTGATCCCCGGCCTCATTCTCGTCATCGCGGCCGCGTGGGCCGGCACATCTCGACCTTCTGATCGCCGAGGCCGGTTTCCACCAGACAGCCGCGTGTCTATTGCTGCGGGACCGGGCTGTTTGTCCCATGCATGAATGCAAGCATCTCTTCCCGAGTAAGCTTCCCATCCTTGTTGCTGTCCATTGCCTTGAAGATCCGTTCGTGCGCGACCTGAAACTCCGGCAGCGAGACGGTCCCGTCACCATCGGCATCCATCAGCGCGAAGATCATGCGAAACATAATCGGTGGCCCCATCCCCTCCCCGCCCATGACGCCATGGCCCTTCATGCCGCGCCCCATCATATCTCCACCACGCATCATGCCTTTTCGCTCGGGGGATTGGCCTGGGGGAGATTCCATCTGTGTGGGCGGCGGAACCTGATTCTGTCCCGCGTGATCGGCATTGTGGTCCGTCGCCGGTTGAGCGAATGCGGGAAAGCTCAGGGTGGCAAACAGTAGCGCTGCAGCAGTGGTTCGGCGTCGCATGGCTCCTCCCGCGTTGGTGTGGCGCAACAACGTTGTCGAAATTCACCGAGTTCGCCTTGAGCCACGTCAACATGCGGCTTGTGGAAGCTCTATCTGGGCCTCGTGTGATCGGTTCCTCGCTGACGCCCTCAGGCGGGAAAGGTCAGTTCGGACCTTGTGCCGCTGCGGCCCTCCCGATTGGCGATCGTGATCCGAGCGCCGATCTTCGCCAGTGCGAGCTTGACGATGGCCAGGCCGAGCCCGCTTCCGATCGGGCTTCTCAACCTTCCGCGGAAGAAGCGGTTGCCGAGCTTGTCGAGCTCGTCGGCGGGGATGCCCGGCCCCTCATCCTCGACCGAGATCGCGTTCGGCCCGGCGGACCAGAGGATGCGGCCGTCCCGCGTGTATTGGACCGCGTTTTCGTGGAGGTTGCGCAATGCGAGCCGAAGGCATTCTGCATTGGTGTTGAGCACCATCGCGCGGGCCCTTTCGTCGATCCTGACAGTCGTTCCCTGGTGTTTCGGAGTGTCGGCGACGATTTCCTCCAGGAGAGGCCCGATCGCCACGCGCTCCAGCGGCGCGTCGACGGTGTCGGAGTCCAGCCTTGCGATCGTCAGTAATTGGCGCACCAGGCGCGCGCTCCTGTCGACCGCAGCGACAATCTGCTCGAGCGCGCCGCGCACGACCTTCGGATCGTCGGCGGCCAGAGCCACCTGGGCCTGCGTCTTCAACCCCGCCAGCGGTGTGCGCAGTTCATGCGCGGCGAACGCCGTCACCTCCCGTTCGTGCCGCCGGGCAGCCTCGACCTTGGTGAGGAGCCCGTTGAGCGCAGCGGCCAGAGGCCTTACCTCGATTGGCGCCTCGTCGGCTTCAACGTGCCGCATGTCATCCGGCTCCCGCGCGCCGAGGTCTTTCGCCATGCGCCGTAACGGTCTCAGGCCCTGCCCGACGCTTGCCCAGATCGCCGCACCGAGCAGCGGCGCGATCAGCAGCGCGGGCAGCATCAGTCCCTTGATGAGATCGGTCACCAGGCGCTCCCGCAATCCGACCCGGTCGCCCACCATGACGCGCAGATTGTGGTCGGTGTCCTCGACCGAGAAGACGCGCCACCGCTCGCCCTCGATGATCCGATCCGAGAATCCGGACGAGGCGGACGATAACTGCTGGTCGGGAGCACCGCTCGACTTGGCGACCATCCGCCCGTCAAGCGACCATATCTGACACGACAGTTGACGTTCGTAGCTTCCGAACGGCGGGACGGCGGTCGACGCCGAGTTGGCGGGAAGACTATCGAACCCGGAGGCGAGCGAAGCCACCATGCGCGCCGCTTCCTGCAGGCGGGTGTCCAGAACATGCTCCACCTCGTCGCGGCTTCCGACGTAGATCCAGACCACCGCGGCCAACCAGACGACGCCGGTCGCCAGGATCAGCGTCGCGAACAGTCGCAATCTCAGGGATCTCATCGGGCGGCTCCCATTCGGTATCCGAGGCCGCGCAGCGTCTGGATCGCGTCCTTTCCGATCTTGTTGCGCAGATTATGGATGTGTACCTCTACCGCATTGCTCTCGACATCCTCCTGCCAGCCGTAGAGGCGGTCCTCGAGTTCGGAGCGAGAGCGCACTTGCTCCGGATGCTCCATCAGCGCGGACAGGATCGCGAACTCGCGCCGCGACAGATTGACGGGCTCGCCGGCGACGGTTGCCGACAGGTCCGCCGGCGAGAGCATGATGGCGCCGTACGTCAGCGTCGGCGCCGCGCGCCCCCCTTCCCTCCGGACGATGGCGCGCAGCCGCGCGGCGAGTTCGTCGAGATCGAACGGCTTGGCCAAATAGTCGTCGGCTCCGGAATCCAGCCCCGACACCTTGTCGCTGACGCCGTCGCGCGCCGTGAGAAGAAGAACAGGGGTGGCATCGCGGCGGCCCCGCAGCTTCCGCAGCAGGTCCAGGCCGCTCCCGTCCGGCAGCATGATGTCGAGCACCACCGCCGAGTACCGCGATGTCGCGAGCGCGGCTTCGGCGTCCTCACAGGTCTCAACCGCATCGACGGTGGCGCCGGTCAACGACAGGCCCACCCGCAGACCGTCGGACAGGATCGGGTCGTCTTCGACGACGAGTATGCGCATCTTTACCTCCAAGGCTCCTTTCGGTCGCTGGCCTTAAGGCTGGCTTAAGGTAGCCCATCCAAGTCGCGGCATCTGCCCACAAAACGCAAGGTCGTCAGAGAAAATGCCGGGCTTTCAACGACTTCCGATCCTATTCCTCGTTCTCCTGTCGTCGCTCGCGACGGCCCGGGCAGGAACGCCACCTCCGCCCGACCAAGCCTTCGGGCTGAGGGTCTCGCGCGACGACGCCGGGCTGTCGCTGCTCTGGACCATTGGGCCGGGGAGCTACCTCTACCGCGCCATGATCGGCGCCAAGAGCGCTATGCCGCCCGGCGCGCCGATCACGGTTCGCACGCCCCAGGGAGAACCCAAGAACGATCCGGACTTCGGACCGCAGGAAGTCTACCGCGGCTCGGCGAAGGCTGAGATCACGTCGGCCAACCTGCAAGGGCTTCGTGAAATCTCGGTGACCTATCAGGGCTGCGCTGAGAAGTACCAGATCTGCTATCCGCCCGTGTCGAAGATCATCGATCTGCAGACGCTGGCGGTCAGGGACCGCGACGCTGCAGGCTCCGCCTCCGCTTCCTCGCCGTTCGTGGACGCTCCGCAAGACGCAGCGGGCGATGGCGGATCGACAAAGACCGCGCGAGCGTCCAACTCATACATCTCCGACTGGGTCACGCTCGGCGGCATGCTGGCGTCGTTCTTCGGGTTCGGAGTCCTGCTGTCGTTCTCGCCGTGCACCTTCCCGCTGGTGCCGATCTTCTTCGGCCTGGTGGCACGATCGCAAGAGCGTCTGTCGTTCGGTGGCGGTCTCGCTCTCGCGGCGGTGTTCGTCGGCGCGTCGGCATCAGCCTACTCGATGCTCGGCGCCTTCGCCGCCTGGACCGGATCCGGAGAAAACCTGCAGATCCTGCTACAGACGCCGGTCGCACTGGGCGTGATGAGCGCGGTTCTCGTCGTGCTCTCGCTATCGATGTTCGGTCTCTTCGAGATCCGGTTGCCGGCGGCGTTCGTCGACCGGATCTCGGGTGCCGCGTCCGGAGGCGGTCGCGGACCGCTGGCGGCCGCCGCCGTGCTCGGCTTCGGATCGGCGCTGATCGCCGGCCCGTGTGTCACGCCTCCGCTCGCCACCGCCCTGCTCTACGTCGCGCGCACCGGCGACGTCGCGCGTGGCATGGCCGCACTTTTCCTGTTCGGCGTCGGCATGGGCGTGCCGCTTCTAATCTTCGGCGCGCTCGGGCCGCGCTTCCTGCCGAAGCCCGGGCCCTGGCTGGTCCGCGTCCGTCATGCCTTCGGATTCATCCTTCTGGGCGTTGCGATCACCATCTTCTCGCGCGTGCTATCGCAGCAGACCACCCTGCAGCTTTGGGGCGCACTCGCGACGGCCGTCTCCGTCTACTTCGGAACGCAGTCCCTGATGGCGCATACCGCCTGGAGATTCGCGTCGATGGGCTTGGCAAGCTTCGCTTTGCTGATCGGCTCGGTTCTTCTGATCGGCTCGGCGGGCGACGGCAATCTCAGCGCGACGCGCATCCTCGACCGGTTCGTGACGCTGGAGCCCGGACCCGAAGCTCCCATACGAACGATCCGATCTGTTGCGGCTCTGGATCACGAACTCGCAGCGGCGCGCACCGACGGGAAGCCGGTCCTGCTCGACTTCTCTGCCGAATGGTGCGTCGAATGCCGGGCGATGGACGCGACCCTGCGCAGGCCCGAACTGCGCGGGCGGCTGCAGGACTTCCGGATGATTCGCGCCGACGTGACCTCCGTGGACGACGCGAGTCGCGCCTTGATGCAGCGCTTCGAGATCGTCGGGCCGCCGACCATCTTGCTATTCCCGGCGCAGAACGCCGATCCCCCGACCAGGATCGTTGGCGCCGTCGATGCCGACGCGCTGCTCGCCAGACTGTCGACCGTCCCGTCGGCCGAGTGATCTCCAACCAATCATCGAAGAAGGAATTCGACATGTCGCCGAACATCTCTCGACGCACGCTCGCGCGGATCATCGCAGTCGCAGGCGTCGGCTATCTCGTGGGCCCCGCACGCGCCGATGACGGTCCCACCGAAGCTGACGTATCGCGCGAGGCCATCCTCTTCGATCCCGCGAGCCCGACGGCGGGAAACCCGAAAGGCGATCTGACGATCGTGGTGTTCTTCGACTACAACTGCCCTTACTGCAAGCAATCCGAGCCGGAACTCGAGCGGCTGGTCAAGGCGGACGGCAAGATCCGCCTCGTCTACAAGGACTGGCCGATCCTCACGCCGGACTCGATCAAGGGTGCGCAGTGGGCATTGGCTGCAAAGTATCAGGGCCGCTATGACGACGCCCACCTCGCGATGATGGCCATCCCCGGGCCGAAGATTCCCGCGGCGCGGATGCGCGAGGCGATCGCGAGGTCGGGTGTCGACATGGACCGTCTCGACGCCGATCTCCAGGCCCACGGAGACGCCATCACCAAGCTCCTGCGGCGTAACCTCGCCCAAGCGGATTCGCTAGGCCTGATGGGAACACCGGCCTACATCGTCGGCGATTACAGGGTGACGCAGGCCCTGAATTACGAAGGCTTCAAGCGCGTGGCCGCCGACGCGCGCGCACGCGCGGCCAAGAAGTAACGGCCGCCGTTTGGGCCTTAAGCGTGGCTTCAGCTGGATATCGAGACTGCGCGAGGCTGGTCGCATCGGGACCGGCGAACCCGACGTCGTTTCGAAGGGCGGAATTCATGGAGCGGAAGATCTTTCTCACATTAGCCGTTGGCGTACTGCAACACGCTCGACTACGGCGGCTTTTGCCGCCCCGTTGGGGAGTCGCGCCGAGAAGCCGCCCGGGGGAAACATGATGACGATCCGCAAACGATCTGCGGCGCTCGTCGCCACCCTGGTTTTGGCGACGGTCCTCGGCGGATGCGCATCAGACTCCGACATCATGCCGATCGCTGCGGCCGCGCTGTATCCGCGGCCCGGCGATACCCGCTATGCCGCGCTTTCGGACGGCGCCTACGTGGTGCCGGCCGTTGCCGCCAGCGACCTCAAGCAGCGCTACATGCGCCAGCTCGTCGACGATCCGACCGGTCAACCGCCGGGCACCGTCGTCGTCGATCCGAAGAATCGCTTTCTCTATCTCGTCCGCGAAGGAGGCAAGGCGCTGCGCTACGGCGTCGGCGTGGGCAAGGCGGGCATGGCCTGGTCCGGCAGGGCCGAAGTGGAGATGAAACGCGAATGGCCGCGCTGGACGCCGACGGAGGGTATGATGGCGCGGGAGCCGGAGAAATACCGGAAGTGGGCGAAGGGGATGGACGGCGGCACGGGCAATCCGCTCGGCGCGCGTGCGCTGTACCTCTTCAAGGACGGCAAGGACACGCTCTACCGGATTCACGGCACCAACGAGCCGTGGTCGATCGGGCAGGCCATGTCGTCAGGCTGCATCCGGATGATGAACCAGGACGTGATCGACCTGTACCGCCGCGTGCCGACGGGCGCAAAGGTCTTGGTGCTGCCCGCGACGGGCACCGATAGCGCTGCGGCGGTCGCAAGATGAGCGGTCGTCCAACCTTGCTGCCGCAGATTGTCGCGCTCGGCCTGGTCGCTGCCTCGATCGTGCGGGCCGACGCGCAGGACCGTCCGGGGCACAACGGTTGCCGCGGCACGAACCGAGCATCCGGGCGTTGGCGCCCCCTCTAGAGACCGAGTTCGGCGTCGCCCTTCATTTTCACGGGAATCTGCAGGTAACGCACACCGTTGGATTGCTTGGGAGGAAATTTCCCCGCCCGGATGTTGACCTGGATCGAAGGCAGAAGAAGACGCGGCGCGGCGAGCGTGGCATCGCGCTTGGAGCGCATGCCCACAAACTCGTCCTCGGTCACGCCTTCCTTCACGTGAACGTTTCTGTTCCGCTGCTCCGCGACGGTGGTTTCCCAGGCGTATTCGTCGCGACCTGGGGCCTTGTAGTCGTGGCACATGAACAGCCGGGTCTCGGGAGCCAGCGCCAGCAATCGCCTGATCGAGCGATACAATCGCTGCGCGTCGCCCCCTGGGAAGTCGGCGCGCGCCGTGCCGTAGTCTGGCATGAAGATCGTATCGCCGACAAACACCGCATCGCCAATCTTGTAGGACACGTCCGCGGGGGTGTGACCCGGCGTGTGCAGAACTTCGACGTCGAGTTCGCCTACCAGGAAGTGCTCGCCATCCTGGAAGAGATGGTCGAAGTCGCGGCCGTCCGTTGCCAGGTCGACGGCGTTGAAGACAGGCCGAAAGATGCGCTGAACATCCTTGATGTGCTCGCCGATGCCGATCCGGGCGCCGGTCTTCGCCTTGATGTAGGGCGCTCCCGACAGATGATCGGCATGAGCATGCGTCTCCAGCACCCAGACGACGCGATAGCCCGCCTCTTCGGCCTCTCGAAGGATGGCCTTGACGGAACGCGTATCGACCGCGCCCGCGTTGTGGTCGTAGTCGAGCACGGGATCGATGACGGCGGCTCCTTTGGTCGCCGGATCGGCCACCAAATAGCTGACCGTATTCGTCGGCTCGTCGAAAAAGGCTTTGATGATCGGCTTCGCCATCGGCTCATCTCCTACATGGTTTCGATGCCTCGGTTCTTGACAGATATATTAGCACTCCCTAATTTAGCAATACCTAAATAACCTATGAGGCGGATGTGCCGACGGTCGTCTTCAATTCGCAAGGCATCGAAAACGCGGCCCGGGATATCGCGAACCTGTTGCGAGCCGTGGCCAACGAGCGGCGGTTGCTGATCCTTTGCAGGCTCGTGGAACTGGGAGAGGCCACCGTGAACTCCCTCGCCGATTCCATCGGCCTGTCCCAGTCGGCGCTGTCGCAGCATCTGGCGAAGATGCGCGACGAAGGCATGGTGACCTACCGGCGCGAAGGCCAGACGTCCTGGTACCGGATCGCCGATTCCCGCATCGAGCGGCTCCTGGCGACCTTACACGAACTTTACTGCAAGCCGATCAAACGACGTTGAACAGGAGTAGGTGATGTCACTTCCGAAAATCGGTCCGGCGGCCGCGCACCGCCTCGTCGGCCAAGGCGCCATCCTCGTCGATATCCGCGAAGCGGACGAATTCGCCCGCGAGAACATCGCCGGCGCTCATCATCTTCCGCTGTCCCGGCTACACGAAGCGGAACTGGCCGTGAAAGCCGGAAAAGCCGTGATCTTCCACTGCAAGAGCGGCGCGCGGACTTCTATGAACGCTTCCCGCCTCGCAGCGAAAGTGAATGGCGCTTGCGAAGCTTTCATCCTCGACGGCGGCTTGGACGCCTGGAAGCGATCCGGATTGCCTCTATGACGAGCTGATGACGCTGCCGAGCCGGCCCCGCAGGACGGTAGTCGAAGCGAGGCCACCGTGCTGAATGGCCGTTCGCGGAGTTCCACATGCATTCGCTCTTGACGCAAGCCGCTCTATCGGCGGCTTCCGGCTCTATCGTCGGCTTCTCGCTCGGCCTTGTCGGCGGAGGCGGGTCGATCCTCGCTGTTCCGCTCCTGGTCTATGTGGTCGGCCTGGACGATCCGCACGTGGCCATCGGCACGAGCGCGATCGCCGTAGCGCTCAATGCGGGCGCCAATCTCGCGGCGCATGCCCGCAGCGGAAATGTGAAATGGCGCTGCGCCCTGACTTTCGCCGTCGCCGGCGTCGGCGGGGCCTATCTCGGGTCCACTCTCGGCAAGATCATGGACGGGCAGCGACTGCTCGCTCTTTTCGCCGTCCTGATGATGGTCGTAGGCGGCCTGATGCTGCGCAATCGCGACCAGGTCGGCAATCCGGCCGTCAGTTTGTCCGAGGAAAATCTGCCGAAACTGGTTGTGTCAGGTCTGGGGGTCGGGGTGCTGTCCGGCTTCTTCGGGATCGGCGGTGGCTTCCTCGTCGTCCCCGCGCTCGTGCTTGCGACCGGCATGCCGATGCTCAATGCCATCGGCTCATCGCTGGTATCGGTGACTGCGTTCGGGCTGACCACTGCGGCCAACTACGCCCTGTCCGGGCTGATCGACTGGCGGATCGCGTTCTTCTTCGTCGCAGGCGGAATTTTCGGGGGTCTGATCGGTGCGCGGTTGGCAAAGTCGCTCGGCTCGCGCCGGGGCGTTCTGACCTCGGTCTTCTCCGGGCTGATATTCGCGGTCGCCATCTACGTCCTGTTCCGCTACCTGTCGGCGGATTGAAGCCGAACGGCTTCTCCGCGGCCCGCGAGGACTCCGTTGCCCTACATCGGTTTGGCAAGCTCCAGGATGCTCCGGCCTATGCAACAGCGTGCTATCGCGCTCAACACGTTCCAAATAGTAGCTTGACGTAAAAATCGTGCAAATGGCGGAGAGAGTGTCAGTCAACCCTGCTTGAAAAATCGAGCATTTTCGCGCTTCCTCGACCAAAACCTACCGTTTGAGCTACCGTCGGAAAATGGGATTTCGCCTTCGACAGAAGCCTGCCCCATCCAATGGATCGTCATCGACAACAGTGCTACCAAGCGACTAGCGCAGGGCAAATTGCCGTCGCCCCCCGCATTGCGCCGCCTGAAATGTTCCTGAATGCTGGGCGGTTGCCTCACGTAATTTGCTCCCCGGTGGGATGGGACTGCGGGGGCGATAATGAGGCAA
>LNAP01003181.1_pt1 | contig 15783 bp, 20 predicted proteins | sample 602601 | NCBI WGS metagenome assembly LNAP01 (sample SAMN02440304, study PRJNA202911) | soil metagenome | biome: Subtropical and temperate rainforests or woodlands; isolation source: soil samples (1 kg each in a 20% v/v slurry with milli Q water) were... ...
CTGGCAGCGATGGTCTGGCCAGAGTCCGTGGTATACACTTTCAAGCAGGTGATCAGGTCCGAGTGCTGTACGTAGTACTCCTATTGCGTCAAATGAAGATACAGAAACGATTAAAAATTAAGCGAAACGCGTATTTTACAACGAGCAAACCTTACCTGTTGGTGCTGCAACACTTTCTGGACGACGCACACTGCGCCGGCCCCGTAGAGCACGGCGCCCTTGGCGGTGTAGTACACACTCTGCCGGGAACAATGCGCATTGATTCCGTACACCCACTCCAAAGTGATGCGCTTGTCTGGCAGTGTGGTGACTGGGTCGGGTTTGCGTACCGGAGCCAGCAGCGGCGTGACGTTCTCCCAGTTACGTCGTACCACGTTGTTGTTGCGTTCCATCTCCAGCTTTTTGAAACCGCCTACAGAAGGGTTCATGATTGCCGCATCCATGTCGGAGCGCAGCAAGTTCTCTGGCAATGGGGTATACTTGATAGGGATGATCGAAGTTAGGTCTTGTTCGTATTCCTCCAGATCGTCAAAATAATCAATCCACGACATGACTTCGGGAGTGTTCAGACAGAAAGTGACAAATTCTTCGCGATCTATGCCTTGGTAATCAACTGCGGGGTTGGTATTGCCAGAGGCCTTTCGAATAGAATCGAAGCCAAGCACAACAATGGCCTCAATGTCGGCCTCGGTCGGTGGATCGATTCTGCTGAGCTTTGCCAGACCAGATAAGGAAGAACGGAAGGAGAGCACCATTTCATCCAAAGTAAGCACTCCACTTTCGTCGAAATCGTACATCGCAAATATAACTGAAATACAGATGAGTAGAATGGTTGTTGTCAAAGTCTGTATTCTCAAAGCACTTCACAAGCCATGAGACTTACATCGTATCTTCTCTTCGGGGGTCATTCCAGAGAGAATGGCAAAGGCAGAGAGAAACTCCAGAGAATCGACCAACTTGTTCTAAGCAATAAAGAAGTTTTTGATAAGATGTGGTGCTGACAGAATATTTTCTATCTTCTGTATTCAAGCGAACCTCGTCGTCGTCAAAGAGACGGAAAACGGCGTCAGTGTCAAAGTTAAGCTGCCTCTCTGTCACGCTCAAGTACTCCATAATAGCAGACTTAACAATTTCTTGAAATTCTTCGATAGTTAATCCAAATCCTTCGGCAATGTCATTAAAAGACTCCCATAGTTCATAAACGCAGCTTCTCGGAACTGTGTGCAATTCAAAGTTATCGATGATAAACATGTACACGGATTCGCAAAGAAAGTGTCAAAACTTACGACTCAGAAAGCGCTTGCAACCACTAGGGAGCGGGGCGCGTCCGAGAGTTTGGCCCATTGTTCAGCAAATGAGTAGACCTTGTTTCGTCTTGCAGTAGATGCAGACAAAGTTTGAATCCCTCGACCTTGCTGGACAGTTTCATCGCACTTCATATCGGGATCCAGGGAATCAAACTGCCTCATTCCAGCAGGCATTTAGATTTGGATCGCACACCAGTAAAGAAGTCTCTGTGGATCTGTGATTACATTATGGAGGTTATCTCTCAAGAAGATAGCCAAGAGGCAGGGCGCCCAGCTTCACCAGCAGCTGGCATGCCGTCATTTTTCTGCTGTGGGCGAAGACAAACGGAAAACGACCAATTCGCTCTGGACAACAGTCCTGACGCCGAGTTTCACGCTGACAGTTTAATTAAACTGACACACGGTGTAACCGCCTACCGTATTATTGAGCCCAAGGACACGAACGGGAAGACTGCAGATACCGTCCCGATTATAGTGCTGTTGCACAGTCTTCATGGTGCATCGTATATGTGGGCAGATATCGCCGATTTGCTCTCTGATTTCGAGCAAGGGCCTCAGGCGAAAGTGTTGGTCTTTGATTTTTATGGTCGTGGCAGAAGTCCGTGGACTGGAGTCGACATCACGCTGGATACCCTTGTCACGCAGACCAAGGAACTGATGGATGGTATGCTGCTCTTTTGTATTCATATTTGCAGCGAATGTTTATAACAGATAAATTTCAATTTTGTTGTATATAAATATAGCACTAAATCTAACGCGACCTGCTAGACCTGCGGCTTTCGTGGGTTACGATATGGGCGGGGCGGTAGCGGCTGGTTTCGCGGCCAAGTACCCGAATCTTTGCGCGAGTCTGTCCCTCGTCAGCCCACTGGGCATCAAGTACAAGCCCATCCAGAGCGAGCAGTGGCTGCAGCGCAAGTACTTCGGTGAGTACATGATGATGAAGCAGCGGCGCACTCTGGCAGCTCAACAGGAAGGGGATTTTTACGACAAGAGTGAAGATTCTCCTCACAGGTACTGTTGCTATTCTTTCTTTTTTTTTTCATTGTCAAGTTGTTTTGATTGTTCGACTTTTGTGGTGTATACGGCTTTTTTAATATTATTCTTTTTATATCTTTATTAGGTACTTGATTCAGAAGCAAACGGACATGGTAAAGTGGCAGATTCAGCACACACCTGGATACCTGGGTGCCATCCTCTCTACCTACAGGTATTTTTAAGCTGCAGCGCAACAGCGTCTGTAAGCTTTCTCCCGCTTACCATCCTTTTTCTTTTGAATGTTTCAAATCACAGGAACTTTCCGATGCGTAGTATGGACGAGCTGTTCACAGCGATTGGCCGTCACCCGCGGCCGACACTGAGCGTGTGGGGCGACCGCGACACCGTGGCCTCGTACAAGAAGTGCATCAAGGTCACCGAGGAGAGCTTCCCCAAGGGCATCATTGTGGACATCGCGGACTGTGGCCACAACGTGCCTTTCGAGAAGTTCGAGGACCTGGTCAAGGAGCTGCTCACTTTTCACCGGGACGCCTTCGAGGCAGCGAAGTAAATTATGTACCGAGCAACAAGACGCAATACGCGAGTGCAGGTGAATTTCCCGCAGAGGGGGTTAAGTTTATGTATAAAGTGGTATGCTGCTGTCGGTGTGGGCAGAAAGGAGCCACTGCGGTGGGACGCTGTGTGAGTTTTATTATTTGGTAGTTTTCTCAGTGTGCAAATATATTATGCCAACTTTGCTGGCGCAGTAAAAATATAAATTTAAGTTTACCATTTTTTTTTTGGAAAAAGGTCACACGTTACACACAGGCGTTGTTGTATGTACAAAAGTTATAGGTGTGGCTGTGGCAAAACTTAACACAGCAATTATGACATAGACTTCACTCCTCAGTTGCAAACACCAAAAGAGGATTCGAAAGTCCTCTTCTTTTAGCACTGCTTGAAGTCGAAGCCACAAATAATCGCCAAGATGAAGAACAGAATGATCTGCAGAAAAGGGAAAACACAAAGTGCGCGGGTCACTGTACTTGTTAGAATTGACATTCAGATGTTAAGTTCTTACCAACACGAGCAGTACAAGAAGACCAATATTTCGCCACTTGCGCCAGATCATAGTGTTCTTCAGGCTTCGGGACTGAACAAATCAATGAATCCTAAGGTCCCACACATCAAACATCGACAAACTGGTGCAGTAAAATCTTACCGTTTTCTCGAATTTAAATGCCTGCTGGTTTAAACGATCAGTTTTATCCACCAAGAGCTCTATCCGCTCACCACGCTCTAAAACTCGGTCAATGTTCTCTATCATTACATCTTTCACACTGTCGATTTGAGCTTGAACTTTAGAAATATTGTCGGAGGTGGGGTTCGTGTTGTAGAATTCCTACAGAAGCAGATTGAAAGAAAATATAATGAGCTTGCTGAACAAAAAACATAGAAATGTGGGAAAATTACCAGCTTTTGGCGGAGAACTGGAGAAAACGCTTCGTTTAAAGAGAAGGGCAGAGCTGTTCTTTCCACAGCTGTAAAGTTTTCACGCCAAGCCTTTTTGATGTCTTCCAAGAAAGCAAAGGTGATTCTTCTCTTCGTACTCTCATCGGACATGCAAAGGAATGTAATGCCTTGATCAACGATATAGTGAAACACGTATTTGTCGTAGACGTAACTCATTTTAGAATCGCTGTCGGGTATTTTCGCCAGCAAGACCCTAGTCACAGTAGGGAAGTTACCACTGGAGCTGGTAAACTCTGCCAGAACAGCCTTTTGCCTGGCAACTAAAGAGTATAGAATCGGCATTGGAAGAACTTGCAATCAAATAAGGACCAAAAAGTTCAAGTTCTTTGTCTTTGCTCAGCAGGCTCAGTCCCAACAGAGGACACCCCGGCATGGTCGGCAACAAGTCAAATACCCAAATATGCGTTAGCAAGATAATATAGATATAATTACAACGTCAATTTTAAAAGAAGTTTAGGAATAGCCGGGTGTGCCACCGCAGAAGCAACAATCCGACTGAAAATATTTATCAAAATCTTGCTGCCTGTACATCTATCATGTTCAGTCGTCGTCTGTGCACGAGAAGTGTGGTTACCCAAGCGCAGAGGCAGCTAAGTGGTGCTAAAGCGCAAGTAGTGCCTGCCTTTGCCTCTGTTAATCCATGGAAGTTATCCAAAGCTGAGCCTCACCATGTTCTCAATCTAGGTAAGAGTTCAGTGGCTTATAAGCAGCGGGTTGTTGCTAATTATTGCTTAATTTTATGCAGTTGATGGAGAGTGGAAGAGGACTGCGAGTGAGATTCCAATGCCTGACCCTTGGAACGGCGAAGAGTTTATGCGGGTGCAAGACACAAAAGTGTCCGAAATCGAACCATTCGTGAAGAGCTTGGCTTCCTGTCCTAAGTCTGGCCTTCACAATGTGTATAAAAATCCTGAGCGGTACCGTCTGTATGGCGCTGTTTCAGCCAAAGCAGCGGCGATGATGAAGCAACCTGAGGTACTTGAATTCTTCATCAAGCTTGTGCAGCGAGCGGCACCCAAGAGTTACGTGCAGGCCAAGGCGGAGGTGGAAGTAACTCAACAGTTTTTGGAGAACTTTGGAGGCGATCAGGTGCGCTTCCTGGCTCGCTCTTTTGGTGTTGCTGGTGACCGCACCGGTCAGATCTCCACTGGCCACAGATGGCCCTTTGGTCCCGTGGTCGTCATCGCGCCTTTCAACTTCCCCATTGAGATTCCCATGTTGCAGTTGATGGGCGCACTGTACATGGGCAACAAGGTTTGCCTGAAATCTGACTCAAAGGTAGCTGTGGTGATGGAGCAAGCCCTTCGTATGCTGCATCACTGCGGAATGCCGCTCACAGACGTTGATTTCATCAACTCCGACGGCCCCACCATGCACGCCTTGCTGATGAAATCTGAGCCCCGCATGACTCTGTTTACAGGCTCTTCGAAGGTGGCGGAGCTGCTGGCACGTGACCTGCACGGCAAGATCAAGCTGGAGGATGCTGGCTGGGACTGGAAGGTGCTCGGCCCCGACGTGTCGGAGATGGACTTCGTGGCCTACACCTGCGACCAGGACGCTTACGCCTACTCGGGCCAGAAGTGCTCCGCCCAGTCGGCTTTGTTCGCACACGGCAACTGGGTGCGTGCTGGCCTGCTGGACAAGCTGAAAGCCCTCGTGGGCAGACGCCAACTGGCCGACAGCACCATCGTGCCCATCCTCACCGTCACCAACGACCGGTTCCTCCAGCACGTCGCGGCGCTGAAGAAGATCCCTGGTGCCAAGGTGCTCTTCGGCGGTGAGGTGCTGGACCCCGCCACCCACAGCATCCCTGCCTGCTACGGATCCTTCCAGCCCACGGCCATCCAGATCCCCATCGAGCAGTTCAGCAAGCCCGAGTACTACGGACTCTGCACCACTGAGATCTTCGGACCCTTCCAGGTGTGTGTTTACATTGCATGCTAGTGCTTCCATGTATTGTTTTTCCAACAGTTTCCTATATTACCAACGTTGGTATTTGTTATTATTTTGCAGGTGGTGGTTCAGTACGAGACGGAGCAGCTGGAGATGGTCTTGGATTGCCTGGAGCGCACCACCGCGCACCTCACCGCGGCCATCGTCAGCAAGGACACTCAGTTCCAGAACAAGGTGCGGCGTTATTCAATTTACACTGTATATAACCACCTTTGTTTAAAGCCCCTCATTATCTCTTTATCTTTCTTTGTCGTGAATTACACTAGATCCTGGGCAGCACGGTGAATGGCACCACGTACACAGGCATCTGCGCGCGTACCACTGGTGCCCCCCAGAACCACTGGTTCGGACCTGCCGGGGACCCTAGGTAAAATAGACACAGTGTTCCTGTTTGCTCTGTGTTGTGTCTCGTTGTGGATTTAGAAATACCTCACATTTTTGACAACTTCGAGCGTGCAAGTGATGATTTCTAACGCATCATTGTTCCATCGCACTACCACTGTATTATCGCAGAGGAGCTGGCATCGGCACTCCTGAGGCCATCAAGCTGGTATGGTCCTGCCACCGCGAGATCGTGCACGACCACGGACCTATCGCTGCTGACTGGACCGTACCCCCGCCTTCTTAATTGTGCCGATTGTTGTGCGTGAGAACGAGCGCCAGGCAATGATGAAAAAGCTCATTTGCAATTGTCCGCTCTGAATTATGCGATCGCTTTTGAGCTTTCTTTACTTCTTATTCCTTTAATAACAATGCTCATAATGAACACGATTGTATTTATGTAATAGAATTTTCAATCTTCCCATAAGATGTTTTGGGTATCCTTGCTGTTGACGGAAACGTACAACAGCAATTGAATAAGACCAGATATGAAGAGTGCCTTGGAGACGGACACGAGGGTGGCATGTTCAAACTGCGGAGCAATTAGCGGTTTCAGTAGTAGGACAACTGAGCCTTTGTACGTACTGTTCAGTCTTTTCCCACTTTCCCTGAAATCATGGTCGCATCTGCTGAGTGTGACCCCAAAGGGTTGCGAATTAATTCACTGAGAGATCTTTAGAACCTTCTTGTCTCTCCAACACACATTTTAATTTAACGAAATGGCTAATACCGGTGTAACTGTTGACGATGCTGTTGTGGCCCAGTTTGCGGAGTTTAAGAAGGCCAGCAACAAGATCACTTTCATCATTTATAAGATTGAGAACGACGCCAAAATTGTTTCTGAGTTTACCTCCGGCGAGAACGAGACTTTCGATTCTTTCTTGTCTCACCTTCCCGCCGATGAGTGCCGCTATGCGCTCTACAGCATGGACTTCACCACCAATGATGGAAGACCCGCCAACAAGCTGGTGAGCATCACCTGGTAAGTTTCCACGAAGTTTTTCGTGCACAGTACAGCGGTGCCTGAATGTATCTCAAACTGACAAAATATGCACGCACTTTCCAGGGCTCCTGATACTGCTAAGGTTAAGGCTAAGATGGTGTATGCCGGCTCCAAGGACGCCCTTAACAGAGTATTTGTGGGTGTGTCCGTGAAGGTTAACGCCACTGATCTCTCTGAGGTTACCGAGGAAATTGCCAGAGACGCATGCAAAAAGTTTGCTTAAGTAACTGACTTAGTTTCAGCGTCTGAACAAATTTTGTCATTTAACGAACTGTGCTTACTGTCGTTTATTCTTGTAGCTGTTCACGTTGAGTAATAAGAAGGCAAATTTCGTAGTTTGCATTGCAGGAGCATTTAACTTTAAAGCTTATCGAAATTAACTCCAGATACATTATACAACAACATTTTTACGGTACAACGCACAAAGATATGCATGTATTCTTTTCTTATGTACATATTCCTAAAAATTTCACAATATAATCAGCCCTAAACTATGATACCGGTATTCGTACGGAAAAACCGAGTTTACGAAGCATAACTACACAGCGACTATTTCTTTGCGCCAGCGATGTCGGAAGGGATAGACCGCTTGCGTGCGGAGGATGGGCCGGAGGAGGACTTTGCTCCGTTCTTGTCGTCGTGGTGGTCGTCCAGCTCCGAGTGAGCCCCGTTGCTGCCGGCCTTGCTGTCAGCCCGGGGGGCGGCGCCCTTCGCGTCTGCGTCGCTGCTGCCCTTGCCAGCGCTGGTCTTGCCGGCGGCGGCGGATTGCTTGCGGGGGGAGGAGGCAGGGTAGCAGTCAGGCAGGTCGGCGTGGTACTCGCGGATCTCTTCCCAGATCAGCTCCTGCACGCGCTCCCGAGAGAGCTCCTCGTTCTCGAACTCAAAAGAGAACCCTGTGGTGTTGACAGGCTCATCATCGGGGCTGTGCAGAGACTCCAGGAAAGGGTGCTGCAGGGCCTGCTCCACGGTGATGCGCCGCTTCGGGTGAATTTCCAGCATGCGCTTCAGGAGGTCCAATGCGTCCGCCTCGTCCTTGTGGGCGTGGAACATTTCCGCAAAGGAAGGGGGTGCCTTGTTCGGGAGGGAGTTCATGAACCGTCTGTGAAAACAGGATCGTCGAAAAAAAAGGAATTATTACCAACATATTTCTGCAGGGGAAAGAAATAGTTACAAGTTGTTCTTACTTGGCTCTTTCGGAGGTGACGAAGTCTAGGTCCTTTTCGGAGGGGCGGCCCAGCTTGTCACAGATGAGGCGCAGCTGGGCGATATAATCTTCTCCGGGGAACAGCGGCGTGCGTGCCAACAGCTCGGCGAAGATGCAGCCCACCGACCACATGTCAATCGCGCTGCTGTACTCCTGTGTTGAAAGAACGAAAATAAGAATCATCTTTACTTCATATATACATACCCTAACAAAAAGTAAAGAAGTGAGAGGTGGACAGAAAGTGATTGCCTTTCTCGCCTTTACATACGGAAAATGATGTGCTGTGTTATTATTGCAAAGTACCTACGGACCTGACATGCGAGCATGATCTCAGGAGCGCGGTACCAGCGAGTCACCACATACTCCGTGAGTCCGCCTGCCTGCTCGTCCTCCACGCCTCTCGCCAGGCCAAAGTCACAAATCTGTTGCAAAAACAAAAGTAGCACGCATGTGTCAGGGCTAAGAACGTTGAGCTTCGGCATCGCGGTATATTTTTTGTTACCTTTAAGTCGCAGTTGGATTTCAACAGAAGGTTCGACGGCTGGAAGGAAAATAAAAATAAAAAGGTGTGATCAGTTACAAACCATTCACTGTTTGTAAGTTGTTGAACGCATAACAAACCTTTAAGTCCCGATGCAGCACGTTGGCGGAGTGTATGTACTTCAAACCACGCAGAATTTGGTACACAAAATACTGAATATGGTCGATAGTAAGCGGCTGCTTGCTATATATAATACGGTGCAAATCTGTTTCCATCAGATCTTGCACAATGTATACGTCTTCAAACTCTTCGGCGGTGGGAGGAGGCGGTATAATATCAATAATGCGAATGACCTAAGAAGAAAGTAGTCGCGAAACATTAAGCCTTTCGAAGCGTAAGCGTTGCACATTAACAAAAACTCACGTTCTCATGCGAAAACTTCTTCATCAGCTTAATCTCGCGAAGGATACGTTTTGCGTCGACGGGGTCTTCAAAGGCCCTCGAAATTTTCTTGATTGCAACCTTCTCGCCAGTTTCTTTATCGAGAGCAGATATCACAACACCGTATGCACCATGACCAATGGGGCGGATTAGCGAATATCTTGACTTGATCTGTAATAGCGCAGTTTGGATGCTGTTAAACATAGTAAGGACAATAATACTACGTCACAGGAAGGGACGAACCTCGAACTGTTGACCAGATGCCTTGAAAGTATGATACGACATTTTGGGTCTGTCGTTTGCCGCAAAAATTAGTTGAAAGAAATTCAGAAGAGTTGAGCTACCAAGCAACCTCTTTTACAAGAATAGATAGACGAACTGACCAACTCAATTGTTTGTTCGCATGTCAGTTGCATGCCCTCGAAGTCTGCCCGGAGGAAGATCAATAAACCCAAATAATAAACAACACATGTGACTTTTAAACCAGATGAAAATATTTATTCCCAGAAATATGAAACAAAGTGCAGCAGACTGCGTGCGTTCACCAAGTTAAGATCTTACAAATGTCGTCAGGCCTACAAAGATCCAATGGATCGAAAGCTTGCGATCACTCGCTAATCTACTATCAGAAGCCGTGCATCGGTAACGAGCGTGGATTGAGAGCTACCCCGCCAGTGCAATTGGTTTTCCCAGGAGGAGGGTTCGGTCTTGGTGTTTGCGTAAAGGAAACAGACTTAACCCCCAATCAGCCTGATCGTGATCGTGGCTACGCCGTACTAGCTAGCGGCCCGGAGAGAACTTCAGCAGATATATTTCCATTGCGAGGCCTTCAAGCGACATTTCTTGTTCTGGCGTTCTTTAACATTGTCATCACAAGTCTTCTGTTTGTCGATGCTGACAAAGCAGACACGTCCAATGTAGCTCGTACGTCATCTCCTTGGACTGGCATATTTGAAAGTATACCAAGTGATCGTCGAGGTGTAGAAGAGGCAAACTATGCAATGTCGATAGTTGTAATTTGTCTAGGCTCGCTTGCGGTTGTTATGGAAAGCGCAGTGGGAGTATCAGCTTATTGTTTGGCAACACTATTGAATTTTGTCCTCAGCACTTCAGCGCTTCCCTATTTTGTGTACAGTTTTCACTACATATTTGATTTGGTGATGTTGTACTTTGCGTTGGTGTTGCGCACTCGCCTCATGTATACTTTTCTCCCGCTGCACGCACGCATCACGCCACCGGCAGCGGCATGAGTGTTGAAACACCTCCCAGAAAGTTCTTTTTCGTTCGCATATTGTACCTTTAACTTACTGTAAATAATTCACTTTTGTATTTTGAGACATTTTTCTCCGCGAAGTTAATTTCTTGTACACCAGGTACACGCGTACACATTTTTAGGTTCTTAGCTTGCTACTTAATTAGATCTAAATGAATTACGTCGTAGGTGCACAACTGACAATTATCATCAGAACAGCTACAGCACTGTGAGCTGAGAAGACACATCGGATGTTAATTTGTAACTAAATAAACAGCACACAACACACGCAGTCAGTAGAAAGTACAAAATTTTACAGTGAAGATGATAACCACAGCATGGATGTGGCGACACGCTACGAGATGACACACTTCTCTTTATCTTCGCCTTCCACGCTGCCATCGGCGCCGATGGGCTGCTGCTGTCCGCTCACCCCAGCTCCAGCACCTGTTCCTGTTGCTGCGGCTGGGGACGAACCGTTCGTGGGTGAGGGGACCGCAGCCGGCGCTTTACCGTTGAAAGATTTGCTTTTGAAAACCCCTCCCAGGAACCGAGGCTTCTCAGCCTTCTCCACGATGGACTTGCGGTCACTCGAAGAAGAGGAAGAAGAGGAGGAAGATGTGCTGCCTTGACTGGAGCCGCCAGCGTTGTTGCTGCTGCCTGGGCTGTGGGTAGTCGCGCCGCCAGTGCTGGTGCTGGTGCTGCCACTGCCCCCAAGTGCGATGTGCTCAACCAATGTGAGGAAGGCGATCTCCACATTGAATGAATCCTTCGCACTGGTCTCGAAGAAGGGAATGCCATACTTGGCGGCAATCTCTTTGCCACGCGCCGTCTCGCAGAACAGCTTTGTGGGGTCTGTGTTGGCGCTGCGCAGGTCAGTCTTGTTGCCAATGAGCGCCACCTGCACCTGGTCGGATGCGTGGTGTTTGATGTTCTTGATCCAGTACTCGATGTTGGCGAGAGAGGCCCGGTCGGTCACGTCGTAGACCAGCATGATGCCCTGGGCGCCCTTGTAGTAGGAGGTGGTGATCTTGTGGAACTGTTCCTGGCCCGCCGTATCCCACACCTGCACCTGCACCAGCTCGTTCGCCACGTGAACCTTTCTGGACTTGAAGTTGACCCCCACCGTGCTCTGCAGAGAAGGACTAAAGGAATCCAATGTCCAGCGCATGATCAATGACGACTTGCCCACACCGCTGTCTCCGAGCATGAGCAGCTTCACGCGCCGCGTTGCTTCTGCAGACGTATTTGCCGCCATATTATTAGCCAGAAGACGATTTCGCTTCTCGTTCTCGGCGGCTATCTTGTCGTCGTCGTCCTCGCGGTTATGAGTCCGGTTCAGTGACTGGTTCGCTTCTTCCAAGCCCTGAGCAGTTAAAAAAAAATTCAAGCACAAGGTCAATGTATACGTCTATATAAGTCTGAAGAACATGCCCTTTTCACCTTTTTTAAGGCTTGCACTTCTCGCTGCTGAAGCGGCCCTCCTTTACGTGCACCCTTCTCATCATTCCCGTTTCCTGAGTTAGGAGGCGGGTTACTTCCTTTTTTGTTTTGACTGCCATTGCTCCCAGAATTATCACCCGTGCCTGCGGATGTCCCCAAGGATTCTGCAGTGGGAACATAACCTGCCGCTCCTAAGTCGTTTTCGTGCACGCTTCTACTTCTACTTCGTCCTCTAGTTTCGATGACACGGTCACGTTCAGCATCGAAATATGCGTCTGCTTCATCGTCTTTCTCAAATAGGTCGTCATCTAAGCACAGTTTGGATAAATCTAACGGTTCTGGCATTTGTGACTCATCGTAATAAGGAGTGGCAAACTGAACATCGTGGCCAGAATCGTCGTTCGTATCATCGTCTAAATGGAAGGTGCCACCACGTTTTCTGTGATTGTTACTGGCCATATTTAAATCAGTTAAGGTATTTCAAGTACTTGGAGCTGTCACGTGGGGCGTATCTTGGAGTTAACAGTCAGCAGAAGAGCAGATCTGCCTGGAATATATCAATGCACGTTCGTAAAATTTACGATGAGGAGACGTTCCTCTGTTTCTTTTTTCTGCGTCTCATATGTTAGGTTATTATGCGTATTACGCCAAGTATATTTTTTCACTTTCAAGCTCGTAACGCTAAAATCGATTTATTCGCACAAACTGTTGGCGCACTTCTCGAGACTTGGAAGTTCACAGCTCAAGTGATGACCACTCTCGTAAGCGAGTCTTTGCCGGACGCAGTCCAGTCGGATGAACTGGCACTTATGCATATTAAAATAAGCTTTCTTGTTGGCGTGGCGCTGTTCGTACTTATTTGTCCTCTGTACAAGAGCAGAAAGTCCTATTTTGATGCCATCGCGGCCCGAAATGTCATTGGACTCACCAGAGCATTCATATTTGCAGAGCTATTGTTGATATTTATTCTATACTACTTCTATTTCGAGAAGGGTGCGCTTATGGATATGCACCAGTATTTGGGTTACGGAAACGGTGATAGCTGGTTGTATACATACGGTCGACCAACGGCTGGACTGGTATTTATTGGAATCGGCATGTTTGCTGATATGCATCCCGCCCCAAGGTATCTATGTTTGGTCGGATGTATGGTTGAAGTCCTAGGTGATGCACTATCTGCGTTTCAAGTTCGCGACTACTATATGCAAGTAAAATACCACAATGCACCAAGCAACGGATACACGGAAAATGAAATTCTTGCATATTACTGGCGCGATATCGTCTCTCTAGGCGTCTGTACTACTGTGTGTCTTTTGGTGGTGCTGCTAACTGTGCAGGTGGGGTTTTGTGAGCCGCAGCTCATTCACCCTTCTCAGATCAGTGGACAAGAGCTAGACCGTTACGCGGCGATGCGGCGGAACAAAGAAAACAGGCAGATCATGGCCATGGAAGGACTGCTGGGCCCACAGCGGGAGCGAAACAGTCTCGGCATCACAAAAGCGCGGCTATTTACCAACAGCTTGGGGCCGCGGACAGGACTTGGTGCGGACAAGAATAAGACTGGTGTGGAGACTGGCGCGAGTGCCGAGGGAACCACAACAGACCATCCACAAGGGCAGACTGCTAACGATGAACCCTAATAAAATGTGCCACAGTCGTGTGATAAAACCAATTTTATATACTCCATTCTAAGTCATTCGTTTTAAATCCAATTTTATTCTGTCCTGAGTTTTCGTTACTTTTACAACCCTACGTGATGGCTTCAATCCAGTTAAATATACTTTCATTGAACTCCTTGGCGTTTGTAACCATGGGCGCTCTGCTGGGCGTGTTGAAATGCAGTACGTCTTCAGGGGACACAGCATGCAGCTGCAGCAGCGCGTCCATCTCTTCGGGAGTGACTACGCTGCGGTCTCCATCGGTGGTTACTACCAAAGTCGGTACCGCACCTGTTTATCAGTGGTGGATGATGCGGATAGCACATAAGTAAGCATAGCACATGGGTAACGTGATGTACGACACAAACACACGGTACCTCTCTCCAAATTGACCATAGTGTCATCTTGATAGCTGTTTTCTAAATAATTCTGTAGCAAGCTTCTGTTCGAAAAGAATGGTTGGGCAGTGAGGCTTGAGTGTAAAAAACTTGTTTGCAAATGTGGGCTGGCGCAGCAGTTGGAGCTGGTTGCGGCACCTTCGGTCTCCATGCGCACTCCGTAGTATTTAAGCATAATATCGGCAATAGTAACATTGTTTTCGACCGAAACTACATCTTCTGCATGGCTGTAGCTGTTGCTCCACTGCATACTTAACTTTGCAAGGGTTTGGTTCGCAGTGGGAGGAATGGGATTTACGAGAACCAGGCCACTGAGCGCGAATGATTCAAGGTACTTCTGGGCCACAAAGGTTGAAAGAGAATGCGCAACGACAACAGGCGGTGTAAACTTGTTCAGTAGCACCTCTTTGTGCAAAAGATTGGCCATATCTTCAAAGCTGGTCCCAGTGACTGGAAATTCCACGCATGCACCTCCATATCCACACTTGGAAAGGTGGTCCGTTAAACTTGACCAACTATTTAAAATGAAAAAGAACATGTTTGTTATTATATTCTAGTATGTGAAGAACGTGGCAGTGTGGCTTACACAAGCGAAGAGCAACCTTCTCCACTGAGCAGTACAATTGGTGTAGGACGCTCATACTTTGAAGAAGGATCAGCAATGAACTGGTGAATACATCGATGGGTTAAAGTAGGTCTTCTATGGCCTGAACGCAACAGTACGGGTATCATCGGCAAGCCAAACTTCATGCTTGCTCTGAATTCGAACTGCTGTTGCCGAAGGGTTTCCTAGTCTGAATGCGAAGCTTTATTTAATAATACTTTTTCAAATTCGAATTGGTACGTTCAAAGTTCACTTCATGTGGAGGTGAGGATGTCTTCTGATTCTTTTCGTGACAAAATTACTGAACTTGGTGCTATTTTGGAACTCTTAGAACAGAAGGCAAAAGTAGCAGAGTCATACAGAGTTTTGTTAAGCTCAAAAACGGAGGGATATCTGGCTGCTATTCACACAGAGAAATCACCATGCGCAGATACATCGTTCCATATCACCAACTGGTTTCGTAACTTCATTGGCGTTAAAGACGAAGCTATGATTTTGATTAACGGCGAACTGATACGAAACTATCATTTAAAACATCACAAGCAGTATTTCCATGAGAGAGGCAACGAGCAACGGTACTATACCAGCAAAGCTGACATTCTTGGGCTTAGTTCTTGTTGCGTGGATGGGCTGCTATACGAAATTCGATCTTTGGAACGGAAGTTTAAGAAGCAAATGGTAAGCACACGATACCACATTTTTGTATTTCATGGTTCATTTTACGGGACTTCGCTGCCATTAATAGGAACGGGAAGGCGAGCGCGTTGATTTCATGGCCAACCGTGTGCAAGATATTGAAAAGCGTCTTGACAACCTGTGTAAGTTCTTTGATTCTCAAGCGGCAGTGTTCCAGAAAGAACTGAAGAAGCGGGCGACGCACGTCAAGTCCATCGCATTGGCTATAACTTATAAGTCAGAGCATTTGACTGTCCAGTACCACAAAGACTTGACCAGCTGTGCTGATTTTTCTTGCTCCGGCAAGGGTGCCCGCACGGGATCTCGCAAGCAGGCACTTTACTCTGGCATCGAGGAGCGAAGCACGCAGGCAGATTCCGCTTTGCTCATAGCAGGTGCGGCCAACAAGACGACCAGCAGTATTTTCCGCAGCAAAATGACAGTGGCGGACGCTGAAGACGAAGCTGATCTG
>LNAP01003182.1_pt1 | contig 15782 bp, 18 predicted proteins | sample 602601 | NCBI WGS metagenome assembly LNAP01 (sample SAMN02440304, study PRJNA202911) | soil metagenome | biome: Subtropical and temperate rainforests or woodlands; isolation source: soil samples (1 kg each in a 20% v/v slurry with milli Q water) were... ...
CAGCTGCAGAGCCCTCGATGCTAATTGGAATATCGCCAATGAAGGCTGATACCTGGGGAGGAAATGGACAAAGGTTCAGCGGCAAATGTGAGAAAATGTTGATTCAAGGATTCGACTTCATTGAAAAAGATATCCTTGTCAAAGAAGAAAAAATACACAAATTTTGCGTTGTCAACACGAAAAAACATGCATGCAACAATACAGATAAACTTAAAAAATTACCTTCACCAGGAAGGCTTCCATGCCGCCCAGAAGACTCTTCACGGCGCTGCTTTTGAGACTCATGCAAGCGCTTTTGAGGACCAAATCGAGCTCTTTTTTCGCATCCACGGTCACATCTTGCATGCGCGGCAATCCCGTGCGAGCCAGCGTCAACAGACCGTTGCTTTGATCAAACCGCAAGATGCTGCGGGTATTAGAGAGCAAAAACTGCAAGGCTTCTGTGGTGGAGGTGAAATCCAACACCTTCTCGGTGCTCGTGAGGCGCAATTCAAACGGCGTCAATTGCTCCCGGAGCATGAGCAGATGGCGCACGAGAAACAGATCCCCGTGTAACCCTGGACGAGACCGCTTGACGCCCTCGGAGCCTTTCTTCAGCGCGGCGACGCACAAATCAATGCTACGCCGAGCAAAGTGCTCAAAGACCGGCAGCTCGACGACTCCGTAGAGTTTGGACAACAGGGACAACGCGTTGCGCATCGGTGGATACCAGGTCTGGTAGACATCCGCACTGTTGGTGATGGCGGTAGAAGTAGCAGTGGCAGTGGCAGGAGTGGAGGGATGGAGCGTGGTGAGAGCGGTGGAGGAAGGGTCACTGTGCGCCACGTACTCCTCTGTGGTACAAAACAAAACAAAAAAGATAAACAATTGAGAGAGAAAAAACGATCAGACGGGTTGAGGGCGAAAGATGAACAATTTGTTTGGAAAAATTCCTTAACTTGGGTGGAAGAAATTTTAGACGCAAACCGTCACATTTGTAGAAAAGGCATATACAACGACACGCAGAAACTTACCGAGGATGTCAGGATAAGCCAGATGAGAAGGCAGAGGATCGAACATCTGCACTTCTTGGCGAATCCGCATTTCAGCGCTATTTAAAAAAGGAAAAGAAGCGTAAATTAGATGAAAAAAAGAAACAAGAGTGAGAATAAAAGAAACAATTCAATTAAATGTGTGAGAACTTTCGCGTGTAAAACAGCACAACGCACAGATGAGAAGCCAATTTTTCAAACAAAAGCGCACAAAAGCACACAAACCAAAGATGTACACTTACCAGTAAGACAGACGCTCTTTGGCATCATTCACCGTACCATCAAGGCCATTTAGCAACAACTTCAGCAAGGAGCTGGGCACTGGCATGGCTGTGGATGCGTGAGAAGAAGAAGAAAAAGAAGGAAAGACGATTAAAAATGAGTACAATGGGGTGAAAGGTTGGTGACAATGGACAAAATATTACTGAGAACGTTAGTTGCACCGAAAAACTATTCCATCTTCTTCTTAACTTTCCCACAATGCGACATCCCAAGCAAAATAGAAACAAACGAAACAAATACACAAGGGAAAAACACAACACACGGACTTAAAAGCACAAAATAAGGATTTTACCTAGCATCTGGCTGCGCACGTCTTCACTGAGCGCTGCCACCACTCTACACAACTCATCCACAGAAGACTCTCTAATGATAAACGGTCTCAAAAAGTCTCTGGTGCTGTTGGCAATAGACTCCACGATGCTGTTGACTTCGGAGGTGTCTGCTCCCGTAAGCGTGTGATGGCTGTGAGCACTACAAGGAAAATAAGAAAGATAAAGAGAAGGGCAACAATAAAAAAAAATGAAACAAAGCAAACAATCATGAACGAGCACAAACAACAACACCACCACAAACACAGCAACAAAACAGCTCTTTTTGTCCAATGGTTGACTTACCTGACCAGAGCTCTGGGACTGCGCACCATCTCGTTCGCAGCAGGGGTTCCCGGGGTCCCTGGCTCCGTGCCAGATTGACCCTCTCCGGCACTTTCAGCCGGCAACAAAAACAGCGATTCATACAATTGCAGCTCCAACTGCGTGATGCGCAACAAGGTGGAGAAGGCTTGACGAATGCCCGTACACAACGAAATGTGCATATGTGTGGCAACAGCAGGAGCAGAAAGTGAAGCGTGCGCCGCGGCGGGGTCAGTGGTGACGAGCGCGGTACTGCTCGCAGCTGCCGCCGGCTTAAAGGCTTTGTTTGTTTCTTCCAAAATCTTCACCAGGTCAATCCCACTGCCTACCACGGGCATGGCGACGGTTCCCGTACCAGAGAGACTGGCACTGCTGCGCAGAGAATTCACCCAGGCCTCGCGAATAAACGGAAGCAACAGCTCGTTGCGCATCACCACATAGCCTTGTTTCACCTCGTTGATCACGGGCACTTCGAGCTCCACGGCTTTCGCACCTGGCAGGGCGAATTTCGCAGCGCGTTTGGTCTTGTGATGGTGGTGGGACCTGGGGCTGTGATTTCCCGAATGATGCCCGGCGTGGTGGTGGTTTAACGCCAACGCATCTGCAAACGGGCCGCGCAGCACCAGCGCGCTCAATTCACGCAGACGATAGGACAAACCACGGAACTTCTGATACAAGGGAGCGCTCTCAATGGGCCCGTCTTCCACCACCAAGGCGGAGCTTTTGGCGTACTTTTTGGCTTCGTATAGCTCCAGACAGCTTTTGGAGGCCTTTTCGATGATTTCACGCATGGCTCGGCCGACCAACGAGGAGGCGCGATTTTCGAGCTTTTCCAGCCTGTTTTTCCATGTTAAAAACAGGATAATAAGCAAAGATGAAAAAGAATGTCAACAAAGCCAAAGATATTGAAACTGTTATGAAACATGCGGGTTTCCAAACAGAACGGGCAGAATAACACATTATAATCACAACTGGAAGACTCACCAAATCTCGTAACGCTCGCTGTCCATAATGTCCCCATGGGTCTTTAAGTAGATCGCCGCTTTGGCCAGGCGGTTTAAAATATCCTTGAACTCAGGCGAGCGAGGGTCCAAGGCTCCAGCAGGACTGGCGCTGCTTGCATAAGCCTGAGACAAACTAGATACATTCTCATGCTTGTTGTTAGTGGTGATGGAGGTGGTGGTGCTGTTGGGGTCGAAAGGAATGCCCAGCAGGGTGGCGACATGTTCGATGTCGTTGAATGGCTCCAGGGTGAGCTTGAGCACTTCGACGGTTTGCTGATAGGTGTGCTGTGTGACAGTACGGTAAGAAAGAGGGAGTGAAAAGTGGTTACATTAAGTGCACAAGTACGATTGGTTTAGCGGGTGCCAGTTGTCCCCTTATCTCTACAATGTAAATCTATACCTGTTGCTCGAGGAGGTTCTCGCAGTTCATCATCAAACTGTTGGTACGGCCAGTTACATCCTCGTAATCAGTGCTGATTTCACTCAACACATTCAGCAACCCATCTACGGCAGCCAGCGATTCCCGACAAGATTTCTCCGCGCTCACAATCGACTCTTGCAGATCATAGATGCTGTTGGATCCGCTTTCATCATTGCCAGCAGAGGTAATGGTTGAGCTTTTCGCAGAGGTTGACTTGGGTTTGGTTGGAGCTGTGGGCTGGATAAGGTCGATTTGTGCAACCGAGTCGGAGTCTAGATGACAGAGGTCCCAAATTGATTTAGCCATGATTGATACCGATTACTGCAGTAAATAAACAGAAAGGGTAGAGTTAAATAGCTGACTAATCTGAGCCTGCTGGGTGCTCAGTCAGCTGTTTCGATTCCATGATCCATAACCGGAAGTTTAAATGGTCCTTTTAGACAATACTGGTGTAGGTTTAAAAGTCGTTTTAGTACACACAGGGACTTGCACACTCACAGGACCAAATCCCAACCCACTCCAGCAACAGAAAGTGGGTTCTCAACATCTCTGTACACGTCCTCCAGCTGTAATCCAGCTGGGGTTTGCTTCAGATGCAGTTGGCAGAAAAAGGGAAGCAGGAAGAATGCTCACCGTGATTTCTATTGCTCTGTTGTGGGTTTGGTGCTTGGTTGGGGTCGCTGGCGACTCTGAACCTGCCCTGAAAAACTCCCGTCAGCAGACGTGCGAAGTGGATCGAGTTTGTGCCGCGGTTGCAAATGAAACCATATTGAGAAAGCATAAGCATGCGTATTACCCAACCGTAGACATCTTTTATATGTACTCCGAGAACAACAAGTACCTCTACATGCGAGAAGGCCATTACTGGAAGATGGCTTCCGTGGCGACAAAGTTTAGTGGACACAATCCTTTAACCAACAGTTCTGATGTGCGCGTACACATTGCTGTGAATTCGGATGCAATGCTCGAACAGGCACGGAAGTTTGGTTATAACGCGTATGACTTGCGGAATTTCACAGCCCAGCATGAACAGTTTAAATCAAACATCCATAAAACGGTCACGTCGCTTGAATACGAGCTCACAATATTCCGTTGGAAAGTATACAATACCATTGTTACAGACTGGAACAAGCAACACGGTCCGGAGGAACAAATCAAACGGATCATTTGCGCCGACGGCGATGTTCTGATGACCATGAGTCCTGCGAAGTTCTACCACAACGTGATGCAAACATTCGTCCTCAATTCTACTTACGAAAACAATCAAAACAACCACAATCACAATCCAAAACTGGACAAGCTGGAGAAACACGATGTGCAGGAAGGCTCCCATTCTCACAAGAAAGAACGAGAATTGGATTATCAGCTTATCAACCTGGCCTACGGGGTGATGTGTCTTTTTACTCCCAGAGGGTTGGCCTCTTTTGATGCGTTTATTGACACCTGGTACTCCGGCCCTGAAGAAGAGTTTATCAAACGAAGTGTCGCGGCAGGCGGAGGGAAATACTGGTCGGATATGATGCTTTTGGAGCGCTTTATGTTTACCGAAGTAACCGAACGGAACAACTGCTTTGAATACGATCGATACAAAAACTACTATGAAGATTGGAAGAAAGTTCCCCGCAACCAATGTCTCATCAAGGCGTTACAATGCATCCCGATGAGTAATTACCACGCGCAGGGCATTGTGTGGGGGTTGCATTTTGCAGTAAACCACCAGCGCACGGTATTTACGAAACATGGTCATGTGCACATGGTGAACAAAGACACCTTGTCGATCTATGGCGCGCTAGAGAAATATCCGTATTGCTTTATGGTAAGTTACAACTTTGTTGATTGGGACCTTGTCTATATTTGACACATTTAATTCCTAAACTTTTCACAGCATTTTCAAGGCAATGGAATGAAATCTCTTATGTACACATACGGCCGCGCCTTCGAGATATTGTTAGAACCCGTACGCCCAGTCAATTCAGCACTGATTGCGAGCAGTGATAATAGTACCATAGTCAACACCGTTGACGTAGGATTTGACGGTGGAATGATAGTAAGGCCGGAAAATTCGAAAAAGCTGTATTACATTTTCACTAACGCGACCCGGTATCGTTTTTCCGGACAAGAGGAAGTTAACGCATTGGGGCTGGCGAGTGAGCATGTGTATGTGGAAGTACCGTTTGAAATTATCACTGTGTTTCCGCCTGTACATGCGCATCATGATGAGTAATAAGATGTATAGATCTGGAATATTTTTTCTGGAATGCAAGTACAAAACATACATTTCGCTATCATAGGAAACTATGGTGCCATAATTAGCGATTTATCCGTAGATAAGGCAGCCAGGTGGTATCTTTTGTGCTTCAACACCGTAGCACCAATTATATTGAGTTGCACTGATTGGACTTTTGGTGACTCTCATCCAAACTTAGTATCCTTATCTATATTTAAAAGCGGGACGTGAAAATGGCGAAATCGGACAAGAAGAAAGCGACTAAATCGAAGAAGAGCAGTGCCGACATGCCGGCTGTGAAACGCAAGATTACCAAAGGTGCTTCGACGCGCCGTGCAAATAAGAGTGCAGAGGCTGCAGCTCCTTTGCGTCGCAGTGCACGTATCCACCGAAATTTAGCTGTCAGTATGACCCCTAATTCGGTCCTAGACGACGAAAGTCTCCTCAAAGCTCTTGCGGATGACGCTGTTGAGCTCTACAAAGCCATCGATAGCGAGGAAAGCAAGATTGTGGCCAATGCACTCCGCGATACACAGGAAGAAGACATAGCTGGAGGGATGAAGCTGCTTGGAGCAGAGCCTCCTGGAGCCGAGGCTACCATTTACATGGTGTCAAACCGAAAGGAATATAAACGTTCAAGGCCCACAAGATTCGGCGTAAGAGAAGTCACGGTCAATACTTCCAATCGCCATGTGCAGATTGGTCAAGTAGAGATCAACCAAGTGCCAGTGGTGGAGGGGGAGAACCTGTTGCTGTTTGTGCACGGCTTCAACAACACCGTGAACGACGCCGCTCTGGCTGCCTGGAAGCTGAGCAACAATCTGCAAGGCATTGACAAGGCCGTCTTTTTCAGCTGGCCTTCCGTTGCGGGTGGTGTGACTACGTATTGGGAAGACTACAAAATCGCGAATGCCAGCGTGCCGTTCGTGGTTGATTGTATCAACCAACTGTCAAGGGACAGACCTGGAAAGGTGCATATTGTCGCACACAGCATGGGCTGTCGGCTACTGATGATGTCCCTGATTCATTACATGAAAGTAACCAATCCCGCGAAACTTGGTCAGGTGTATTTCATCGCTGGCGATGTGGATCAGGATGTCTTTCGCCTTGCTATGGAGCGACTGGGTGGTGAACAAGTTGCCACCAACCTCAACAATATCGCTTCCGATTATGACGACGCTCTTATCGGCTCAAAATATTTCATGCACTGGAAAAACCGCTGCGGTTTGTATGATCCGATTGTGTTTAGCCCATTCGATCCACCATCGTTTATGTCCCTGTTGAGACCGTATCCAGGCAAGGGCAACTCACACAGTTACTACAATGCGGCCAACATCCGGGCGGATATTTCGAATCAGGTGATTCTTCACCACACCGATGTCGTGCCAAAACCAGTAGATATTCGATCTGGTTACAAAGCCCCACCTGATACGCAAAACGCATTGATTCTGAGTGCTTAACGGTGTGTTTTACCACCCTCGACATAGGGTATGGGGCTAGGATTCTTAGGAAAAGTGTCCCATCTTATCCTGTTTGGTTGATATATTTTTTTGTTTTCTGTGTTTTGTTGACCCTTTTTTGCAGCTGTGTCTACTGAGGCAATTGAGAGCTTTATGCAAATGGTGCCTTGTTCTTTTATTTTACTGTTCTTGTCCTTTGTCTGCGCGTTCAAGAAATGTATCTTTGTTTATGTGAATACTGTGTAAACTGCAAAAGTTTGGAAGATTAGCAAGATGTTCTGTGTGGACTTAATCACTTAATAATGTCATTAGTCCGATGAGCTATAATGTTGTGCCTAAATTGTCCTTTGTTTATTTACTACCATGGTTAGGCGATGTGCTTTAACTATCCCTCTCTTCATTAATTGCACACACGTAGGGTCGAGTATTATTTATTTTTATTGTGTTATGCCAAATGTTGTTTCTTGGCTTATGATGTACCAACGTTGGTATCTTTATGTATAGTCGAACTGAACTATAGGATTAACTATTATTGATTTTTGTTTTTGTTGTTGTCATGTCTTGATAATGTGCCTTGGCGTATGGTGCAGTACACGTCATATGCTAGGAAGATAGTCAGTATCGCCGAACTGTGTGTTGGTATGTAGCACAGACGTAGGACTAACTATTATTGATTTGCAATGTAAATCCTTGGATATAACAAAGGAATATTTGCCCAACCAAGAATGTCTTTAAGATCTAACGTTACAACAGAGTTGACTTCTCGACTGGTTGCGGTTGCAAAAATAAAACAAAAAATGGGCACGGTATCAATTGATTTGACTGCAATAATAAGCATGGTTTCTGGTCCATTTAGAGTGAATATACAAATACACCTAGCACTGTCGATTCATGAATGATGACGAATCTTTCAGTAGTACAACCTTTCACACTGTTTGAGCTCGAACTAATGCATTCATCCTTTCAGCATGACCAAGTTTAACCGAGCAGCCACATGTGAAAATTTAGTCGTCGAACGCACTGTGATGATTGATTCTCTTTCCAACGGCACCAAAGCAAAAATATGCGTATTTCCTCCCTCTACTTGTGAACTTGTAGTGTGAGGTACACTGTTGAGCAAAAGGGTGAACGTGGTTGATGACATATACGAGCCGTTGTAAATGATTTCCAAGTGAATCAAATATAGTCCAGCTTTGATGACCAAAATGCTTTGCCCGAATATGTCGAAGCAGCCTTCTTTGCAGTGGGCCACATTCCAATTGGCAATATTATTTCCACCAGTAGAACACAAAGCAGCATACGGTGGATGGTTGACCAATGACGCAGACAAATCTTTTATGTCCTTCGTCGACGCGAGGTGCTCTTTCAATAGGTTGATTTCCTTCTGGACATCCACGACCAATAAACTCGGATCGATTCTCAAAGATTGCTTCAAGGATTCCACTTCACTTCGCAATGATTGCAGCTCCTTTAATTCTTTCAATTCACGTTCAACAATTAACTTCTGTCTCAAAGCTTCTAATTCATGTTTGGATTGTGGCTCCATAATGGTATTTTGGAACACCTGTGACGCTTCTCGAGCCCTAGACAATTCTTGACGGAACTCGCTGTTGATTCGCTCCTGGGAGGCAACATAGTCGGCGCTAACACAGGTACCCATTTAGCAACTACCAGAATCTTCTTCAATCACAGAGCTTTCCAGCGCTTTGCTGTAGAACGCATCGAAGACACCAAACCAAGATCTGATGAGAGATCCAAATGAAGTGTTTTAACCCTTTCTCAACACAAAAAGTCTTTCTTTTTGCTCGTTCTTCATTCTTTGTAACTCGTTGAAGTGCCTTTCTGGCTTTCATTCTTTTTACTCGTTCTTCTTTTTACTTAACTTTAGTCAGTCAGCAATAAATACACATCCAGATTAACTCAAACGCAGCGATATGCACTCACTAAACCAAAGCACCAGCAAAAACAACAACCAGCATATGGAAACGCACAACCGGAACTCATAAACCCCCAAACACAACACAACCGGGATAAAACTACAATTCTCTCATCAACAAAAGCAGGCAACAGAGAAACGATGTGCGATTTAATTCCACCATCAAAGGACGTTCACAAAGTATTTTTGCAAAACAGAACGATAATGGAAACTGAGTACACAACAAGTGCACAAAAAACACACTGTTTTTTGCACCATTAGCGCACAGAGTTCGCGTGTATAGATAAAAGACTACGTTTTACAATGTACATTTTACTTTTTTAAGCCCCACACACCCTTCGACTACAATATTTTTTCATTTCTCACTTCTGTCTTCTTATATAACACTATTTTAACCCGCCTTTCAACTTTCAAAAATAGAACATTATGCCCATATCTTGAGCAGCGTGTCCCAACTGCCTGTGCACAGAGCTTCACCGGAAGGAGCCACACCCACACAGCTGACGCGGTTCTCGTGTCCCTGGAGCTGGAAGCAGTGCTTGTCTGTGCCACTACCGAGAATATCCCAGCCTATATAGTATAGAGAGAAAGGTGGTGCGCATATATTAATATAAGAGTACATTGTGTTCAATCAGATATCAATTGTGAACAACCACCAGATATAAACTGAAGATGGAACATGCTTCGACACAACAAAACAGCAACAATCACACAACCTTACATATCACATGCAACCTCCAGTATTACATACAACATAAAAAACAATACACATTTTATTAATGACGTACCTAGACAGTTGTAGTCGTCATAACCTGCAAACAACACACGACCAGAGCGCGAGAACGACACGGAGGTGATGCCACACACAATGTTATCTGACCGGAACTCCGTGACCTGCGTAAAAAAAAAAGGAACGAAAAGGAAAAGGATGAGGTGTGTAAACATCATGTATGCTGAATATCTGTTTACGATTGAGTTTTCTCAAGAGTTTGAAAACACAAACAAGAGATCCTACAACGAAGCGTAAAGAGACTAACTAGTACAGATCAACCAAAACACAACAAGCATGCTTTTCTTTCTACTCACCTGGGCGCAGGCACGCATGTCAAAGAACCGACACGTGGTGTCGTCGGAGCCAGTTCCGAAGCACTTTCCGTCGGGAAACAACACGACCGAGTTGATGTCTGACTCGTGGCCACGCAATGTCATCGTGCACTTGCCTGAACGTGTGTGGAGTGGGAATATTAGCATAGTATAATATAGTATTGTGTCAATGAGATTCAATGAAGAAAAGAAAATGGCAACAAACTACAAGTGCAGAAACAAACACTTGTTTGGAAGAAAGATTCTGAAAAAAAATCGGAGAGACTTTCTGGGCCACCCCAAATATAGCAATAATCAAACAAGACAGAAAAAGATGCAATATTTTTACCTGTGCGAATGTCCCAGACCTTGGCGAGACTGTCGCAACTGCCGGAGATGAACATGTTTACATCCACTGAGGGAAGCACCGAGAGAGACATCACGTCGCCTTCGTGTTCTTTGAATGTTTGTTTGGCCTGTGTGGTGATGTGTGAAGAAGCAAGGAGAAGGGGAAACAGTGAGCACGTTGGTTCATTTGTAAATCTAAAATAGTATCAAAGCGAGGTACATACAAGGTTGCATCCCACGCAAAGACACTTGCTCTTATTTCATCAAAAAAGATTAAGAAATATAGACAACGCAAAAATACACATGTCTCTACCTGTCCCATTTCAATGTCCCACAACATGCAGGTTTGATCGCCGGAAGAAGTGAGAATCTGGTTCTCTGCAATAAACCGACAGCACGACAGATATCCATCGTGAGCGGCGAGTTCGCGGAACGACCGCAATACTTGGGGCTGATTGAGCTGATAAATGGAACACAAGTTGTCCAGACCTCCGCACGCCACCATGCCGCCGCGGCTTTGCTCAAACGCACAGGTCATCACCCATGACGAACGAAGCGGAATTGCTTGCAATTTGATGTTGTTGATGGCGTCCCATACGATTAGTTTGCCATCCTGCGAAGCACTGACGAGTTCTTTGCTGTTTCCGGACCAGTGCATAGCATACACTTTGCCGAAGTGTCCTTTCAGGGTTCGCCGGACCTTCAATGTTGATCCAAGTTGAGAGCCTTTTCCAGTGGCGATGTCTTTCATTCCTTTAAAACCATTTGTTTTCTCTCCTTGTGCCATGGAAACTTGAGCTTTCAAGTTTTCCACTTGCTTCTTTGCTGCTGCTATTCTGTCGGCAATGTCAGACATTATTTTGTGCTGGTCCGCTTGGAAATAGCTTCAATTGATAAGATTCTAAGGGTGAATTGAGTCGATCTAACAAACTTGACGTTGATAGAGCAATGGGAACTGTTGGAGTTGTTGTGATGATGCAGTGTTTGACATCAGTTTCTCTTTTTGTTTGAAGCCATATTTTATGTCCAAAAGAATGGGTTTAAAACCACATCTTCACCAACAATGACTCATTTTCGAAAATGGGTTTTAAAGTTGGGCACTGAGGCGTGTGCCATAACGGAAGCTAACTGATCCATTCTATTTTAGATAACTGTTGGTATCATGGAATCCAAAGCTGATCTGGAAGCTAAAATTGCTGTTTACACTCAACAGTTGGGCCAGGTGGACGAGTTGCTTCATATTGAGGCAACAAACCCCGAATTCCTGAAGCTGAAAGAAGACTTAGTAAGTTTGATCAATTTGACCAAAGCATTGTTGGTACAGACAATCGAAGCAACTAACCACGCTCAACATTCATCCAGTGGGGTGGAAACCAAACCAGCCTCCTCTTTCAGTTCGTCTAGCGCACCCACAGCACCTGCTGCAGCACCACGAACAGGGCCCATTCAAGTTGGTGAAGTGGTGGAAGTATCCGGAGGAGAACGTCCTTTTGCCGGCGTGGTTACCGCAGTTGTCACAGACACGGAGTACAAGATCAAGTATTATGAGTATCCCGACGAGGTTTCCCTGCCATTGACGGCACTTCACCGATTGTCACTTACCGCGTTCACTCCCGAACAAATCCACATTGGGTTAGTGTGCCAATGCAAATACGCCCTCGATCAACAATACTACGACTGCAAAGTCACCGCGTTTACTTCCTACGGCTGCATGGTGCAATACACGGCCTATGGCAACACTGAGGAAGTTCCATTGGCTTATTTAAAACCCGTTGTGGCTGCCAATAAAACCACTGTGCCTGGCACGGAGCGAGTGGGGAAGAATAACTTGAAGCCTGGACCGGATGGACTGATTCCTATTCCGGAGTCACTTACGATATTGCCCACAGATACTGAGAAGGTACTTCTGTTTCCTCGCTTGCTTATGCGTTTCCATTGCTTCTTTACGGCAGTTTATATTCTGACTGTCGTTGTATGTAATCAAAACCAAGCTTATTGCCCACAGTACTTCGTAATGGGTGTTTTCTAAACTATTCATTTGCTTATATTGTTTCACAGGAGATTGAGAAGAAGCGAAAAGAAATCAAGTCGATCAAAAACAAGAACCGGTTAATTAGTCAGGTCACACAGATGGAGGAAGCGCAGAACAGCTGGAAGAAATTTGTCACCAAGGTAACTAATATTTTAGTCTAAATCTTGTGTCTTTGTAGTTGTATTGCATCTGCTACGTTATTGAAGCCGCACAAGCAGCATCATGTTCCTTTTCGGATTATCCTTACACCAACCTTTCTCACTCTCTTCACACGCTTCTCTATTACAGGGTTCGAAGCGATTGGACAGTGGTATAGTGAAAGATAGTATGTTTTCTTCGCCTGACGAAGTGGCTGGCAAGGTAGGCGTAGTTAACAGTGGGAAGAAAATGACGGATTTTGGTGCCCGCAAGAAACACAAATTTGACACTTTCTAGATCTCGTCGTTCTATCTTGTAATGTTGGATAGTTGTTAAAAGCAATGGCAGTACAAGGGTTTGTGTATTTTCTGTTCTTTTACTGTGTATCAAAAGCTAAAAATGTCGCAAGGTCACAGTTGCGAACAGTAAAGTGAAAGTAACGAATAGAGATTACTGAGAAAGCTGATTTACCATCTTAAAGGCATAAACAGTAACAAAAAACGAGAATAATACTGGAACTGCCTACAAAGTCTAATGAAGACTTTAAACTAACAAAACATTCGCATGTAAAGCCAGCTCAAGAAGTCCGATTCAAACCGGGAGGCAGTAAAAGCAAATTACTCAGGTATTGTCACAGTTATGACCAATAATCGAGCAAAGCATTTACTCCTCCTGGCGGAGGATGTCGGAGTCTCCGGCATCAGTGATGGAGACCATGGACACGCGGTAGAACTTACCGCAAGCAGTGCCGAGCTCGGAGTTGTTGCCGGCGTAGTGGTGGACAACGCACTTGGCAAGCATGGCGTAGTACTCAACCTCAGACTTGCGAAGAGGAGGAGTGTTACTGGCGATCAGGACCATCTTGGCCTTGTTGGCGCGAAGGGCCTTGATGGTGGTCTTGTATCCGAGGGCGGTCTTACCGGACTTCATCACGAGCTGCACCTTACTGTTGATGGACTCAACAGCCTTCTTGGTCTTCTTGCCGACTTGAGCTTGAACGGGGGCCATTGTAAAAAATAAGGGGATTGGTTTTAAATCAGCTTCTCAGAAATAAATCTCCACTGATTGACTCGGTGAACTTTGTGAGCGTCGTTTGTTGCTGGCGGGTTTGTGGACATGACGGCCACTTATTTCCCGTCGTTTCCTTAATCGGCGTTTGCGTTACGTATATTATCTGCATTTCACGATTATTATAGCGTACAATTATTTATGCCTATTTTAGGCTACCAATATGCGTTCCCGCTTTCCTTGTATGATTTCACGTGAAAGTCATTTTTGGTCGCACGGTGTATATAAAACAGACTCATCGGCGTTATGATAGCGTACTAGATTTGCAAAATTAATTGCAACTCTCTATGTGGTGAGAGCATCCCATAATGCGTACAGAGACATATGTTTGCATCTATAACTGACTTAGAAAGCGCGAACAATCACGTGAGTAGCGGAGGAAGTGATTCCTCTTATTACAATAGAGCTAAAGTTGTTGTCGACTTTTATGTTTCATTTTTATTGAGTTCCCTGGAGTTGATCAATATTATCTATTTTGTTGACACGTTTCACGAACAGTGGTGCACCGTAAAGTGCTTAAAATAGATGATGGTGTCGAACATAAGACACCTCTACACGTTTCAGGACACAAACTTCGAAACGAATCTGTTCTGACGTACCGATCAGTTGCACTGAAAGTGTTTGTTTATTGCATGATACGCACACCAGTGAAAAGTTTAGCACAGTAGGGTAGAACAGTACTTGGATGGATTATCATCTCGCCGATTCTGATGAAAAATCAGGGCGAGAGGATGAAATAGGTGAATTTGATGATGAGGAAATTCTGTACTTCAGTGACCATGAAAGCAGTGGGTTTCTGGAAAACAATGAATATGAAGGGCGATCCGACCAACCTATCGACTTGAAACGATATCTTAAACGTGAGACTATCCAATCGAGGGTTGCCAAGGCCTATCAATCGCTGACATTCGCAAACATCAAGAAGTTTCTGCAATGGTTGATGGATACAGCATCGCTTAAGTTTGAAATATCGGTACGTTTTCTTGACTTATAGATCTAATCCATTTCATGTCATCTGATCGGTGTGTACCCTTTACAGTTTGAGGATGTGACGCTGTTGATGACCATCTTTGTGTTGTTTGGCGACGATATTGAGCTTATGGCGGCTCCTTCTAGTGATGGTAAGTTAGTTCCTGCATCTCATGCGATGGTTTTGATAGATTAAGTTGATGTTGATGAGGCAATGGTTTACAATCTTTTAATCTCTATGCTTCTCTCCTACAGACGACTCGTTTCAAATAGCCTACTCGGTTTGTTTGTTTGCCTTCATTTTTGAACTGTTCGCGAACACCTGGGGAAAAACAGAGATTCACTCGTGGATTCCGTTCCGAAAAGAAGGCTTTTTGTTCTCTTTCTTTTGGTGGTTGGAAGTGGTGGCGATCTTTAGTCTGTTTCCAGATATCAAGTGGATAGGTGGACCCATGCAGCTTTTTGGCATTACCGCGAATGTGGGCAGTGCAAATATTTATTCAAAAGCGGGACGCGTGGCGAGAATGGTGCGGCTGGTCAGGTAGCTCTTTTTATTATTTTTTATTTAAAGCTTTCTCTATTGTTTTTGATCATCTGTTCTGTATAAATTCGTTCTTCATGTTTGTACATTTGAATGGTTACTTCGCGCCATTAATTAAAGCCTTTTTGTTATGGATATGTGTGGTACAGATTGGTTCGTGTCTACAAAGTAGCTGCCGAGCGGCGGCGGAGGGCAAAACAGGAGCAAGAACTACTTGAATTAGTTCACGCAGGAGTCATAGAGGTATGTATCAAATTGTCATTTTTTGTGTACTTCCTAAAAGTTATATGTTGTGTGTGCACTGTCATACTTTCATATGCTCTACTCTTTCTGTTGCTTGTGTTCAAATCTTATTTTTCTGTTTATCCTATCTCTACAAACTTTCTTCCAGTATGAAGAAGTGGATAAGTACCGAAAACTGGCGAATCGCGGTACGTCTCGTCTCGGTGACCAACTGTCCGAATCCACCATTCACCGTGTAATTGTGATGATCTTAATCATGATTATTGTCGTACCGGTCTTGGAATACGCGCCACGCAACAGCGGTCGCGATTTTGCCACCACGATGCTGCAGGAGTTTAATCTGAACCCGTCCGTCGGCGCGGCAGCC
>LNAP01015743.1_pt1 | contig 15782 bp, 11 predicted proteins | sample 602601 | NCBI WGS metagenome assembly LNAP01 (sample SAMN02440304, study PRJNA202911) | soil metagenome | biome: Subtropical and temperate rainforests or woodlands; isolation source: soil samples (1 kg each in a 20% v/v slurry with milli Q water) were... ...
TTCGAACCAGTACGGCGGTGTGTTCATCGGCAGTGGCACGACGTTGGCGGATGTGCGGCGCGTGTACAACGAGTACCTGGACACGGCTTACCAGAACAGCACCTCGCTCAACAGCGATGCGGCGGCGTATCTGGACCAGGTCAGCGCCGTCGACAAGACTCTGTCGGATAAGACCACCGGCATGTCGGCTGTACTCAGTTCGTTTTTCGCCGCCGTGCAGACCGCGTCGGCCACGCCGAGCGACACGTCGGCTCGCCAGATCCTGCTCACCAGCGCCCAGACGTTGAGTAACCGGTTCAATGCGATCTCCACGCAGTTGAGCCAGCAGAAAGAAACCATCAACAGCCAGTTGACCTCCATGAGTGATCAGGTCAACCAACTGACCTCGTCGATTGCGTCCCTCAACAAGCAGATTGCCCAGGTGCAGGGTTCCACCAACACCACCCCGGCCAACCTGCTGGACTCGCGTGCCGAAGCCGTGCGCTCGCTCAACGAGTTGATCGGTGTGACCGCCGTCGAGAAAAACGGCGTGTTCAGCGTCAGCACCGGTACTGGTCAATCCCTGGTGCTGGGGGATCAGTCCAACACTATTTCCGCTGTGCCGAGCAAGGCCGACACCAGCCAGTACACCATCCAGATCAACATGCCCGGCAACACCGCGGTGGACATCGGCAATGTGGTCAGCGGTGGCAGCATCGGTGGGCTGTTGCGTTATCGCAGCGATGTATTGATGCCGGCGATCAACGATTTGGGGCGCATTGCCATTGTCACCGCCGACACGATCAACAGCCAGCTGGGTCAGGGTATCGACCTGAACGGCGAGTTCGGTGCCTCGATGTTCAAGGACATCAACAGTGCAGCTTCCGTCGCGCTGCGCAGCGTGGCCGCGCAAGGCAACCAGGGCTCCGGCAGCTTGGGGGTGACGATCGAGGACAGCAGCCAACTGACCAACTTCGATTACAAGGTGACCTTCAGCGACGCCACCGACCCGAGCAAAGTGACCGTGCTGCGTTCCGACGGCAAGGCCATGGGCGCCTTCGACATCACGGCCACGCCGCCGTCGGTGATCGACGGTTTCACCCTGGCCCTCACTGGCGGCCCGATGCAGGCAGGGGACAGCTTCAAGGTCAGCCCGACCGCCAACGGCGCCAAAGAGATCGGCACCGTGCTCGCCGACCCGAGCAAGGTCGCCTTCGCCGCGCCATTGCAGGGCGAAGCCGGCAAGACCAATCAGGGGACCGGTACGTTCACGCCGCCAACCTTGACGGTGCCCATCGATATCCAGGGCGGCGCCGACACCGCCCAACTGCGTGCCGGGATTCAGAACTCCTTGCCGGTGAAAATGGTGTTTGGCGCGCCAGCGGCCGATGGTACCCAGACCTACACCCTCAATAATGCCAAGGGTGAGTCGCTCGGTTCCGGCAGCATCATCCCGGGGCAGGACAACAAGATCACCATCAATGTGCCGATGCGCGATGCCAGCGGTGCGCTGGTGGTTCCGGCCAAGAGCTTCAGTTTCGACACCACGGTGGCGGGTTCGCCATCCGATGGCGACAGCACCTCGTTTTCGTTCAATGCCACCGGCGTGTCCGACAACCGTAACGCCCAGCAACTGCTGAGCCTGCAGACCAAGGCAACCGTGGGCGTGGCTTCAGACGGCACGGGCGGCACCAGCCTGGTCGGGGCCAACAGCAAGCTGGTCTCGACCGTCGGCGCCAAGGCCGCAGCGGCCACGACCGACACCACGGCCACCAACGCGCTGTTGACGGCCAACAAGAACGCGCGCAACTCGGTGTCCCAGGTCAACCTGGATGAAGAGGCGGGCGACATGATCAAGTTCCAGCAGTACTACACTGCGTCGTCGCAGATCATCAAGGCTGCGCAAGAAACCTTCAGTACGCTGATCAATAGTCTTTAAGGGAGTCTGGGCCGATGCGCATTTCTACACAGCAATATTTCGACACCAGCTCCAGCAAGTATCAGAGCAACTATTCCAGCGTGGTACAGGCCCAGCAGCAGGCCAGTTCCGGTGTGCGTGTGCAGACCGCCGCCGATGATCCTGTGGCCGCTCAGCGTTTGCTGATGCTGCAACAGCAGAAAGACATGCTGTCCCAGTACAGTGGCAACATCACCAGCCTGAAAAGCTCGCTGACCAACGAAGAAAGCATCCTGCAATCGATCAGTGCGGCGGTGCAGGCCGGCAGTCAGTTGGCGTTGCGCGCCGGTGGTGTGACCAGTGATGCCGACCGCAAGTCCATCGCGGTCGAGGTCGGCGCTCTTGAGGAGCAATTAATGGGGCTGCTCAACAGCAAGGATGCGGCAGGCAACTATTTGTTCTCCGGTTCCAAGACCCAGACGCCACCGTATTCGCGCAACAGCGATGGCACTTACAGCTACCAGGGTGACGAAAATGCCCTGAGCCTGCAGGTGTCCGAAACACTGAACGTCAGTGCCGGCGATACGGCCAAGAGCATCCTGGAAGGTGCGGTCAACACCAGCCGTACCCAGTCGACCTATATCGCGCCGACAGTTGCGCCTGTGCCGCCTGCGATTTCTCCGCCGCTGGTCGATGACAACAAGGTCGCCGTCTCGGCCGGCCTCGTGACCTCGGGCACCGATTACACCAAGCAGTTTTCCGATGGCCAGCCGTACAAGCTGACCTTCACCAGCAGCACCCAGTACGTCGTGACGGATAAAAACAACAACGACATCACCTCGGAAATTGCAGGTAACGGGACGTTCGATTCCACCAAGGAGGGCAGCGCCAGCGTCAACCTGCGCGGGGTCAAGTTCGATATCACGGTCGACCTCACCAACACCGCCACCGGGCCTGACGCCGATGCGCTGGTCAAGGGGCGCGAGTTCAACCTGACCACCAAGCCGGACTCGTTCAATGTTGCCCGAACCGCGAGCAACACATCGACGGCGCAATTGACCAATGCCCAGGTCAGCAGTTCAGCCGACTATGCCAGCACCTTTCCGGGCAACAGCGGGATATTGATCAAGTTCGACGACACCGACCCGACGGCTTACAAGGTGTACGCCCAGCCGTATACCGCCAACAGCAAGCCGATTGTCGACAATGGTGTGATCGACAGCAGCACCACGCCGAATACGATCACCTCGGCGGGGGTCACTTTTGAACTGAGCGGCACTCCACAAGTCGGCGATCAGTTTTCGGTCGGCAATACGACCCAGAAAACCCAGAATGCCCTTGACACCCTGAGTCAGCTGCGCCAGGCCTTGGAGCAGCCGGCGGACGGTATCCCGGGCGCACGGGGCAAGCTTCAGGACGCGCTGAATGCCGCGGTCAGCAACCTTACCAACTCGCTTACCCAAGTCGACAATGTACGTGGCTCCATCGGTGCGCGGCAGAACGCTCTGGAAGTGCAGGAGAGCGAAAACACCAGTGTCGGTCTGGCCAACACCAGCACCATGAGCGCCCTGGCAAACATCGACATGGGCGAGGCGGCGATCAACCTGACCTTGCAGCAAACCATGCTGGAAGCCTCACAGCTGGCGTTCGTGAAAGTTTCACAGTTGAGCCTGTTCAACAAGATGTAAGCAGCCTGGTGTCAAGCGGCCCATCCTGGAAACAGGCTGGGCCGTTATCGTTTCTGAGGCTTAATTGTTTGAAGGTTTTGCACAAAGCACGCAAAATTAGGTGACCTGTGAGTCATAAAGCGCATCTTCACTGTATCGTGTGAAAAGGATAAGTCGTCACAGGGTCCTTGCGAGGCGGCTTTCAGCGAGATTTTTATGGGGTTACCCCCTTTATTGTCAGCGCCCCGGGCATTGTCCGCAGGGTGTTCTCCAGCTATTTAGTATTGGGAAGCCACAATGATTGGCATAAAAAGCATCGCCAGTTACGTGCCGGCAGACGGGATCGATAACTACGCCCAGGGTGCCAAATTCGCCAAGGATGAAGAATTCATCATTGGCAAGATCGGTTCGGCATTCCTGCCGCGCAAGGAAGCCGCGCAGGAAACTTCCGATTTGTGTGTCGAGGCGGTCAACGCTTTGTTTGCCAACAACCCGGACTTGAAGCGCGAATCCATCGACGCGCTGATCGTCGTCACCCAGAACGGCGATGAAGAGGGTTTGCCCCACACCGCTGCGATCGTCCAGGACAAACTGGGTCTGCCTACCCATGTGGCGGCGTTCGATATTTCTCTGGGGTGTTCCGGTTACGTCTACGGCATCTACGCGATGAAGGGCTTCATGGAAGCCACCGGCCTGAAGAACGGTCTGCTGGTCACCGCCGACCCGTATTCAAAGATCGTCGATCCGGAAGACCGCAACACCACTATGCTGTTCGGCGACGCCGCCACAGCCACCTGGATGGGTGAGGACGCATCGTGGTTGCTGGGTAAATCCAAGTTTGGCACCGATGGTTCCGGCGCGCCGCACCTGAAGGTCAGCAACGGTGTGTTCTTTATGAACGGTCGTCAGGTGTTCAACTTCGCCTTGCTCAAGGTGCCGGCGCATTTGCACGAACTGCTCAATGAGTCGGATCTCAACGCCGACGATATCGATGCGTTTTGCATCCACCAGGGCAGTGCGGCGATTGTCGATGCCGTGGCCCGTCGTTTCGAAGACGCGCCGGTGGACAAGTTTCTCAAGGACATGGTCGAGACCGGCAACACCGTGTCGTCGAGCATTCCGTTGCTACTGGAAAAGCACGTGATGGGCACCGCCTGGAAGCGCGTGGCGATCAGTGGTTTCGGTGTGGGCTTGTCGTGGGGTTCGGCGATTCTCTATCGTCCGTGACACTTCACTGGGCTGCAAAACAAAACGCCGATGATCGAAGGATCACCGGCGTTTTGCATTGTGGAGAGCGGGCTTGCCCTCGCGTTGGACTGCGCGGCGACCTTCTGCCGCTCTCCCCAAAAAAACAAGCCTTTACGGTGCCGCAAACCCTTGAAATCCAAGGGGTGGCACGGCGCCATTAAAAAAATCAAAAAAAATCCTCAAGCAACCGGCGACCACGACGATAACTATTACGTAGGTTCTCAGGCCACACCCGGCGGTTGCCAGGGCCGGAAGCCGCAGTATCCATCCAACGAGGATTTCGTCATGGCTTTAACAGTAAACACCAACATTGCTTCGATCACTACTCAGGGCAACCTGAACAAAGCCGGCGGCGCCCTGGCCACTTCCATGCAGCGCCTGTCTTCCGGCCTGCGTATCAACAGCGCTAAAGACGACGCTGCTGGCCTGCAACCAGCCAAATCAACGGCCTGGGCCAAGCAGTCAAGAACGTGAACGACGGTATCTCCATCGCTCAGACCGCTGAAGGCGCGATGCAGGCTTCGACCGACATCCTGCAAAAAATGCGTACCCTGGCTCTGTCTTCCGCTACTGGCTCCCTCAGCGCTGACGACCGTAAGTCGAACAACGACGAATACCAGGCTCTGACTTCGGAACTGACCCGTATCTCCAACACCACCACCTTCGGTGGCCAGAAGTTGCTGGACGGTTCGTACGGTACCAAAGCTATCCAGGTTGGCGCCAACGCCAACGAAACCATCAACCTGAGCCTGGAAAACGTTGCTGCCAACAAAATTGGTTCGCAGCAGGTTAAAAGTACTGACGTTGCTATCACCGAGAAAGGTTTGGCTGTAGGCGACATTACTGTAACAGGTAACGGCCAGACCAAAACCGTAAGCTACCTTGAAGGCGCTTCTGCAAAAAGCATCGCTGCCCAGCTCAATGGTTCGATCGGTGGCCTGACTGCAAGCGCCAGCACCGAAGTCAAACTGAAGGTTGATACCACTAAGACCACTGGTGCTACACCTCCTGCTTCTGCCAACTTCAAGCTCACCGTTGGTGATGGCAAAGAAGTAAGCTTCATCGGTGTTACTAATAACGCCGGCCTGGCTGACCAGCTGAAATCCAACTCCGCTAAACTGGGTATCAGCGTCAACTACGATGAAGTTAACGACACCCTGGAAATCAAGTCCGACTCTGGCGAGAACCTGGTATTTGGTGCTGGTACCGGCGCTGACGCTGTTTCGGTTAACGCCAAAAACGGCAAGGGCGAGTACACATTCGATACCGCTACTCCACCTGCTGAGAAGTTCACCGATCTGTCTACTACCGTAGCATCTACCGTTACCGGTCAAGTATCGCTTGATTCGGCTAAAGGCTACTCCCTGGCTGCCGGTACTGCTGATGGTGTAACTGGTCTGTTCGGTAAAGCCAGCGTTGTGGCAGAGAAGACCAACATCTCTGACACCACCGTGACCGACGCCTCTTCTGCCCAGAACGCCCTGGCTGTAATCGACAAGGCTATCGGCACCATCGACAGCGTTCGTTCGGGCCTGGGTGCTACCCAGAACCGTCTGACTACCACTGCAGACAACCTGCAGAACATTCAGAAGAACTCCACCACCGTTCAGGACGTCGACTTCGCTTCCGAAACCGCCGAACTGACCAAGCAACAAACCCTGCAGTCGGCTTCCACTGCGATCCTGTCGCAGGCTAACCAACTGCCATCCGCTGTACTGAAACTGCTTCAGTAATCAGCGCGCTTGGTAACTAACGGAAGGGCGCGTTTACGTGCCCTTCCGTTTTTCGGTTTCGAGGAGATTGGACATGGACCTGAGTGTAAAGCTGAACCAGTCTTATCCGCCGGTTGCACCTCAAAGCGCACCTGCTCAAGTGGCGACCGACAAAAGCGCCACCAAAGTCCAGGAAACCCCGGCCATAGGCAAGCAGCCTGAGCGTGCGGACCTGGAAAAAGCGGTAACCGATATTCGCGAATTCGTACAAGCTGCCCAGCGCAGCCTGGATTTTTCCATTGATGACTCCACCCATCGCGTGGTGGTCAAGGTCATCAATACCGACAATGGTGAAGTGATTCGCCAGATTCCGTCGGAAACGGCATTGAAACTGGCTCAGAGCCTATCCAGCGCAAGTCACGTATTGTTTGACGACAAGGCCTGAGCTGGCATGAAACTTGTTGCTGTCATGACTTGAAGCGTAACCAGTCAAGATAACGGCAGCCACCGAACAGGAGATAGATGATGGCGGGTTCAACGGTAAGTGGTATCGGTTCAAACATCGATACGCAATCGATCGTGACATCCTTGGTCAACGCCGAGAAGGTGCCCAAGCAAACGCAGATCAATACCGCGTCCCAGAAGGCGACCACCACGCTGTCTTCGATCGGCAAGATTCAGGCGGCGCTGGATGCCTTTCGCGGCGCGCTGGACAGTATGTCCGCAGGCAGCAGTTTCACCGGTCTCACCGGTTCGTCTTCGGATGAAAAAGTCGCCACCATGACCGCCAGTAACACGGCTTCCAATGGCAGCTTCCGTCTGGTGGTCAACCAATTGGCCCAACCGTCGAAGTTGTCGAGCGCAACGTTCGCGGGTGGCACGTCGACCGTGGTGAATACCACGGACAAGCCCACCACGCTGACCATCAGTCAGTCCGGCAAGAACTACGATGTAAGCATTCCTTCCGGCGCGACGCTACAGCAGGTGCGTGATTCGATCAACACGCAGTTTTCAACCTCCGGGCTCAGCGCCAACATCCTGACCGACTCCAATGGCTCGCGTTTGATTCTGACGTCCACCACGATGGGCGTAGGCTCCGACTTGACGCTATCGGGTACGTCCGGGCTGGATGTCGGCGCCACGGTGGTCGACACGCCTCAGGATGCGAAATACAGCATCGACGGTATTGCTGCGGTCTCCAAGTCCAACACGATTACCGGCGCCCTCAGTGGTGTAGATATCAAGCTGGTATCGGTCTCGGCGCTCAAGACGGCTGGCGATACCAGCACCAACCCCGAGAGAAGCGCCACGCTCATTACGGTCAGTACCAACAACACCGCGCTCAAGTCGGGCGTGAAGGGGTTTGTCGACACCTACAACGCCTTGATCACTGCGATGAACGCCGAGACAAAGGTAACGACCAACGCTGACGGCTCCATCACTGCGGCGGCACTGACCAGTGACTCGACTATGCGTTCGCTGCAAAGCGCGATCCGTAATGAGTTCAACGCCCTGTCGGGTACCGGCACATTCAAGTCCCTTGCTCAGTTTGGTGTCACCACCGACTCCTCCACCGGTCTGCTGTCGATCAATGACAAGAAGTGGGATGCCGCGGTCAAAACCAACTCGGCCGATATCAACAGCATGTTTACCGGTGACAAGGGCATATTGGCGCGCATGAAAAACGCCACTGATGATTACGCCAAGGCGAGCACCGGTATTCTGGCGACGCGTTCCACCACGCTGTCCGACACGTTGAAGGACCTGACCAAGCAACAGTCTTCCCTGGATGAGCGCATGACTCTGCTCACCAATAGCCTGTCGGCCAAATACAACGCCATGGATACTCTGGTCGCTCAATTGCGCCAGCAAAGCACCAGTGTCATGACCACGCTCAATGCGTTGAACAACGTCAAGTCCGATAGTTGATCCCTATGTGATAGAAAGGGCCAGGCAACCTGCCTGGCTTTTTTATCGCGGGATGACTGGGGCTAAAGCTTTTTGCGACCCAGTCGACATATTGGTTACTGAAATCCTTTTTGCTGTCGCCTGTCACGAGGTAGAAACATGAATCCCATGAGAGCCCTTCGCCAATATCAGAAGGTCAATTCCCATGCTCAGATCTCCGAAGCCAGCCCACATCGTCTGGTGCAGATGCTGATGGAGGGCGGGCTTGACCGTATGGCCCAAGCCAAGGGCGCACTGGCGCGTGGCGACATCGCCCAGAAGGGCTTGATGCTCGGCAAGGCCATCGACATCGTGATCGGCTTGCGTGACGGCCTGGATGCGCAAAAGAGCGATAACCCGGCTTATGTCCAGCAGTTGGAAAGCCTGTATGCATACATGACCAACCGTCTGATGGAAGCGAACCTGCACAACGATGCCGACATGATCGACGAAGTCGCTCGTTTGCTGATTACCGTGAAAGAAGGCTGGGATGCTATCGCCGCGCCACAAGCTGTCACCGAATAAGGCGCAGCAGAGAAGGGCCTGACGGCCTTGAGGAATATGTCATGAGCCATGCACTGCAACGCATTGATGAAACCCGTGAGGCGCTGATGGGCGCGTTGGCAGACCGTAACTGGGATGCCATTGGCGAACTCGATATGGGCTGTCGCGACGTGATCGAGCAGGTGCTCAATGAGGCGCCGGTGGATGAAGATGCGTTGCGTGAAAAGTTGGAGAGCCTGCTGGTGGTTTATCAGCAATTGCTCGAAGTGACGACGGGCGAGCGCCAGGCGATTTTCGAAGAGATGTCGCAGATCAACCAAGCGAAAAGTGCGTCAAAGGTTTACCATCTGTTCGGTTGAACGGGCGCAGTTAATCCGACCGGCGCGTCATATATTTGACTGTGCCAGCATTTTTGACTTAACTAGTGCTGTTTTCAGATTTCAGACGTCTATAGAGTAAGAAGTCCTACAGCCGTCTCGATCGCCCTCGCTCTGGGGCAGGAAGTTTTACTAGGGAAGTTGCTATTGCATGTGGCGTGAAACCAAAATTCTGCTGATTGATGACGATAGCGTCCGCCGCCGCGATTTAGCGGTGATTTTGAATTTTCTCGGCGAAGAAAATCTGCCCTGCGGTAGCCATGATTGGCAGCAGGCGGTCAGCTCGTTGTCCTCGAGCCGTGAAATCATTTGTGTGCTGATCGGGACGGTAAACGCTCCTGGCGCAGTTCTGGGCTTGTTAAAGACACTGTCAACCTGGGATGAGTTCCTTCCGGTGTTGCTGATGGGCGATATTTCTTCGCTCGACCTGCCGGAAGACCAGCGCCGCCGGGTGTTGTCCGCCCTGGAAATGCCGCCCAGCTACAGCAAATTGCTCGACTCCCTGCACCGCGCCCAGGTCTATCGCGAGATGTACGACCAGGCCCGTGAGCGCGGTCGTCACCGCGAACCCAACCTGTTCCGCAGCCTCGTCGGCACCAGCCGGGCGATCCAGCACGTGCGCCAGATGATGCAGCAAGTGGCCGATACCGACGCCAGTGTGCTGATCCTCGGCGAGTCGGGCACCGGCAAGGAAGTGGTCGCGCGCAACCTGCACTATCACTCCAAGCGCCGCGACGGGCCCTTTGTGCCGGTCAATTGCGGGGCGATCCCGGCAGAGCTGCTCGAAAGCGAATTGTTCGGTCACGAGAAGGGCGCCTTTACCGGGGCGATCACCAGCCGTGCCGGGCGTTTCGAGCTGGCCAACGGCGGCACCCTGTTCCTCGACGAAATCGGCGACATGCCGCTGCCGATGCAGGTCAAGCTGTTGCGCGTGTTGCAGGAGCGCACCTTCGAACGCGTGGGCAGCAACAAGACCCAGAGCGTCGACGTGCGGATCATTGCGGCTACCCACAAGAACCTCGAAAGCATGATCGAGGTCGGCAGCTTCCGCGAAGACCTCTATTACCGCCTCAACGTGTTCCCGATCGAGATGGCCCCGCTGCGTGAGCGCGTGGAAGACATCCCGCTGCTGATGAACGAACTGATCTCGCGCATGGAGCACGAAAAGCGCGGTTCTATCCGCTTCAATTCGGCAGCGATCATGTCCCTGTGCCGTCACGGCTGGCCGGGCAACGTCCGCGAGCTGGCCAACCTGGTGGAGCGCATGGCGATCATGCATCCCTACGGTGTGATCGGCGTGGTCGAGCTGCCGAAGAAATTAAGAAGACGAGCATCTGGTGGACAGCCTGCGCAGCGACATGGAAGAGCGGATCGCCTTCAACGGCCATACCCCGGACTTCGGTGCCAACGCGATGCTGCCGCCGGAAGGCCTGGACCTCAAAGACTACCTCGGCAACCTCGAGCAAGGGCTGATCCAGCAGGCCCTGGACGACGCCAACGGCATTGTCGCCCGTGCGGCCGAGCGCCTGCGTATCCGTCGAACCACCCTGGTGGAAAAGATGCGCAAGTACGGGATGAGCCGCCGAGACGGTGATGAACAGGCAGATGATTGACGCCTGTTTTTCAACTAACTGAAAACTAAGCGTATTTTTTTAGGCACGGGTATTGCTACAGCCCTCGCAACGTTCCGTTTAACTGACGGTCAGCCAAGCGAGAGAGCATGATGCCCCACGCCGCCCAACTACCTTCGGCCCCTGAACTCCAGGGGCCTGTCCCGTCCGCCGAACAGCTCAGCCGGCATGGCCTTGAGCAGGCGTTCTCGCTGTTCAGTCAGATGTCCAGCCAGTTGACCGACTCCTACAGCCTGCTGGAAGCGCGGGTCTCCGAGCTCAAGGGCGAGTTGGCGGTGGTCAGTGCCCAGCGCATGGAAGAGCTGGCCGAGAAAGAGCGCCTGGCCAACCGTCTGCAGAACCTGCTCGATCTGTTGCCTGGCGGTGTGATCGTCATCGACGACCAGGGCCGTGTGCGCGAAGCCAACCCGGCCGCCTGCGACCTGCTCGGGCTGCCGTTGGAGGGCGAACTGTGGCGCCATGTGATCAGCCGCTGCTTCGCGCCGCGTGAAGATGACGGCCATGAAATCTCCCTCAAGGATGGGCGCCGCTTGTCCATCGCCACTCGCTCCCTGGACGCGGAGCCCGGTCAACTGGTGCTGCTCAACGACCTGACTGAAACCCGTCACCTGCAAGACCAACTGGCGCGCCATGAGCGCTTGTCGTCGCTGGGTAGGATGGTCGCTTCTTTGGCGCATCAGATCCGCACGCCGTTGTCGGCGGCGTTGATCTACGCCAGTCATTTGACTGATGAGCAATTGCCCGCCGACACCCACCAGCGTTTTGCCGGACGCCTCAAGGAGCGCTTGCATGAGTTGGAGCACCAGGTGCGCGACATGCTGGTGTTTGCCCGCGGCGAATTGCCGCTGACCGACCGCATCACGCCGTCCGGCCTGATGCAGGCGTTGCAAGCGGCGGCCGCCACCCATGTGCAGGACGCCAATGTGCGCTGGCAGTGCGACAGCCACCAAGGCGAATTGCTGTGCAACCGCGACACCCTGGTGGGCGCGCTGCTCAACCTGATCGAAAACGCGACCCAGGCCAGCGGCCCCGGTGCGCGGCTCAAGGTGCATGTGTACGCCCGTGCGCAAACCCTGCGCCTGTGCATCAGCGACAGCGGTAGCGGTATCGAGCCGCAGGTGCTGCAGCGCCTGGGCGAACCGTTTTTCACCACCAAGACCAACGGTACGGGCCTCGGCCTGACGGTGGTCAAGGCCGTGGCGCGCGCCCATCAGGGAGAATTGCAACTGCGTTCCCGCTTGGGGCGTGGCACTTGTGCATTGATGACCTTGCCGCTGTTTTCATGCGCGGCAAGCGCGGAGTAAAAGGCTATGGCTATCAAGGTTCTGTTGGTGGAAGACGATCGTGCCCTGCGTGAGGCATTGGCTGACACGCTGCTGCTGGCGGGCCATGACTATCGGGCGGTCGGTTCTGCCGAGGACGCCTTGGCGGCGGTGGAGCAAGAAGCCTTCAGCCTGGTGGTCAGCGACGTGAACATGCCTGGCATGGACGGCCATCAGTTGCTCGCGCTGCTGCGCGCACGCCAGCCGCAGTTGCCGGTGCTGCTGATGACCGCCCATGGCGCCGTCGAGCGCGCAGTGGATGCCATGCGCCAGGGCGCGGCGGATTACCTGGTCAAACCGTTCGAGCCCAAGGCGTTGATCGAGCTGGTGGCGCGGCATGCCCTGGGGGTGATTCCAGTCGGCGAGGCAGACGGCCCGATTGCTTTTGAGCCGGCCAGCGCACAATTGCTGGAGCTCGCGGCCCGCGTGGCGCGCAGTGATTCCACCGTGTTGATTTCCGGCGAGTCGGGCACCGGCAAGGAAGTGCTGGCGCGCTATATCCACCAGCAATCGGGGCGCGCCCAGCAGCCCTTTATCGCGATCAATTGCGCGGCGATCCCCGACAACATGCTCGAAGCCACGCTGTTCGGCCACGAAAAGGGCTCCTTCACCGGCGCCATCGCGGCCCAGGCGGGCAAGTTCGAGCAGGCCGACGGCGGTACCATCCTGCTCGACGAAATTTCGGAAATGCCCCTGGGTCTGCAAGCCAAACTGCTGCGGGTGCTGCAGGAGCGTGAAGTGGAGCGGGTCGGTGCGCGCAAGCCGATCCAGCTGGATATCCGCGTGGTCGCCACCACCAACCGCGACCTGGCGGGTGAAGTGGCGGCGGGGCGCTTTCGTGAAGACTTGTTCTACCGCCTCTCGGTATTCCCCCTGGCCTGGCGCCCGCTGCGCGAACGTCCGGCGGACATCATTCCGCTGGCCGAGCGCCTGCTGAACAACCACGTCAAAAAAATGAAGCACGCCCAGGCGCGGCTGTCGGCCGAAGCCCAGGCATGCCTGATCGGCTACCCATGGCCCGGCAACGTGCGGGAACTGGACAACGCCATTCAGCGTGCGTTGATTCTGCAACAGGGCGGCTTGATCCAGCCTCAGGACTTCTGCCTGGCCATGGGCAGCGGCGCCGCGCCGTTACCGAGCCTGGCGCCCGCGCCGCTGGTCGCCGAAGCCGAATCCGCCGGGGCCCTGGGCGACGATCTGCGCCGCCGTGAATTCCAGATGATCATCGACACCCTGCGCGCCGAACGCGGCCGCCGTAAAGAAGCGGCCGAGCGCCTGGGCATCAGCCCACGCACCCTGCGCTACAAGTTGGCGCAGATGCGGGATGCGGGGATGGACGTGGAGGCTTATCTGTTTGCTATCTGAGCGGTAACAAGGCCGACAAGTTTTGTCGCCTTTTCTTACAGGTTGATACAGAGCTGGCACCCTTGTTGCTACCACCCCTAGTAACCGCTGCGTAGTGTCAAAAAATTGCGGGTCGTCGGAGAGAGAAGGTCATGAGCCAGGGTATTGAGTTCAATCGGTTGATGTTGGATATGCGCTCCATGCAAGCTCAACCGAAATCCGTCGCACAAGCGCCGGAATTGGGCCAAAGCAGTTTCGCCGATATGCTCGGCCAGGCCATCAACAAAGTCAGTGACACCCAGCAAGCCTCCAACCAGTTGGCGACCGCGTTCGAGATCGGCAAGAGCGGCGTGGACCTGACCGACGTGATGGTCGCTTCGCAGAAAGCCAGTGTGTCCTTTCAAGCCTTGACCCAGGTGCGCAACAAACTGGTCCAGGCTTATCAAGACATCATGCAGATGCCGGTTTAAGGACGAGATTTAAGTCATGGCAGAAGCAGTCGTGGACAACGTACCCGCCAAGACAGACGGCAAGCCGCCGCTGTTTGGCCTGTCGTTCCTGGAAAACCTCTCGGAAATGACCATGCTGCGTCAGGTGGGCCTGATGGTCGGCCTGGCTGCCAGCGTGGCGATTGGTTTTGCCGTGGTGCTGTGGTCGCAGCAACCCGATTACCGGCCGCTGTACGGCAGCCTGGCCGGTATGGATTCCAAACAGATCATGGAAACCCTGGCCGCCGCCGACATCGCCTACACCGTGGAGCCCAACTCCGGGGCGCTGCTGGTCAAGGCCGATGATGTCGCCCGTGCCCGCATGAAGCTGGCCGCCGCCGGCGTGACCCCGTCCGACAGCAATATCGGTTTTGAGATCCTCGACAAGGACCAGGGCCTGGGCACCAGCCAGTTCATGGAAGCCACCCGCTACCGTCGTGGCCTGGAAGGCGAACTGGCGCGCACCATCTCCAGCCTCAACGCCCGCGTCCACCTGGCGATTCCGAAGAGCTCGGTGTTTGTGCGCGATGAGCGCAAGCCAAGTGCCTCGGTATTGGTCGAACTGTTTTCCGGCCGCTCCCTGGAGCCTGGCCAAGTGCTGGCGATCATCAACCTGGTGGCCACCAGCGTTCCCGAATTGAGCAAGTCGCAAATTACCGTGGTCGACCAGAAGGGCAACCTGCTGTCCGACATGGCGGAAAACTCTGCGCTGACCCAGGCCGGCAAGCAGTTCGACTACAGCCGCCGCATGGAAAGCATGCTGACCCAGCGTGTCCACAACATCCTGCAACCGGTGTTGGGTAGCGATCGCTACAAGGCCGAAGTGTCCGCCGATGTGGATTTCAGCGCCGTCGAGTCGACCTCCGAGCAGTTCAACCCGGACCAGCCGGCCCTGCGCAGCGAGCAATCGACCAGCGAACAACGCACCGCCAGCAGCGGCCCGCAAGGTGTGCCGGGTGCGCTGAGCAATCAGCCGCCAGCCCCGGCTTCAGCCCCGCAGACCACCGGCGGTGCCGCCGCGACCGCTGGCGCCATTGCCGCTGGCCAGCCACTGCTGGACGCCAACGGTCAGCAGATCATGGACCCGGCCACGGGCCAGCCGATGCTCGCCCCCTACCCGGCGGACAAGCGTAACCAGTCGACCAAGAACTTCGAACTCGACCGCTCCATCAGCCACACCAAGCAGCAACAGGGCCGGATCAATCGCCTGTCGGTGTCGGTGGTGGTCGATGATCAGGTCAAGATCGCCGCCGCTGATGGCGCCGTCACACGCGCCCCGTGGAGCGCCGACGAATTGGCGCGCTTCACTCGCCTGGTGCAGGATGCCGTCGGTTTCGACGCCAGCCGTGGTGACAGCGTCAGCGTGATCAACATGCCGTTCTCCGCCGAGCGTGGCGAAGTCATCGCTGAAGCGGCGTTCTACACCCAGCCGTGGTTCTGGGACATCGTCAAGCAAGTGCTGGGTGTGTTGTTCATCCTAGTGCTGGTGTTCGGCGTGCTGCGTCCGGTGCTCAACAACATCACCGGCAATGGCAAGAAACAACTGGCAACCTTCGGTGGCAGCGATGTCGAGTTGGGTGGCATGGGCGGCCTGGACGGCGAACTGGCCAACGACCGCGTCAGCCTCGGCGGCCCGCAAAGCATCCTGTTGCCAAGCCCGAGCGAA
>LNAP01003183.1_pt1 | contig 15781 bp, 16 predicted proteins | sample 602601 | NCBI WGS metagenome assembly LNAP01 (sample SAMN02440304, study PRJNA202911) | soil metagenome | biome: Subtropical and temperate rainforests or woodlands; isolation source: soil samples (1 kg each in a 20% v/v slurry with milli Q water) were... ...
GGAAGTGCGCCTCGGCATCATCGCCGCCACCATCAGCCCCTATGTCGTGGCCGCCATCGGCCCGCGGAACGCCCGCGCCCTGTTCGCGACCGGCAAGGTGTTCGACGCCGCCCACGCGGAGAAGGTCGGCCTGGTGAGCGAGATCGTCGCCGACGCTGCGGCCCTGGACGCCGCTCGCGAGGCCATCGCGCGGGAGATGATGGCCTGCGGCCCGATCGCCGTCGCCGAGTCCAAGAAGCTCGTAGAAGACGTGGCCTATCGCCCGGTCGAAGAGGTGATGGAGGAGACCGCCCGCCGCATCGCCCGCGCCCGAGTCAGCGAAGAAGGCCAGGAAGGCGTGCGGGCCTTCCTCGAAAAGCGCAAGCCGAGCTGGCTCGCCTGAGGCCTGAACTGATGGCCCTGAACATGATCAAGCTGGTGGTGGGATGCGACACGGTCGAGGACCTTGTCGCCTGGCACCAGAAAGGCCAGCCCTGGATCATGCACACGCGCCAGACGCCCAAGCGCGCCGCCGAACTGTTGGACGGCGGCTCGCTCTACCGGGTGTTCAAGGGCGTCATCCTCTGCCGCCAGACGATCCTGGCGGTCGATACGGTGGGCGAGGGGGCTGCCGCCCGCTGCGAGGTCACGGTCGATCCGGAGATCATCCGCGTCGCCCCGACGCCGCGGCGCGCTTTCCAGGGTTGGCGCTATCTCGAGGCCAAGGACGCGCCGCCGGACCTGGCCGGCGACGTGGACGGCGAAATCCCGCCCGAACTCGCCCGCCAGCTCCGCGAGGCCGGCGCCTGGTAGGTCTTGGAGCGTGACAGCTCCGCTTGGACCGGAAAGGTGCTAGACCGCCATGTTGTCGATCAGCCGCGTCCGGCCGATGACCGCGGCGGCCAGCACCCGGCCGGGAACCGCCAGCGGCCCAGGGCCCGGATGGCTCAGGTCGTCGGCGTTGCGCACCTCGAAATAGTCGATCCGCTGGAAGCCGGCCCGCTCGAGGGCCGCGCGGCCCGTAGCTTCGACCCGCTCCACGGTCTCACCGGCCTGCAGGCGACGCACGGCGTCGGCCAGGGCGAGGTTCAAGCGTTCGCCGACCTCGCGCTCGGCGTCGCTGAGGTAGGCGTTGCGCGAGGAACGGGCGAGGCCGCTCTCGAGGCGCGAGGTCGGCGCGCCGATGATTTCCACAGGAATATCCAAGTCACGCACAACCCGCTTGATGACCTGGAGCTGCTGGTAGTCCTTCTCCCCGAACACGGCGACGTCGGCTCCAGACTGCAGCAGCAGCTTGGTCACCACGGTCGCCACGCCCGCGAAGTGGCCGGGCCGGGCGGCGCCGTCGAGAGGCTCGGAAACCCCGGTGACATTGACCGTGGTCGCGAAGCCTTCGGGATACATCTCCGCCACGGTCGGGGCGTACATCAGGTCGCACTGTGCGCTCGCCAAGGCCTCGGCGTCCTGCGCCTCGCCCCGCGGATAGGCGTCGAAATCCTCGTTCGGGCCGAATTGGGTCGGGTTGACGAAGACGCTCGCGACCACCCGGTCCGTCTTGGTCCTGGCCAGGGCCACCAGCGACAGGTGGCCGTCATGCAAGGCGCCCATCGTGGGCACAAGCGCCACGCGCTCGCCTTTGGCCTTCCAGGCGCGGACCTGCGCGCGGAGATCGGCGACGGTACGGACGATGGGGATCTGAGACATGCTTGGACTCGCTGGAAGGACCGTCCGCGCTTATGGCGCGGGCCCGCCTCGGCGTCCATTCCATCCACAGGCCTAGAGGATGACTGCGTTGACGCGGCGTCGCGGTGAAGGTTCCTGTTAATAAATGGAATCGGCGGGTACGCCCCCGGTGTTGGAGTTGAGGATCGATGTCGCAAGCCAAGGTGATCGTCGTCGGTAATGAAAAGGGCGGGGCGGGCAAGTCCACGATCGCCATTCACGTGGCTACGGCCCTGCTGCACGGCGGCGCGCGCGTCGCGACTCTGGATCTAGACCTGCGCCAGCAGAGCATGGCCCACTTCTTCGCTCACCGCCGCGCTTGGCTGGACGCCAACGGCGCGGTCGCGCCGGTCCCGATCGAGTTCCTGCTCGGCGCGGAACTGGCCAAGGCGCCTGACGCCGAAGCCGTGGCCCACTTCGAGGACGCCTTCGATCGCGCCTGCGATCAGGCGGATTTCGTGCTGATCGATACGCCCGGCAGCGACACCGCCGTCGGCCGGGCGGCGCACGGGGCGGCAGACCTCGTCGTCACCCCGATGAACGACAGCTTCGTCGACTTCGATATGCTGGGCGTGGTCGATCCCGTCAGCCTCGATCTGAAACGGCCCAGCCTCTATTCTGAGACCGTCTGGAACAGCCGCAAGGCCCGCGCCGTCGCATCCGGCAAGTCGATCGACTGGGTGGTTCTGCGCAACCGCCTGGCCCCCACCGAGGCCCGCAACCGCAAGCGCCTGGACGAGCGGGTCCAGGCGCTGTCGCGCCGCGTCGGCTTCCGCGTCGGGCCTGGCCTGCGCGACCGGGTGATCTATCGCGAGCTCTTCCCCTTCGGCCTGACCATCGCCGACCTGTCGCCGGCGATCCGTCCGGTGGCGATGTCGCTGCAGCACGTGGCCGCGCGCCAGGAGCTTCGCGCCCTGATGGGTTCGCTCGGAATCTCCGGACTGGATGGCGAAGAGCGGCTCGCCGCGCAATAACAGGCGCCATGATTTATCTCGCCCTCGGCTGCGCGGCCCTGCTTCTCTATATCTGGGTAAGCCGAGGTAAGTTCACCCTCAAGCGCCGCGAGTGGCGCTTCCTGGCTGGAGCCCTGGCGATCGCCTGCTTCGCCGCGGCGGCCTATGTCGGCGTGCGGGGAGGGTGGGGTAAGTCCATCGTCCTGGTGGTGATGGGCCTGTGGCTGGCGGTTTCGACCCGCCGTACCGGACCGTCCCCGCAGCAGCCCTCACGCACCGTCAGCGATGCGGAAGCCCGCTCGATCCTGGGCGTCGGGCCGGAAGCTTCGAATGACGAGATCAAGGCCGCCTATGCGCGGCTGATGCGGATGGCCCACCCCGACAAGGGCGGAACCAGCGGCCTGGCGGCTCAGCTCAACGCCGCCAGGGACCGCCTACTGAGGAAGTAGCCGTCAGGCCGGCTTCACCACCATGCAGGCCAGGCGCTTGGCCTTGAGGGCCTGGCAGGCGTTCTTGGCCGAGACTTCGCTGTAGCCGGAGAAGCGGGCGCGATAGGAGCCCGACTTGCCGCTGACCTGGCCGTCCTTGACCCGGAAGTGCTTGCTGAAGCGCTTGGTGACGAAGGTGATCTGTTCCTTGGCGTCGGACTTCGACTTGAAGGCGCCGACCTGGACGACCCACTTGCCCTTGCCGAGGGAGGTCTTCGACGATTCGACGATCTTGGTCCGCGACGCCGCGGCCGGCGGAGGGGCGGAGGCCAGCACGATCTTCAGTCCGTCCTGGTCGCCATCGCCCTGCTCGGTGGAGCCGCGGACGACCGGACCCGAAGGGGTCGGCTCGAACAGGTTCTGCGCCACGGTGATCTTCTCGCCGCGCTCGCGACGGGCCATCACGTCGAAGCCGGTGAGGATCAGGTCCTCGGCGTTGTTGTTGCGGATGGCGGTGGACGGCGCGCCCAGCACCACGGTGATCAGGCGGCGGTTACCCCGCACGGCTGAGACCGCGATGTTGAAGCCGGAGGCGTTGGTGAAGCCGGTCTTCAGCCCATCGACGCCATCCATGCGGCCCAGCAGACCATTGTGGTTGCGCATCGTCTGGCCGCGGAAGGTGAACGACCGCTGGCTGAACAGGTCATAATACTGCGGATAGTCGCGCATCACGGCGCGCGAAAGGATGGCGATGTCGCGCGCCGTCGAGATCTGACGGCTGTCGGGCAGGCCGGACGCGTTGACGAAGCGGGTGTTGCGCATACCCAGTTCCTGGGCGCGCAGGGTCATCATCGCGGCGAAGCGGGCTTCGGTGCCGCCCAGCTTTTCGCCCAGCGCCACGGCGATGTCGTTGGCCGACTTCACCGCCAGGGCCTGCATGGCCTGATCGACGGTCAAGCTGTCGCCGGGGCGCAGGCCGAGCTTGCTGGGCGCCTGCGCGGCGGCGTGGGGCGAGATAGGCACCAGATCGTTCGGATGCAGCCGCCCCGCCTGAAGCGCCTCGAAAGCCAGGTACAGCGTCATCACTTTCGTCAGCGACGCAGGATACCTCGGGCTGTCCGCGCGTTTGGCGTACAGCACTTCGCCGGTTTTCGCATCGACAACCAGCGCGGCGTATTTCGGCTGGTTGGCAGGCGTTTGCAGATAGGGAACTCGAGCCTGAGCGGTCGTGGTGACCACCGGGGCGAGGGTCGTCGCACCAGCGATCAGCAGGGACACAAACAGGCGGCGGGCGCGCTCGAACATGCAGTTCGTCCGTCGGTACAAGGGTTAGGCGGCCCCCCGGCCGCTCCTGATGAATCGTAGCATGACAGTCAGAGCGTTGCGCGATGGTAAACAGGACTTGAACGGGCTGTTTTGTCGCGCTTTTTCCGATCAACTGTTGCGTGATCGGATGTCGTTGTCACCTGAGCGTCAAATTTGTGCGGTGCACAAAAGTTGCTTGACTGCTGCACTGCAACATGGGACGTAAGGGGCCGAGTTCGAGGCAATTTCCCTTCCCATCTGCGCCGCGGCCCCCGCGCCGCCCCGTCTGATTTCAGGAGCCCCGCCCCATGGCCGCTGAGACCGTCAAGTCCACCGTCGAGCAGTTCACGACCGCCGGTAACGTCGCCTTCAAGGACGCCATCGAAAAGTCGCTGGCGCAACTCAACGAGTTCAACGCCCACTCCAAGAAGAACCTGGAAGCCATGGTCGCTTCGGTGACCGCTTCCACCAAGGGCGTCGAAGCCCTGAGCGCCCAGGCCATGGCCTATTCGAAGAAGGCTATGGAAGACCAGGTCGCCGCGGCCAAGTCGCTGTCCGGCGTGAAGTCCTTCCAGGAAGCCGTCGAGCTTCAGAGCGCCTACGCCAAGTCCGCGCTGGACGCTTACATCGCCGAAGTCTCGAAGATGTCGGACATCGTGACCGCCTCGATGAAGGACTCGGTCAAGCCGCTCAACGAACGCGTCACCGCCGCTGTCGAGCGCCTGCAGGCCGCGCGCTGATATAGACCTCTGTTCAAACGCCTTGCGTATCTAGGCGTCCTCCCGGGAACGGGCTCGCGAACCTCCAGCGCGAGCCCTTTTCTCTTTCCGCTTTCGAGCGCCAGGGTTAGACCTGCGGCATGTCTCAGGTCGAAGAACGTCTCGCTGCGCTCGGCATCACCCTGCCGCAGCCCAATCCGCCGGTCGCCAATTACGTGCCCTTCGTTCGGTCGGGCGACCTGGTCCACATTTCGGGTCAGGTCTCGGTGGACGCCAATGGCGGGATTCGCGGCGTGGTCGGCGAGGACGTCGACCTGGAGGCCGCGAGGGCCGCCGCGCGGCTCTGCGGAATCAACCTTCTGGCCCAGATGAAGGCCGCCTGCGAGGGCGACCTCTCCCGCGTCGTTCACGTGGTGAAGCTGAGCGGCTTCGTCCAGGCCGGCCCGAACTTCTTCGACATTCCCCAGGTCGTGAACGGAGCCTCCGACCTCATGGTCGCGGTCCTCGAGGACGCCGGCAAGCACGCCCGCTCGGCGGTCGGGGTCTACCGCCTGCCGCTGAACTTCGCGGTCGAGGTCGACGCCGTGGTGCAGGTTCGGTGACCAATTCCTTCGGCGAGGCTTGGGACCTTTTGTTCCACCCGCCGGTGGCCCATCGCGGGCTGTGGACCAAGGGCGGCGCGCCGGAGAACTCGCTGGCCGCCTTCCAGGCCGCCTGCGACGCAGGTTACGGCATTGAGCTCGATGTCCAGCTCTCGGCGGACGGGGAGGCGATGGTCTTCCACGACGACGACCTTGCCCGCATGACCGGCGTGGCGGGCAAGCTTCGCGACCGCACCGCCGCCGAGCTCGCCGAGCTGCGGTTGGCCGGAACCGACGAACCGATCCCGACCTTGCGCGAGACCCTGACGCTCATCGGCCGCCGGGCGATGACCCATGTGGAGCTCAAGACCCCCTATGGCGAGGTCGGCCCGCTGGAGCAGCGGACCCACGAAGTCCTCATCGACCATGCCGGCCCGGTCTGCGTGATCGGCTTCAATCCCTATTCCCACGCGTGGTTCGCCGACCGCTATCCCGGCGTGCTGCGTGGCCTGGACAGCTACGACTACAAGCGCGCGCCGCACATGACCGAGACCCAGCGGCAGTCCTTCGCTCGTCTGGAGCACGTGGCCATCGCCAAGCCGCATTTCCTGGCTCTCCATGCCGAGATGCTGCCCGATGAGCGGGCCGCCAAGTATCGGGAGGAGGGGATGCCGATCATCGCCTGGACCATTCGCGATCCGGCCCAGTGGGAAGCGGTCCGGCCTCATTGCGACAACCTGATCTTCGAGGGTTTCGCGGCGTGAAGCTGAAGGCGGCGGTCCAGATCAACCGCCGGATCTCCGAGATCGGGCATGAGGCGTGGGACGGTTGCGCCGGCAATCCCGACTACTGCGCCAATCCCTTCATGTCCTTCGACTTCCTGGACATCGCCGAGGAAGCCGGCTGTGCGGTCGAGAAGGCCGGTTGGGGGCCCCAGCACCTGTCGGTCGAGGACGAGCAGGGAGCGGTGGCGGCGGTCATGCCGCTCTATCTGAAGTCCCACAGCCAGGGCGAATACGTCTTCGACCACGCCTGGGCCGACGCCTATGAGCGCGCTGGCGGCCAGTATTATCCCAAGCTGATCTCGGCCGCGCCCTTCACCCCCGCCACGGGGCCGCGCCTGCTCGCGCGGCCAGACGTCGATCGCGAGGAGGCCTGGCGCATCCTGCTCGGCGGTTCGCTCGCGGTCTGCGAGCGCTATGAGGCCTCGTCCCTGCACGTCAATTTTCCCACCGAGGCCGAATGGACCTGGATGGGCCAGCAGGGGCTCTCCCTACGCCAGGGCCAGCAGTACCACTGGGAGAACCGTGGCTATTCCAGCTTCGACGACTTCCTCGGCGACCTGTCGTCAGGGCGGCGCAAGACCATCCGCCGGGAGCGCCGCGATGCGCAGAGCCAGGTCGAGATATTCGCCCTGACCGGTTCGGAGATCACCGAGGACCACTGGGACGCCTTCTTCGCCTTCTACATGGACACCGGGTCGCGCAAGTGGGGGCGGCCCTATCTCAACCGCCTGTTCTTCTCGCTGCTGGGCGAGCGGATGGCCGATCGGGTGCTGCTGGTCATGGCCCGCCGCAACGGTCGCTGGATCGCCGGCGCGCTCAACCTGATCGGCGCGGACTGCCTCTATGGCCGCAACTGGGGCTGTATCGAGGACGTGCCATTCCTCCACTTCGAGCTCTGCTATTACCAGGCCATCGAGTGGGCGATCGGGAAGGGCCTCGCCCGCGTCGAGGCCGGCGCCCAGGGCCAGCACAAGATCGCCCGCGGCTACCTGCCCAGCCCCGTCTACTCCGCCCACTTCATCGCCGATCCCCGACTGCGTGGCCCGGTCGAGGACTTCGTCCAGCGGGAGCGCGCCGCCGTCGAAGGCGAGATGGAGTGGCTGGCGGAGGAGTATTCGCCCTTCCGCCAAGAAGGCTGACTTCGCGCCCTAGATCTTCCGGTCCTGCCAGTAGGCGTCGCGCAGCACGCGCTTGTAGAGCTTGCCGGTCGGCAGCCGCGGCATCTCCTCGATGAAGTCGATGGAGCGCGGCGCCATGTAGTGCGCCAGCCGTTCGCGGGCGTAGGTCATCAGTTCCGCGGCCAGTTCGTCGGTGGGGATCTGGCCCGGAGCGGGCTCGATCACCGCTTTCACCGCTTCGCCCATTTCCGGGTCCGGAACCCCGAATACCGCCACGTCGGCGACCTTCGGGTGGGTGACCAGCGCGTCCTCGATGGCCTGCGGATAGATATTCACCCCGCCGGAGATGATCATGAAGGCCTTGCGGTCGGTGAGGTAGAGATAACCGTCCTTGTCGAGGTAGCCGACGTCGCCCAGGGCGTTCCAGTTGGGGTGCTTGGGGTGCCGGGCCGACGCGGTCTTGGCCGGGTCGTTGTGATACTCGAAGGTCGGCGCCTCGCGCTCGAAATAGACCAGGCCCGTCTCGCCCACCGGCAGCTCGTTCCCGTCCTCGTCGCAGATGTGCAGGACGCCCACGGAGGCGCGGCCGACCGAGCCGGGATGCTCCAGCCAGTCCTCGCTGGTGATGAAGGTGGAGCCCGAGCCCTCGGTCCCGGCGTAGTACTCGTAGAGGATCGGCCCCCACCACTCGATCATCTGCCGCTTGACCTCCACCGGGCAGGGCGCGGCGGCGTGGATGGCGACTTGGTGGCTGGAGAGGTCGTAGCGGGCGCGGACCTCCGGCGGCAGCTTCAACATCCGGACGAACATGGTCGGCACCCACTGGCTGTGGGTGACGCGGTACTTCTCGATGAGTTGCAGCGCCTGTTCGGGATCGAAGCGCTCCATCATCACCACTGTCCCGCCGAAGGACTGCACTGACAGCACATAGGCCAGCGGCGCGGCGTGATAGAGCGGCGCCGGCGACAGGTAGACGGACTCCGCGGTCAGGCCATAGCGGTTGGCCATCTGGCGGTTCTCGAACCCCTCGGCCGGAGTGATGTCGGGCAGGGGCCGCAGGATGCCCTTGGGCCGCCCTGTGGTGCCGGATGAGTAGAGCATGGAATCGCCCATCCACTCCTGCGCCAGCGGCTCGGGCGAGCCGGAAGCCACGGCGTCCTCGTAGGATGCCCAACCGGGAATGGTCCCGCCGGCCATCAGGCGGATCGGGCAATTGGGGATCAGGTCGATGAGCCCCTCGGCCGTCTCGCGCTTGGCGTAGGAGGTGACCAGCGCCTTCGCTCCGCAGTCGTTGGCGATGTAAGCGGCCTCGTCCGGCGGCAGGTAGCGGTTGATCGTCGTGACATAGAGGCCCGAGCGGAAAGCCGCCCAGATCGGCTCCATGAACGAGAGGTTGTTCTCCATCAGCACGGCGATGTGGTCGCCCCGCCGAAGGCCCTGTGCGTAGAGGAACTGCGCAAAGCGGTTCGACCGTTCGTTCAATTCGGCGAAGGTCACCGCCTGGCCGGTGTCGGCCGAAATGATGGCCGGCTTGTCGGGCGTCAGGCGCGCGTGATCGGCGAGATACATCAGTCCCTCCCTCTGCGGCCTTTCCGGCCGTCGACTTGTGTTTTCGACGAACAGGTTATCGCAAGCCGAGGGGCCGTAAACCCGTTGCGGTGCTTGACGTGGCGTCCGGATTGTTTCGTGTCGCCGGCCTCTCCTATGCTCCATTCACAAGAAAAATTTCGGATTGTGGGAGGGTTCGATGGGACTTCTGGATGGCAAGGTGGTGCTGGTCACCGGGGGCGGGCGCGGCATCGGTCGCGACGTAGCGATCCTGTCGGCGCAGCAGGGCGCCAAGGTGGTGGTCAACGACCTCGGCGGCGGCATCCATGGCGAAGGCGCGGACAAGTCTCCGGCCCAGGAAGTGGTCGACACCATCAAGTCCGCGGGCGGCGAGGCGGTGGCCAATTTCGACAGCGTCGCCGATCTTTCCGCCGTGAACCGCATGATCCAGCAGGCGGTCGACACTTTCGGCGGACTGCACGTCATCAGCAATCCGGCTGGCTTCCTGCGCGACCGCATGATCCACAACATGACCGAGGAAGAGTGGGACGGGATCATCGAGGTGCATCTGCGTGGGCACTTCAACGTGGTCCGGGCCTCCATCGGCCTGTTCCGCAACCAGCAGGAGGGCAACTATGTGATGTGGTCCTCCACGTCCGGCCTGATCGGCAATGTCGGCCAGACCAATTACGGCGCTGCGAAGATGGGCGTCGCGGGCCTCTCGCGGATCGTCGCCCTGGAGGGCGCGCGCAACAATGTCCGCTCCAACACCATCGCGCCCGGCGCGGCCACTCGCCTGACCGATTCCATCCCCACCACCGATCCTGAGCGCATCGCCCGGCGCGAGGCCATGCGGGCGATCAACAGCCCCGAGCGCCCGGCTCAGCTCGCCGTCGCCCTCTCTGCGCCGGCCAGCGCGCCGCTGTCGGGCCAGGTGTTCGGCGCCGGCGGCTACAACCTCTCGATCTTCCAGCAGCCGCGGCCGATCGAGACCTTCAGCCGTGAAGGCGGGTGGGACGCCGACACCATCATCCGCGAGTTCCTGCCGAGGATCGAAAAGCACATCACGCCGCTGAACGACACCGCCATCAGCGGCGGCGGCAAGGCGCCCACGCCGGTCAACGGCTAACGGCTTTTGCCGAGGTTCCGTCCTCGCCGGCGATGCGCTACCACCGAGACCTAGAGTCTGGAGGAGCGAGGCATGAGCCTGGACGGGACCTACGACGACGGCAACATCTTCGCGAAGATCCTCCGTGGCGAGGCGCCTGCGGCCAAGGTGTTCGAGGACGGCGATATCTACGCCTTCATGGATGTTTTTCCGCAGGCCAAGGGCCACACCCTGGTGATCCCCAAGCACACCCACGCCCGCAACCTGCTGGAGGTGGAGCCGGAGGTGCTGGGCCCGCTGATGCTGGGCGTCCAGCGCGTGACCCGCGCAGTTCGCGCCGCCCTCAATCCGGACGGCATCGTCGTGACTCAGTTCAACGGCGCGCCGGCTGGGCAGACGATCTATCACCTGCACTTCCACATCATCCCGCGCTGGGAAGGCGTCGCGCTCGGCCGTCACGCCGGCGGCGGCATGGCCGATCCGGCCGAGCTGAAGGTCCTGGCGGAACAGATCGCCGCGAAGATCGCGTGACCATGCTTCCGGAGCGTCCCTGGTTCGAAACCGAGGCCTATGAGGATTACATCGTCCGATCGGGCTTCGACACCGAAACGGCGGCCTTCATCCGGGACATGGCCGAGCATGGCTATGCAGTGGTCGATCTGGGCGACGAGGCCCGCGAGCTCTGCGACCGGGCGATCGCAGACACCCGACGCTATTTCAAGCGCCCCGGGATCAGCCGGGTGCAGGACGCCTGGTACCGTTCCCGCGCCGTCCGCAAGCTGGCCTCTTCATCGCGCATCCGCGAGTTGCTGCGCGCCGCCTATGGCCGCGACCCGTTCCCATTCCAGACGCTGAACTTCGAGGCCGGCAGTCAGCAGCCGCTGCACGCCGACACTATCCACTTCAGCAGTGTGCCCGAGCGCTTCATGTGCGGGGTGTGGATCGCGCTGGAGGACGTGGAGGAGGGGGCCGGCCCGCTGGTCTATCATCCCGGTTCGCACAAGCTGCCGATCATGACCATGCGGGAGGCCGGGGTGAACACCGCCTTGCCCGCGGTCGAAGACTACGAGCGGGCCTTCGTGCCGCGCTTCGCCGAGCGCATCGCGGCCGCCGGCCTGCCGGCCCGCCATGCGCTGATCAAGAAGGGCTGGGCCTTCGTCTGGGCCGCCAACCTCGCCCATGGCGGATCGGCCATCACCAAGCCCGGCTCCACACGCCGGTCCCTGGTGGTCCACTGCTACTTCGAGGACTGCCTCTACTATACGCCGATGACCTCGGACGAGACCGCCGGACGCTACGACCTGCGTGTCCCGGCCAACGTCCGCACCGGCCTCTGGACCTGGCCAAGGCTCAACGGCCGCCCGGCCCAGATGCGCGCCAAGCGCGTCTTCGGCGGCGTCATCCGCGACGTCCTGCGCATTCCCTTCGCGAATTAGGGCCGGGTGAGCGCGCCTGCGGAAATCCGGATCTTGCGGCCTTTGGCGGGCGGCGGCGGCGTCGCCTCCGTACATCTCGTGGAGGTCGCTGGTCGGTTGCTCGTCCTCAAGCAGAATCGGCGCCGCGATATCGCTGGCGAGCGCCTCTTTCACGAGGCGCTGGGCGTGGCCGGCCTGCCGCGCCTGCACATCGAGGATCACGCCGAACTCGGTCCGGAGGCGGTGCTTCTCGAGTATGTCGATGGCTCGCCGACGATCGGCGGCTCGCCGTCGCTTCAAGCCTGCAGGCTGTGGGGCGACGCGGTCGGCAAGCTTCATCACCTGCCGTCAGCCGGCTTCCTGACGCTGACCGACGACGGGGCGTTGCTGGAGTCCAGTTGGCGAGACTTCACCAAAGCCTTGATCCACCAGGCGCTCCAATGCAGCCGTAGGTCGGACTTGGAGCCGTCTCTTATCACCGAGGCCGAACGACGCTTGGCGTTGCTCCTTCAGTTCGAGCCGGAAAGCTTCGTCTTGGCGCACGGCGATCTCCATCTCAACAACGCGCTCATCAGGAACGGCGATCTGGTTCTTTTCGACAAGGCCAGCGAAATCTGGAGCGCGCCGGCGGTTTTCGATCTCGCGCTGATCTATTCCGAAGCGTTCTTCGCGGGCCGATATGGTGTTGTCCGGGAAGACGACGCCGCGCGCCTGAGGGCCTTTCACGAGGGTTATGGGGAACTGTCGCCCGATCAGGCGGGCTGGCTCGACCACTTTGTTCTTCTCAGGTCGCTGCGGCGATATCCAAGCCCTTTCGTTCCGCAGTTGGGCCAAGTCATAGAGACTGCGCTGGAGCGCCTGCGCAGGTGACGGCAAAGAAAAACCCCGGAGCGTGAGCTCCGGGGTTTCCCGTTCTAGCAGTCTGGCGCTGGTCAGTTGGCCAGTTCGGGCGCGGGATCCTCGGCCGGGTCTTCGATGACCGGGGCGCCGGGCTCGCGCTCGTCCCCTTCGATCTCGAAGGCCAGCTTGGAATCCTTGAGCACCACCTTGACGTGGCCGCCCTTGACCAGCCGTCCGAAAAGGATCTCGTCGGCCAGCGGCTTCTTGATGTTGTCCTGGATGACCCGGGCCAGAGGCCGCGCGCCGTACAGTTCGTCGAAGCCGTTCTTGGCCAGCCAGTCCGCCGCCTCTTCCGTCGTCTCGATGGTGACGTGACGATCGGCCAACTGGGCTTCCAGTTGGATGACGAACTTCTGGACGACCTGGCGGATGATCTCCTGGGTCAGCGCCTTGAACTGCACCACCGCATCCAGGCGGTTGCGGAACTCCGGCGTGAACAGGCGCTTCAGGGCCTCGTCCACCTCGTCGTCCTGCTTGCCGCGGCCGAAGCCGATGGCGTTGCGTTGAGCGTCGGACGCCCCCGCATTGGTGGTCATGATCAGGACCACGTTGCGGAAGTCGACCTTCTTGCCGTTGGCATCGGTCAGCACGCCGTGGTCCATGACCTGCAGCAGGATGTTGAAGACGTCGGGGTGCGCCTTCTCGATCTCGTCCAGCAGGACCACCGCATGCGGATGCTGGTCGACCGCGTCGGTCAGCAGGCCGCCCTGGTCAAAACCGACATAGCCGGGAGGCGCGCCGATCAGCCGGCTGACCGTGTGCCGCTCCATGTACTCCGACATGTCGAAGCGCAGGAGTTCGATGCCCATGGTCGAGGCGAGCTGCCGGGCTGTCTCGGTCTTGCCGGTGCCGGTGGGGCCGGAGAACAGATAGCAGCCGATCGGCTTGTTGGCGTCGCGCAGGCCCGCCCGCGCCATCTTCATGGCGGCGGAGAGCTGCTCGATCGCGTCATCCTGGCCGTAGACCGCCCGCTTCAGGTCGGTTTCCAGCTCCTTCAGCGCCACCGTGTCGGACTTGGAGACAGACTTCGGCGGGATGCGGGCGATCTTGGCGACGACCGCCTCGATCTCCTTCACGCCGATGATCTTCTTCCGCTTGCCTTCAGGCAGCAGCATCTGACTGGCGCCGGCCTCGTCGATGATGTCGATCGCCTTGTCCGGCAGCTTCCGGTCAGTGATGTACTTGGCCGACAGCTCCACCGCCGTCTTGATGGCGTCGTTCGTGTAGCGGAGCTTGTGGAAGTCCTCGTAGTAGGACTTCAGGCCCTTCAGGATCTTGATGGTGTCCTCGATCGTCGGCTCGTTGACGTCGATCTTCTGGAACCGGCGCACCAGGGCGCGATCCTTTTCGAAGTGCTGACGGAACTCCTTGTAGGTCGTCGAGCCCATGCAGCGCAGGGTGCCCGAGGCCAGGGCCGGCTTCAGCAGGTTCGAGGCGTCCATCGCCCCGCCGCTGGTCGCGCCGGCGCCGATGACGGTGTGGATCTCGTCGATGAACAGGATCGCGTCGGGGTGGTTTTCCAGCTCCTTGACGACCTGCTTCACGCGTTCCTCGAAGTCGCCGCGATAGCGGGTGCCCGCCAGCAGCGAACCCATGTCGAGCGAGAAGATGGTCGAGCCGGACAGCACCTCGGGCACCTGGCCGTTGACGATCTTGCGCGCCAGGCCTTCGGCGATGGCGGTCTTGCCGACGCCAGGGTCGCCCACCAGCAGCGGGTTGTTCTTGGTCCGGCGGCACAGGATCTGGATGCAGCGCTCCACCTCGGCCGAACGCCCGATCAGCGGGTCGACCTTGCCCTGCTTGGCCTTCTCGTTGAGGTTCACGCAGTAGGCCTCGAGGGCCTCGCCGCCGGTCTTCACGGCGGGCTTGTCCTCGTCCTCGGCGCCCTTGACCGTCTTGGGCTGGTCGGCGCCCGCCTTCTTAGCGATGCCGTGCGCGATGTAGTTCACCGCGTCGTACCGCGTCATGTCCTGCTCCTGCAGGAAATACGCGGCATGGCTCTCGCGTTCGGAGAAGATGGCCACGAGCACGTTGGCTCCGGTCACTTCCTCGCGGCCCGAGGATTGGACGTGGATCACCGCGCGCTGGATTACGCGTTGGAACGAGGAGGTCGGCTTGGCGTCCTCGCCGTCGTCCACGATCAGCGATCGCAGTTCGTTGTCCACATAGTTGGTCAGCGTGGTGCGAAGGGCCGCCAGGTCCACGTCGCAGGCACGCATCACACCAGCCGAGTCCTCATCGTCAATGAGGGCGAGCAGCAGGTGCTCGAGCGTCGCGTACTCGTGCTTACGCTGATTGGCGAAAGCAACGGCGCGATGCAGGGATTCTTCTAGCTGGCGAGAGAATGACGGCACTGAGCCTCAATCCTTTTCCATGGTGCATTGCAGAGGGTGTTGATGCCTGCGAGCAGTATCAACGACCTGAGCGACTTTGGTTTCCGCGACCTCGTAAGTGAATACGCCGCAGACGCCTACGCCGTGCTGATGAACGTGCAGCATGATGCGCGTCGCGTCTTCGCGCGACTTATTGAAGTATTGCTCAAGAACGTAGACGACGAATTCCATCGGCGTGTAGTCATCATTCAGGATGAGCACGCGATACATCGACGGCTTCTGCGTCTTCGGCTTGGTCTGAGTTATGACCGCCGACCGGACGCCCGTATCTTGATCACCTTGCTTGCGCTCGGCCATCGCACAGGTCTCCTGAGGGCAGGCGCCCTCTCTACTAATGGATTAGATATGAAAAAGGCTGCGGTTTGGAAGGGTCGAAATCGCCCCGGAACACCCTAACGCCTCCTTCCGCGTGTTTTTGTCACGCCCAGCGCTTCGGAAACGGGCGACTTTCAATCGTCGTTCGTTCGCTTGGAGCCCAAGGCGCGTCCCGAAGTGACCACCCCCGGGCCGAATCGGGCACGCAGCTTATCCACTGCCCTTTCTTCAACCAGGGCCTTTTGCTCGGCCCCGGCGAAGAAGTCGTGCTCCACCGCCGCGGCGTCGATCAACTCGGCCATGCCTACGCCGATCAGTCGCCAGGGCCGGCCATCGGCCTCCCTGGCCAGCAGTTCGCGGGCGGTGGCGAACAGGGTCTTGGCCGTCTGGGTCGGAACCGGCAGGGCCCGGCGGCGGGTGATGATCTTGAAGTCGGTCTTGCGCAGCTTCAGCGTGACGACCCGGCCCGCGACGCCGCCGGCCCGGGCCTGACGCGCCACGCGCTCGCACAG
>LNAP01003185.1_pt1 | contig 15777 bp, 23 predicted proteins | sample 602601 | NCBI WGS metagenome assembly LNAP01 (sample SAMN02440304, study PRJNA202911) | soil metagenome | biome: Subtropical and temperate rainforests or woodlands; isolation source: soil samples (1 kg each in a 20% v/v slurry with milli Q water) were... ...
AGTTGAGGCGGAGCATGTCGCGTTACACAAGGAGAACGGCTCGACACCGAACAAGATCAAGGTGCGTGAGCTGGTTCGCGAGAAGGGCTTCAGCTTCTCCGGGCAATTCACCCCTGGGCGAGTTCGTCACCCCCGTCCGAAGTGATTCGGTTCGAAATGTAAATAAGCCAGGCTTCGGCCTGGCTTTTTATTGCCTGAAATTACACGAGCGCGTTACGCATCACCTGTCGCTAGGACTACTCGCAAGTATGCCCTATGCAATCACTTAACGACCGCTCAGGTCCTTTCAGGAGTAACAGATGTCAAAAACCGTAAAAAAACCATGGTGGAGTCCTATAGCTCACTTTGCTGCACACTGCACTGTCGGCTTCATCATTTTTCTGATTGTTGGGCTTCCTGCCGTTGCTCTTTCGTTCTTGGTCCATTATCTCGAAACGTTGGGGGTAAATCCTTTTACTATCGGTGTATTAACCACGCTCGAGGCGGCACTTACGATTGCTGACGCAATCTTATTCATAATATTTCTCACCTTGGGAATTTACCGCGCTCTGAAGGAGTTTGGCGAATGAATGATAGTACGTTTGGATCCGAGTTCGTGACTGCGGCAAAACAAGCGCCACGTTTGTTTTTTGCGCCCCTTTTGGGAGCAATCAGCGCCGTAAAAAGTGAGTTCCAACGCATACAGCATGGTGCTCGCCGTAACATCGAGCAGATACAAACAAAATAAAAGCTCTACCGAAAAGAGCAGCTTTAAGCTAACGCTACATCTCACCCACCTTCACTTTTTGTGATGGTGGGTTTTTTTGTGGCTGATGGTGCGTATGCTGTATTGGCGTTGTAGGTTCACAAAATAGATGATTCGTGAAGACCAGCAAATGTTGGGGGGAAGTCACTTTTTCGGTGAGTGTGAGACGCGAAAATCACATAAAAGATGAGAAAAACCTACTGAATTCGCAAAATAGATGCGCTCTTAGGTCCGGCAGGATTGACGCGTTGATGCTGCCCCCGGATTGACCCAATTACTGACGCAAGACACTCCCATCTCCAAAACTACAACAGGCGTAGAGGGGGCTACGTGCAGATGTGACACAGATATGATCTGTCCCGTGATTGCGAGCTAAAAAAACTCTATTAAATATGCCTACGTGTTATGTATCATTGAAACGCGCCGGCGAATGGCCGGATTTTTCTTAAGGAGAAATTCATGAACATGCGTGTGCTTGAAGTCGAGGCTGGGTACGAGGTGCTCAATCCTCCCCTCCTCGAAATGCAGCCTGGTGAACCGCATCACCAGCTCGGTCGTTTCTTCACTGTGGTTGCTCTGGAAAATGGTGGCGCTTGGGTTTACGACGGCGCATATGACAGCGGGGTTTCCACCGTACATCTTACGGAAGAAATTCTTTCCCAGTTGAGCGTTCAGAAGATCGATAAAACTGCTGAAACCCGTTTCTCAGATCTCATGACCGCCCTGGCATCTTCGGCGGCAGCAGCAAATGAGCAACGAGCTCTCGTATCCGAACACAACGGAGCCGCCGCTGCTGTTGACGCGTCACACCGGTTTTTTGCTCAATTCCTCTCCGGGCAAATCAAAGGGCTGGCAGCAAAGGGGCTTATCAACCCCAATTTGGCGGTCGTCATGACCGTACTCGCTACGGGGGTGGAGCTTGCGTAGAGCCGGGTTCTCCCGTTTGTTGAATACTCGACTGTTTGCCTGGCTGGCCACTTTGTCGGTGAGCGTATTGGCCGTTGGCGCAGGGTTCCTCTTTCCGTTACCGAAAGCGGCGCCTGAGTTCGGCAAAGAGGTGAAGGTGGTCGGCCGTTATTGCCAGATTATACCCGGCGAGCACAGTCCTCACTGTGACGGAAAGGATGTTGCCCCGACCGACCCAATGCTGTTGGCAATCAAGCAAATGAATGAGTCGGTGAGCAACGACAAATTTGATCGTACACCTCCATAACTGCATTGTGTGTTATGCATACGCGATATGTATCAAAATAAACCAATTACTACTCAAAGGATCACGCTATGACTTTTACTCCTGATATTGTTGCCCGTATGGCCGTTGTTGTCCTCGCGATTATCTTTTCGATCGCATACAAGCGTCGGCAGGGCCTTTTCACTGTGAAAAATGCGGCTCGTGATGTCCAAGCCGTGATGATCGAAGGCTTTGTATCACGCGAGATACGGGACACGAACCTTCAGTTATGGCTTAGCGGCGGGCTCGGAGCGTTTGCATTGGCATATTGCATGTACTCGATCGTTGGCGCTGCTTGACCCCGTCAGAGTAACGTCCAGGAAGGCCCCTAGGCGTGTGAGTCTGGGGCCTATTGAATTGACATATTGATACAGAGTGCTTCTGAGATGCCTCATTGGCATGCTTTTGCGCATACGTGTAGAGCATCTAAACATTTGAGGGCTTTGGATGAAGCCGTTGTATTGGGTGAACTGTACGTTGGGCTGGCGCGTCGCCCGTCAGCTGCGTCAGCTGTAGCTGCGTTAGTCTTCGTGTGGTTCAAAACCGGTTACGTCGCCCTGTTAATCGCAGTGCCAAGCATTCTGTTGCTGCTGGTCGCGATCGTGTCTTGCCAGGTGCTGAAGCACCTCCGTAGCAAGGCTGCAAAGGTGGCGAGGCGAACCCGGGCTGGTTCAGTTTTGAGTTGAGGAACTCCTATGGCGAAGGCCCCAGCTCTTCGTGGTTATTTGATTAGAGATCGAGACGAAACTGGGTACTATAACGGTATTCCCCAACTTCGTGGTGCTGTGCAATCGGTCCCTATTGGGGATGGTCTGAGCATTCGATACTGCCTGTCAGAAGACGTTTTTTTTGGTGGATCAGTTTGCGAAGCCCGCTTGCTTACAGCATTACTCTGTAAGCCAGGTGATGCCTTTCCCGTTGCTGTACTGGAAGCCACCATTCTATCCAAAGGGACAGGTCGAGGTATGGGGATTATTGACTCTTGCGACCTCATAAGCGAGTCACTCCATACAATTGTAAACGACTTATCCACTACGAGCGTGGACGATTTTTCTAGCGTGCTATCTAACGGGGGAGTGTTTATCCTCGACCGGTTAGAAGTTCGTTTTGATAGTACGCGTCTAGGGATCAGCCAAAGGCTATTCACTGCCATCACAGAAAGTGTGAGTCGCAGCATTGAACTGTGCCTCTACGCTCTAAAACCATTTCCATTGCAGTACGAATATTGTGATCCAGGATCTGAAAGTCCTGAGTATGAGACATTCTGGGCTGCGTTCTGTTTAGATAAAGAGAAGTTATCGAATTACTATTGCTACCAATTTGGCTGTAAAAGTGTATCGCCATATACAAGGTTTCTCATGAGTGCGTTCAATGGTTGGAAACTCAGTATTAATCGATTGGGTTGGTCAGTCTTTATTTCGGAGTGATTATGCTTGCAGACGAAACACCGATCAAAGGTGTCAGGTACAATGTGCAGTTGCTCTTGAATGGCTGGGTTCTATCGGCCTTGTTGTGGTGTTTCGGGTCTGGTATCCAATTTGTTGCCGGTAGTGTGTTGGATGGCTGGATTGTTCGCATCGGATTATATATTGAGGTTGTTGGTTGGGCTTGCGGGTTAATATCGGCAGTTGTATTTATGATGTTAATCGGTATTTATTTCACCGGCCGACGCAAGGGGAAAATCCTGTGAGTTTTTTTCTAACAGGATTAGCTCTGACAGCAATCGCACCTGTTCTGTGTCGTAAGGCGTTAGCAGAACACGGACCCCAGTGGGCAAACACACTGGGATGCATGTCGGCGGTTCTGGGCCCGTTTTATCTGCTCTGCACGTTTATCGATATGCATACCGTCCTACTGGTGTGCGCTGCTGTCAGTGGGCCGCTGTGGATTACCGAACGCACTAGAGCAGCTCGCGGCAAAAGCCGGTTTACTGAAGGGGTTTTAGGATTCGCGGTTGAACTCGCTCCGATAGCCGTATTGCTCCTCGTGTTTAGGTCATTTATTGCAGAAGGGTACATTGTGCCTTCATCTTCAATGCGTCCTAACCTAGTGGTCGGAAATTATGTGCTGGTTGACAAATTCACCTACGGACTTAGGTTGCCGCTCTTTTATACAACGCTTTTTGCCGTGTCTTCGCCTAAGCGTGCCGATGTACTCGTGTTCAGGTTTCCACTAGATAGAAGTAAGCCCTATATTAAAAGAGTGATTGGTATACCGGGAGACCTTATTGAGTATCGAGCCGGGGAGTTGTACGTCAATGATGTAAAAATTAACGAAGAAGATATTGGTCGCTATGATTATATCGATGAGAGTTCAGGTAAGCCTAAGCAGGCGAGGATAATGACTGAAGAACTTGCCGGTGCTCGATTTCAAATACTGCACGACACGCAAGCCAAAGAACTTGGGCGAGGTTCTGATTTTCCGGACATACCGGGTTGTGATCGTAGCGCTGAGGGATTGAAGTGTCTAGTCCCCAACGATTCGTTTTTCGTACTCGGCGATAATCGTGGAAATAGCCTAGATAGTCGGTATTGGGGGTTTGTTCCAGCGCGTTACATTATAGGCCGTGCTATATATTCGATATCGCTAAGTAAGATGGATTTTCAGTATAAAAAAGTTACTAACTAGCAACGAAGCATCAAGGAAGGTGGAGTGATGGATGACCTACAATTATATGCCCGTGTTCTGCATCTCCTTGTTGCAAGGCTTACGCAAGGGTCTTGCAACCACCATTCAGGAGTAATGTATGAGCTTTCATAAATTGGCATTGCTATACGCACAAGTCGCATCAGCTCCGGTTGATATACGCGGGTGCTTGTTGACCGCCATCGGTGAGTATTCCTCAGGCGACGTCAGGGACGAGGTGCTGGTTACGATCGAGGAGATGAATCGGTCTTCCGTTATTGCGGACCTCATAGTAAACCAGGGTACCCCACTGACTGCGCATGTCGTCGTCGGTCTTGAGGATGGTGCCACGGGGACTGAGGCTACTGTAAAAGGCGTGTGTTTCGACACGATGTCTGCCATGGCGATGGCTGAGGCTGCCGCTGGTGAAATGTGCGACTCGATCAATAGAGATCTCAAGCGTGATATGGCTGATGACTATCATCCTGTCGGGTTGAATCAGTTGAAACGAGGGACTATTGGCATTGCCAGCCCGCAAACGGGCTGTCTTGCATTGGTAGAAGTTCAAACGACGACAAACCTGTTCAGCGAGAACAGCTGCGGCAGCTTCTACATCGGCACTCAACTCGGGCCCCGATCCCGGCTCCCCATTGTTTAACCGCACCACCTACCACCTTTGCTCAGCAAGGGTGGTTTTTCATTTTGGCATTCGGTCAATGCAGTTTGGTACCTGAATCGCAGCTTTATCCTGGAAAACACGGCTTCTTTCTATCCTGAAGCCATGGCGTACCGCGACGGTTGTTAGGAGGGCATTGCCCCGTGCAGTGCCTGTGACAAAACAGAATGCTTTGGTTTGCAGGTTTTCAGGCACTCCTGGCGAACAAAATCATGTGTGATACTGGAAGGTTTGTTTATATCAATCAATTGTTGGGTGTATATTGCTACACGTTACGAATCCATAACGGTGAAATTCGATGAACAGCAATACTGCTCGCCGCCTGATCACAAAAGTCATTCTCGCCCTTGTAGCTATGATCGCGTGCATCCTTGCGCTGATGGCCGCCCGGGCGGGTCTTATTGAGCTTTCACCACGAAACATATTCATGGGGATGTTTGTGCTGATCGTGGGTGGCGCTCTGTTGAACATGTTGCAGTTCTTCATTTCGAATGACAGTTCTAGCAAGCAGGGCGCCGCTATTGCGGCTGAGCCAGAAGGGGGGAATTGATATGTTTGGCGTTTCTGAAATCGTTCCGGTTGCTGAAGATCCGGTTCGGAACCTGACCTCCAGGAGCAAGTTTCTTGCTATTGCGCCGGCCGGTTTAAGCAACGCCCAGTGGGCTGAGTTGATGGACTGTTTTCGTCTAGAGCAGGGTTGGTCTGATACTCAATTGAGCAGGCGTATCGGCATCAGTATTTCCATGATTCGACAGTGCCGCATCCACCTGCGTCCCTTACCGCCTGCGGCCAGGGTACGCATACTCGCAGCAATGGGTATTGAGATGACCCGTTCATCCCTCATCGCTGCTTTGCCAGCAGCAGTGAAGGACGCCGTCGAAGCTGCCGACAGCAAATCATCCTTCGTTCGCCGGACGTTAGTATATGGCTTCTTTGATCGCCTTGATGCCGGGGAGGCAGTTGAGGTCGTTGCAGGTTTTTTCGATGGCTTAGGCGCGATTGCAGGCGTCAAATCTGCCGGGCTGGCTGAGCGCTTAGGGTTGTCCATGAGTGAGTTGGCTGATCTTTGTGAAGGGCATCGACCTATTCCGTTCCGCGTGAAGGTGGCCATCACAGATTCTTTCACCGCCCAAGACATGGGGCCGTTGATTCTGTCGTTGCTCCCTACGGCCTGAAATTGCTTTGCCGATTGACTTCTTTCGCTCATGGATTAAGTATACGTGTTATGAATCTAATGCTATGCAGAGCGCGTTTCTGAACATGAATGCTTACGTGCGAAAGGAGTTTTCGATGAGCCACGCCCATATTTATGCGATGTCCAAAAGGCTGTGCGGTCACATTGACATGTGCAGTTTCAGCAGCAAAGGCCGCAGCGGGCGCGTCAGTGATGTCCTGTATGCCAATGCTACCGTTTGCGACGAATGCAGAGAAAGAATTTGCCGGCTGGTAAACAAACCAGGTGGTGGTTTCCACCCAGTGGTACTACCGGCACTCGCCGGGCGAGACGGCGCAGTTCGTTGGGCCAAAAATCTCCGACTCAGGGCGCTGCGTATGCTGGGGCCGATTATGGCCCAGCTCAAGCAAAGTCCGGATCCATTCGCGGCAGCAGTTCTCGCTGTTTACGAAATGCTTTTCAAGATAACAAGCTCAGGGTTTTGGATTGAGAACCGCCAGTTTTCCTACGACCGCGTTTGGGTCGTGTTTGAGGTTGAGCACCTGATGCGGCCTCGACCCACGAGTACAGTGCGTCTGAACAGCAGCTCAGCGTTTGTGTATTGGTCCCAAGCTGATCTCTCGGTCATCGCGGCGGCCAAAGAAGCGGCGCATGCAGTGATCGATGTTGACGTGGTTCCAGCCGTCGCAGAAGCCTCTGAGCCTACAGCACCTAAACAGGCGCATTTCGCGCCGTCCATTTTTCTATGAGCTCACCTCACTCTGGAGGTTCGTCTATGAAGGTTGAGGCATCAACAATCCAAAAGATCGAGATAGCGGAGGTCGAGGCGCTCGATCCTGTGACGGTCATTTTGGAAGATTTGGGGCGATACCGCGGTAGAATTACGGTCACCTGCTTTGGGCGTAGCTGGACTCACCAGTGGAACAATACCGGTGCTAACTCCATCGCAGAATTTGTTGCCTGGCAGAACGCTGAGCATTTGGCATCAGCACTGGCTCCGATGATGAGGCCGACCTGCTACGACGAAGCCGCGTTGGTGGCCTATGCCAAGAGCGTTGTCGTGGAGCGACGTCTCGGCATAAACCTCGATTTCAACTCTCTCGAGAAGGACGAAGCCCGTCGACTCTACGACGCTTGCGAAAGCCTTCGCGGCTATGTGACCTTTGAGCGGTTGCCATCCCCGCTTATGACTGAATTGTTCGGGGACGAGTGGTTTTACGCCGGATGGCATGCGCAAAGCCCGAATTCAGACTTCGTCTATCTCACCCGGATCGCGCAAACCGTTATTGATGGGTTGGCTCAACTTCGTCCCGCCTGCCCGGGTAAAAATCGTTTCGGGCTAGACATAGAGTACTTCAAGCGCAGACTCAACCGGTTCATTCGGGATCTTGCCGATTTTCCTCCCGATGAAGCAGCCCGGGAGCTCGCCCGCATTGCGCGGACGGCTGATGCTACGGTTCTGAATGAAGCTGAATTCAACCAGGTCAATTCGGCCTTGCCCGAAAGTATGTGCTGCTTCCGCGACGGTGTGCGCCATTGTGCCGGAAGCGGCTTCCTCGCTGATGAACGGTTCCCAGACTTGTCTCCAGAGCACGCCAAGCCGTGCCCATCATGTAACACCATGTTGTGGTTGATGGACGCAAAGAACGAGGTAGGGTCGCTCGCAATGACCGAGACTGACGGAATTGCAATCGAGCGCGTTTGGCTTAATGCATTGAGCACTGCTTACCGAGCAAACCCTGATGCGGTATCCCGCGCTCTGGAGGCGTTAGGTGCCGTCGACGTGCCGATCCCATCGATAGAGGAAGGGTCTTCGCAGTTGCGTCGCTACAACGCGCCCGAGGCCGCCGCCGAGTCCAAAACAGACGAAGAGGCCATTGAAGCGTTCGCAGTGATTCTCAAGGTCAAAATGGCTACGTCTCGCGCAAAAGGGCGTGATGGATGGCAGCGGAAGGATCTGTACTCAGCTGCAACGCTGAGCCGCATGCTTCGAGAGCACGTTGAAATGGGGGATCCTATCGATACCGGAATTTTTAGCATGATGCTTCAACAACGCGGGGAGGGTATCGAGCTCGAACCTGTTTCCTGTGAAGCTTAACTTCAACAATAGAGATTATATGATGTTAAACCAGCTTCAATGGGCACTCGCCCTGTGTGGTTGTCTTTTCTGTGTAAACGCTCAAGCGGTAGAGATGACCTTGTCATCGAACGCTACAGAAATTCCTCAAGGTCAGATCAAGGACGCGATCGTTTCAAATCTGCCAGCGGCCGTGGCCCAGTTGGGTAGCGATTACCAGCTGTTCGCCATAGTCGAGAGCGGCGATTACCAGCCTGGTCTTCGGCTCTATAGCTACTCCGTGACGCTGCACCGGAAAGTGATTGAGACTGGAACAGGCAAAACGTACTGGGTGCCAACTGGCGGAGTTCGCGGGCATGGTGTCGCCCAGCAGAGCGAGACTGTACTGAGCAATTTGAAGTCTGACGTTATCGCCGGCGCTAAGGCAGGATCCTTCAAATTGGATCAAATGTAGTTGTTGGTCTGGAAGAATAAAGTCTGTCGCTATCATCGTTCATGCTCAACAAAATGGAGCTGCGACCGACTTTTCACTTCAGGTTCGAATGTTTCAGCGTGACAAGAAAGGCTCAAGAGGGTGTAATGCATGTTGCGTACCATTACGCGTTATGTATCGATTACCCTCTCTTAATAAGCAGGCTTGGCGTTGGAGCTTATATGCACAAACCAATGGTCTTGGCAGTGGTAACCGGGGTGCTTTCAGCACCCTTTTTGGCGTCGACTTCATACGGTTTTTCTTTGTTTCCGGAGCCCCCCATATCAGGTTCATTGCCTGCGCTCGTGTCGGGCATGGCCATTGCCATTACCCTGTTTGGGGGGGGGTATTACTGGCTCCAGCGCATCCGGCGTTTCTCTAAAACACTTGAACAACGGGTCCATCGGCAGCTGATGGCAATGGATAAACTCGCGTTGCGTATTGAGGAGGCCGAACGATCTTTGTTTAAGAGCAACTATCTGACTCACGAGACACGGATTGATCTTCGGCATGCACTGGACGCCATCTCGACAGACACCTATCGCGCCAGGGGGAATTTACGACGACAACAGGACCTCCCTGATTCTGTGTTTAGAAAACTGATGTCACGGTCTGATGAACTGTTCGATTGCATCGAAAGTTCAATGGCGGCAGCACTGCCGGTGAGGGAGGAGGGTAGTGAACCATTGCTTATGCCCCGACGTACAAATCCTTTACCACGCCCAAAGCCCCAATCACGCCCACAGGATGCATTGACTTCGTTCGGGCCCATCCCACTACAAGCAGCAACCATCCCCATGCCGGCCAAAGTGCAGCCCAAAGGGGCAAATGCCGATGATGCATCGAAGCTGACCTTGCCCGATCTGGGAATGACTTCGATCCTTTTGGGCGGAGGGATGCTTTACGCCGCCGAGGAACAAGCCAGCGAGCTCGCCGGCAGTGCCTCTGATGGTGGTATGGATTGATCGACCTTGCCAGGAAGATTTATGTCGACTGATCCCGCGTTGAACACAGATCCTCAGCCAACCTCGCAACCGGTGCGTAGGGCTCGACGTCACTCCGATCCCGAGATGCACGGTATTACCCGGGATACTCGGGCCGCCAACCCCTCGGATGCTGGTTGGCGTGTACGGTTGATGAAGGCCTCACAATTTGTTGCCGATCGCCATTTCCGTGACCAAGCCTATGGCGGCTCACTGCGTGCCAAGAAGGCCGCTCGCTGTTACCGTGACGACATGGCCAAGGAGCACGGTATCGTCTTCACCGCCGCATGCGTGGGGGAACTGGCAGTTTTGCGTCGCGGTGCTGGTTTAGCGCAGCGCGAACTCGCTCAAATCTTGCGCGTGTCCAGTGCGCAAATTGCCAAATGGGAACGAGGGGTTGTGCCTGCCGCCGTGCTGTCATTAGTCGGCGCCTTGCTGTCGCGTCAAGTCGCCACCACTTCATCCGACGTTTCGGGCGATGATATTCGCCGTATCCGAACCCAGGTCTTGAAGTGGACTCAGCAGCAACTGGCCACAGAGCTTGATCGCGCTTACGCCGCAGTCGGGCAGTGGGAGCGGGGAGGGAGGCGAGCTCCTGGATGGGTGTTGGTCTATCTTCAGGCGGTTAACGATGGGTGGAACAGAGTGCACGGTACGGAGAGCAGCGGTGCCTGACGAAGCGGTAAACAAAGCTGTATTGCAATGGCGAACCGACAAACCCATGACAATGCTGATGCCCCTTCGCTTTGCCGATGGCACACTTCTTGATCAATTAGAAATTGATTGCGCCAATTGCGCCCGGGTTCTGCGATCACAACATCAGAGAGGTATCGTGAGCATGGTCATGGCTGACACCTACAGGATTAAGGGCCTGGCTGCTTGCGACCAGTGCAGTAGCTTCACCCGTTTTTCGTTCTTGTGTTCTGGCGTGGATGGCGTGGTCACTGTGGAATGGAAGAAGGGCGACAGAGCCGAGCGGATTCAGGTCCGGGCTACCTGGTGGTCGAGGTTGGCCGTTTGGGTTTTCAAGCGGACATGAAAAAGCCTCTACAGTGAGAACTGTAGAGGCTGGAGTAGCACTTATACCTCTGCTTTGTCGAGGTTGAGTTCAGGTTCATCCGTTGGATTTTCTGCGTTCAACTTGGCTTCGGCTTCTTCTGCTTTCTTGAATTGCTCCAAAATTTCTTCCAGTTTCTGTTGAGTCGCAGGAGACAGTTGGTCGAATGCCTTGTCCTTTTTGATGTCGTCGATTGCTGCCTTCATCGCCGGCGCCGCAGCGGTAACTGCCTTCTTGATCACCTTCCCTGGAACAAAGCGTGGCATGAGCTTCGCTTTGCCGGCGGCTTTCGATCGTGCCAACGATTGTTCAATGATTCCCAAAGCCCTTGGTCCGTGTTCTTTAAGCAGCTCTACAGCCAGGGTGAAGGCAATGACTTCATCACGAACATAGTCCGAGATTTCGACCGGGCCATTGATCAACAGCAGATAGTCGGTGACTTGGGACGGCCAAAGACCGAGCTTCGTAGCGATTTTTGCGTGATTGTCTGGGTACCAGCGGGTCATACGTTTACACACGATGGCGGTGGCGTATGGATCGAGCGGATCCCCGTTGTTACTGAGAACGAGATCCGCAGTGAGTTCTTCCTCTGATACGTCGTCTTTAACGATGACACAAGGCACCGTTTCGATAGGTTTCCCTTCGGCAATGGCGGCCAGTGCAGATTCAAGACGTCGGTGGCCACGCTTCAATTTTATTGAAAGCCTGCCGTTTTCTTCCTCAACAACGATCACGCTGAGCGGACTGTCCTTCTTGAAGCCAACCTCCATCATGCTGGCTTTGAGGAGTTGGACTTTTTCTTTGTACCTAGCGTTCTTAACGCGGGTGTTGTAGCCCGGAATCACTTCAATGACTCGAGGATCGATGTTCCAGAGGTCGCTTGAACCGAACTTCTGGGCAACCTCACCTACCTTGACGACATCTTGATTCCCGTACTGCATAGCTTTCTTGATGCTGCCGGGGAACAGGTTCAGCCGAAAGTCCAGGTCCATCTGATTCACTGCATCGGTTTGTTGCTCGGTAATAGCGTCCATCGGAAAATCTCCAAAAGTCAAAAACGTTGAACTTGCTTTCGGTGATGCTAGACAGGTGCATATAAGCGATGTCTTGCCCCCGGCCACGATGGGGTGGGCATAGCGAAGAAAGGTCCAACGGCGCGCTGATCATATCAATATTATCGGTACGTGTTACGTATTTTCTATAAAGATTCTGTGAGATTTACAATTTTCCATGCCGTTGGCCTCAAGACGGTGTCGCTCACATCCAACTCGAGGAGCTCGCTGGTTGGCAGCAGTTGAACATCCAGGGCGCTGTTCACTGCCTGCTCGACGTCCAGCGCGTTTGACCGGTCGGCATGCGCACCAACGGCTACACGCACGGTACCCGTTACCAGAATCAGCTGTGAGCAACTATTGAACATGCCACGATGAACAACCTTGAGGTCGGTGATTCGCCCATCTACGAGTGCCAAGTCTTGTAGACCAGCCATCAACGTCGGCTCGGCGAGTAGGGCGGTGATGTGTCCCGACCAATCATCATTAGGTGATAAGGCGCTTTTGACGGTGACAAACTTGATGAATCCGGCCTCGAACATTCGCCATTTCTGTAGAGGCGGCAGTGCACCTTGCTTAGACGACCATACCGGCCGATGACTCACTAGGATCTTGTGTGCTGCACGTGGGTTTGGTCCAACGGAGGACCAATGCTGGTCGATGTCCGAGCGCGTGTTGGCGATGATCCAATCCGACCGGAACGCCCACATTTCGAGTGTGGATGACTGCTCAATGCCGAAAAGAGCGCAATTCCTTTGTGCAAGCGCCAGGGCTGGCCCCTCGACGACATCTCCGGGCCACATGAAACGCCCCAGGTCCTTCAGCTTGCGCCCGCCATGCCAGAACGAAAGATCAATGACCACCTGTGGTAGCCAGGCTACGCCGCTCTCGCAAACACTGGAATGCTGAGTGTTGAGGGTAGGAATGTGCTGCGGGCTGAGCATGGTCAACTCCTTGTGAAAGTATCTTTAGATATTAACATGTGGCAATACGCAGCTAGTATCCAATTAAACGTTTCTATTTTTGTTGGCGAAAAAAAAACCGCCTGCTGATGCAGGCGGCTGTGGTGTTGGTTAATGTGACTGCTGGACTAGCGCAGGATCCGTCAGCACCTCTTCGAGGCTGGAGCCGTTCAGGGAATTGCGCAGCATTGTCGAGATGGTTTCTTGCGTTGTGCCGGTGGAGGCGTTGGAAATGCAGGTTGAATAAGCAAATAGCAACCGATCGCCCACTTTGCCAATACCCTCTTCCGTAGGTGTTCGATCGGAGAAAAAATTCCCGCAACCGTCACCGAGCCCCGTTTCAAAGGCCGCGACATTTGCGCAGTACAACGGATCACAGATACCCCGCACTTCGAAGCGCATGCAGAAGGCTTCCGCAAACGTACGAAGAGCGGGCGTTAAAGCAGAATCACGGAAAGCTTCTTCGAAGAAGCCTGGTCGGAGTGGTTGTTTTGGGGCTTGTTCAGCTGTACGTGCGTTCATTGCGATCTCCTGAAGGGTTACTTGCTTCAGGAGATGGCGGACATTGGAATGTATTTGGTTAGAGCGCCAGGGTGATCAAGCAGATCGTTCCAATCCCAATGCCAAGTAGAATTTTGCGATTGCGGTCGTCTATGTGAATCCCCCTCTGCTTCAGGAAGTGTTCCGCGATCGTCCACCCATCCAGGGGAGGCAATGGGATGATGTTAGTGACCGCCAAGAGAATCGAGCCCTGTGCGGCAACCAGCGTTTGCCAGTTCGGATACAGGTAATAGATGCCAAAAAACAGGATACCGGTGAGGGCTGATATCAGCGGTCCGCCGGCCGCGATAATCGCCCTTTGGTGAGAGGTCGCATTCTCGTAGTCCTTGCTCACCACGTAGGCCCAAAGCGGAATCAAGCCGACTTCGTGAATGATTCCAGACTTCCGAAAGGAAAAGAGCTTTACCCCGCCGATGATCAATTTGTCAGGCTTAATTCCCATTTTCTGCATCGGCATCAAGTGACCAGATTCGTGTATGAGTAACAAGAAAACAAGCATCAGCCAGATAACGGCAAAGGCTGCAATAAACATCCCGATGGTCAGCAACATAGCTGGTCTTTCCCCGAATCATGATGCTGTGATTCTTTAGCATAGCTTTGTTTCCTACAAGGAAAACATACGCCGACTGAAGGGCTAATTTCCCGGGCATTCCTGAGCTGCTCAAATTTCATTATGGCTGCTTGTTCAACATCTCCCTGGTGTTAAGTAAACGCACTTGGAGCCTCCTATGAATACCTGCTTTCTACTTGCACTCTCGGCTCGCGCTGATTGGGCCCTGGGTGTCCTCTTGTCTGGGGATCCCGAGGGGAAAGACATCGCCGAAATTAAATTTCAGGAAGCTCGCGATCGTGCCTGGGCCTACGGGTGGGGGGCGTCTTCTGAGCCATCCCATTTTTTTACCGATGTTCCGGATCTGATGGCGGCATTTCGAGCTGGTGCACAAACGCTGGCTGACGACTGCGATCGTTGCTCGCACGAATTAACTAATTGAATGGTGAACAAAATGACTCAACAAGCACTCTCGACTGCAAACGTTAAACAAATGTACTACGTAACCCTTCGCTGGCCACAAAACGATTCGGGGTCGTTCTCCCTGCGTGTACTTGCAGGCGATAGCTGGGAGGCATGCATGGTTACCGCACACAAAATGGCCGAAGCCCGGGAGGAGGAGACCGAAGGGCGTTATGAGGCCTTTGAAGATCAGGCGGAACGTGATGAGTGGGTCGCCGAGCGAGCCGCTGACTCTATGGAATGTTGCCTTGTCTCAGATTCACTGAAGTCGGATCTCGAAGTTCTGTTTGCTGCTGAACTGTTTCCGGATGGGGTTACGTTCGATATCGACATCGAGGCTCTGCGCACGCTGGTCTCGGCCAACCGTGAACTGCTTCGCGTAAAACCTTCAACTCCCAAATTGGCACTGAAGTTCAAGACGGTTGACTCAGGCTATTGCCGTATCTACTACACGGACCCGAACAAAAGGCTGCTTTGCTTCCAGCTTGCCAGCCGCAAGAACTTTGAATTGCTGTACTGCACCCAGGAAGGTGAGCCTTCGCACACCATTGACCACCTCAACAAAGACGTTATCGACTTTCCCGTAAGTGAGCCTGGTATTGCAGCAGATTTCATCGAATGGTGGGGGCGGGTGAACAACCCTGCACTGACAGAAGCCTAACGTTCCACCCAAGCCACTGCATGTCAGTGGCTTTTTTTATGCGCGATTTGAGATAAAAAAACGCCCCGACTGGCGGGGCGCTTGTTGGATGGCTGGCGTCAGAAGCCGATGGAGAATGAAACCGTAGCCACATCGGAGGCTACAGCCTTGCCGCTGCTGAAACGATGACCGTAGGATACGCCCACGCGGGAGGCTTTCAGCGGGCCGGCGATCTGTACGCCCAGGCCGACTTCGTCCCAGCGCTTTGTGGTGTCTTGCCTCAGGTTGAAGTTCGATACGCCCAGCACTTCACCGCTCAGATCGTCATTCGAGTGGTTCAGGCGCTCGACGTGCTTGAGGTTGGCCGACAGGATGGCTTTGTTGCCCAGGTTAAGACTACCGGTGACGCCGGCTGTACCGTAGACATCGTTCTGTTTGCGGCTGTCGAACTGGACCGGGTATGGCCCACTGGTTTCGGTGTAACCGTCCAGTTTGCTATCCAGGTAATCG
>LNAP01003186.1_pt1 | contig 15776 bp, 12 predicted proteins | sample 602601 | NCBI WGS metagenome assembly LNAP01 (sample SAMN02440304, study PRJNA202911) | soil metagenome | biome: Subtropical and temperate rainforests or woodlands; isolation source: soil samples (1 kg each in a 20% v/v slurry with milli Q water) were... ...
GTATGGCGAAGGCAATTGCGTTTCACCACATCTTCTGTAAATATCACAACTGACTTTATGATATTTTCCACCACAAACTTTTGCAGACTCCAGTGAAGACGAAGATAACGAGCAGGACCGCCAGCTGGTGGACAACCTGTCCTTCACCAGCGTCGACGTCGGGGTGATGCCGCTCACTGGCTCTTCTTCCAACACTTTGTCCCACCTGACCGCGCACCCTTCCAGTGGTGGCAACAACGCGAGCTCGCTGAATGGTATCTTCCCTTCTGCGACGGGAGACAATGAAACGCCGAAGCCCCGCCGCAGCCGCCTGAACAGCCACTCTACGCCGCTGCAGCCCGGCAGCGACCTGCAGCTGAACACTCTGGCCAACGCGCAGAGTAACAACTCTGGCGGTCAGTTGAATGACTACTTCAACATGAGCACGGACAGCTACGACCAGGGTGGTAAGTCTTTATTTGTTTGATTTTTCTTTGTTTTACTTGATTTTTTGTTTACTGCACTTGCAGGTTGTATTGTCTGTTAGTGTCGATACTGTGTAGAATGATGAATGACAGCTGTGCATTCTTTCGACCTAAATATTTATTTCTTCTTTCTATTTCCTTTGGTGCACTTGCAGACTACAGTGGAGCACCCAAGCGTCGTGGCAGTCATTCTAGTCACAAGGAAGAGACCCTCTTTCACAAGTACGTCCCCATTCTTTTCCATTTTGTATATGTTATTAAACTTAACATTGAGCGACAAGAAACCATTCTGCATTCATCTCTAACCTTTACATTTCGTTTTCGTTCTTTCCATTTTGTCTCACTCACAGGACCACCAACATGGCATCGTTCTACTACCGCAAGAGCACGTCCACGGACCACCTGAAGGACATGGGCGCCATGCACCTACTGTCCCAGAACAACGACGCACACCAAAATGCCTACCAGGGCTATGGATACCAGGGATGGTAAACAAAAAAAAATGAAAAACATAGAGAAGAAGGAGGATAAGTGTTGTGTAATAAAATGCATTGTGGAAGTGATTCGGAGTGGAAGTGGTAGTGGTAGTGGAAGTAAATTTTGAAATAATAATTGAATGGTGCAAATGATTCGATGTGTGCTGTTTGTGGTGTTTCATGGTTCTGCATATAAGGTGGAGAATGAAACTTGAGCGCTGTGTTGCTCGTGTGTGTAGGATACCCGGGTGTGCATTTCAGTGTGTCGAAGCGAAAATAATGCGCAACTTTTTTTTGTAATGATAATCTCCATCAGAGACACAGGTTGCTTTTGTTAATTCACTGTACCCGTAGTCAACTAGTCAGCGAACTTTCCGATAATCTCTCTCGGTACCAAAAGGACTATATCCGCCATGGTTGTTGTTGTTGTCCTCCCGATGACAATAGATTAGGAAAGTGTTGAAGCTTTACGGCGGCATGCAACGAAGTCGATAGAACGTGGGCAAAAACAGAAGTTTGGGGCGGTATTGCGGAATATGAGGATCGAACTCATGACCTCCGGATTATGAGACCGACGCTCTAACCAACTGAGCTAATTCCGCCCTGTATAAAATAGGCAACAAAAGTAAATGAATATAAAGCACACTCACGGGTGAAGTTGCCTACCGGTAGCGCTATAATATATGTGGATATAAAAAAAAATATATGGGAATGCAGGCTGACCAGTCGAGATTCATTCGCTTGTACGACTGAAAGACTGCAGGCGAATCTCACCTGGCTAGCCTGCATTACGCTCTGCATTCGCATTCGGCGATGGTTGTTGCTGTTGTGTGTTGATGATGAATAGTACAGTTAGGGATAGAGTGTCCAACAATTTTCTTCTTTCGTCAGTGGGGTCCTCAACGAAATTCATCTTGAATGTACAGGAATTACAGAATAAATAGCATACAAAGTGCATATTTTAGAGAAGCGTGCTCAACACCCTCGGTTAACCCTTTCCGGTGGATTGTTCACTTCATGCAAATTTCCAACGTCTCCTGGGTTTTGAGCCCTTGCCAAATTGGTGAGATTTGTACAAGCACGATGGCGAAAACACCTACCATCCAAGCGCATAAAGGTCAGGATTACTTCGAAGTGGGGACAAGCTCGAGTCATGGAAGTGACGATGAGGACTTCGATCAGCTCAAACAGAAGTACAGAGATGCCCTGGATGAGATATCAGTGCTGATGGAAAAAGTCACACAATTGCAAAATCAGCTGGATAGTTCCGCTCTTCCCGCTCGTCCTACTCCTATTTGTTTGCAGCTAAAGGACAGCTCGACGTTTGAAAAACAAGTATTGTCGATGGGTATGTATGGGGGAATCGAGAGCGGCCCAACCGATCTGGCTAGTATGAAGATCCAGACTAAATTCAACGGCTTTGATGTCTATAGCGACAAATTAGAATTTTTGAGCAAGTTTCCGCCTTTAATCTTGGAGGACATACGTCACCGGCTTGAACAAGCTCTCGAAGGGATCGACAATGTTAACGCTTATATTGGGAGGGTTGACTCTGCTCCTGGTGTCAATGCAGTGAAAGGTCCTGCGCAGCAGCAGCAAACAAGCAAGAAGAAGCACTCCGGTGCAAGCAAGCACCAACAGCAGCAACCCAATTTCGATTTTGTTTCGATCCAATGCTGCACCAAAGAACGAAATTTCCCAAAATTGGAACACGGTTTCAATATGGAGCTGTTGTGTGTCATGCTTCCAAACCACAGAAAGGGAAAGAAAGCCAATTTTGTACTTGCCATTGGCAACCGAGAGAGTCCTGCAGAGGATGTCGAACATGATCCACACAAGGAACGTGAAGTGCATTATACCATTCGGATGCTTGCCCACGACTATGTGATGCTGTACCAGCACGCTTGCAACGTTCACCGTCGCAATTATCCCAACAAAGAAGTGGAGCACCCACTGCGGCATGTGGAGTGGCACCATTTGATGGGGTTGATTCCTGATGCACGCATGTACGAAGCCACTCGTCCCAACGCATCCTTCCTTTTCTCCGAGCAAGTGCTGCTGCACCAACCCGTCCCCTGGCCAGAACCCACCCAGGCAGTCGAATATCACGGGTTGAATCCCATTCAAGCCAAGGTAGTGCAGTCCCTGGCGCATACTACAGCGCAAGGTATGTTTCATTTGATTGGCCCGCCTGGCACCGGCAAGACCACCACCATTACGGAGCTGCTCTTGGAGAGAGTGAAGAAGTTTCCTCGTGAGAAGATTTTGCTCACGGCTCCGTCTAACAAAGCCATTCAAGTCGTATTGCGGAGGCTGGTTGATAGTAATTACAAGAACAGTCACGCTGTGTCGATTGCTGTTATCGGCAGCACCAAGCTGGCCCTGCCTGAGCACGAGGCCCTCTACGCTTCCAGCTTCGTCGAGCCCTTCATCACGCGCTTCAAGAAGTTGCGCCGTCCTTACCACAATGTAAATGCGGTATTTACAGTGAAGCGCGAGCTACAAGATCTTTCGCAGGAGATTGTGAAGCGACTGTCGCATCTTCTCACTTCGCCTGGACTGCCCGTCGGGTACGATGAAGACTGCGACGATGATATTTATGACGATGATGAGCAGCAGAGCGTGGACACGTTGAATGCACTGCTGGATAAGTTCCACACAGAGTCGATTCAGCATTTGTGGGAAGACGAGCCCTTGCACAAGTACATTTCGGGGTGCATTTCCCGTCTGTCTCAGGCTGCGGCGGACATTGAGAGCTACATTTTACGCAAAGCGCATGTTGTGTTCAGCACACTGGTGGCGTCCGGCCGCAAGTCACTGCTGCGGATTGTGAAAACCTTCGATACCGTGATCGTGGACGAGGCCTCCCAAGCGCTGATGCCGGCGACCTTTATTCCGTTCATGTACAACCCGGCCCGGTACCTGCTGGTTGGTGACCCCCAGCAGCTCCCCGCCACCGTGCAGGCAGACCATTTGCGGCCCCTGGGCTACGCAGACTCGCTGATGCTGGTGATGCAGCGCGAGATGGGTGAGAACTCCTCCGCGATGATGCTGACCACGCAATACCGCATGCATCCAGCGATCTGCAAGCCCATCTCGGACCTCTTCTACGGGGGCCAGCTGACCACAGACAACTCGGTAGTGAACCGACAATGTCTGCTGAAAAAGCATTTACCCTCGCAGATGCTGCTGCACGCGCTGCCGAGCGCATTTGTCGACCTGGACAGTGTCGAATGTCGCATTGGAGATGGTTCTACGTACAACACCGACGAAGCAGAACTGGTGGTCAAGGTGACCCTGTATCTGCTCTCGCACGGAGTGGAGCCTGCGCAGATCGGCATCGTCAGTGGCTACGCGGCACAAGTGGCGTTACTCAAAAGCCTGCTGGTGAAGGAAGAACGGATCAGGCCGAGTCGCATCGATCTGACTCGACTCGCCGTGAGTACTGTAGATGGCTTTCAAGGCGATGAGAAAGACTTCATGCTGTTCTCCTGTGTGCGCACTGGCGCCTCGGTAGGCTTTCTGAGCGACGCGCGGCGCATTAATGTGGCAATGTCCCGTGGTCGCCATGGAAACTGGGTGTTCGGCCAGGCCCGCACCCTCAGTGATACCCGAAGCTCGATCCGCGATTATTTGAGCTGGTCGGCGGACCTTGGTCGCAATTGCTCCGCACCGTTCACACGCACGATTAAAGCAGAAGATTTGTTGAAGTCAATGGAGACGCTGAGCGTACCACCTCGTGTGTCGGCTCCTGTCCCCGCGCCTTCACCTGTGCCGGTGCCAGCTCCCATCCGAGTTACGCCAACCCCGCACTTGGACGTAGAAAGTTCTAAGTTGAATGTTTCTGTCCCTTCAGCATTTTCGCGAGCAACGGTTGAGAATCCACACACAGTAAGACCTCAAGAGCCCACATCCTTCCGCCCAGCCGAGCAGGAACTGCAACGGTACCACAATCAGTATCACAATCAATACCACAATCAGTACTACAATCAGTACCACAAGCAGCACCCGTATGGAGGTCACGACCCGCGGCAGCACCACCAGCAGTCGAGTCATCACCAACATCACGAACGCCAGCAGCACCAACATCAAGACCGCCACTATCAACAAGAACTCCGACCTCCACAAGAGCAACCGTCGTACCATCAAGGCCGCCAGCTGCAGCAGCAACAACACAATTACCAGCACCGAGAGCAGCGCGAGCACAGAGAGCAACATGGTCCGCCGCCACGGCACCACCACCGAGAAGATGATGATTTTGAATCACGGAGCGAATCCAGATCGTCGCGGGGTGCTCCCCCGCTGCGCGTGCCACGTCCTTCTCGGTCCACTTACCACGTTCCTCCCGAGGCACTACAGGAAGAAGGACCGAGAATCTGTTTGCAGGATCCTATCCTTATGGCTGCGGCGAGAAGGACGCCACGCAGTGAGACACCTGCTGGCGCGCGGAACAACAACAAAAACAGGAAGAGAAATGCGACTCATTTTGATGCACAAGAACCGAGACAGAACAAGAAACGGCCACATATTGTGTATCAGGAGTCTTATTATTAGCGAACAGTGAACTATTGTAACTAATCAGTTTTCATTGAAACGTTTGTTGAGCTTTAAACAACCTAAAAGTAGTAGCATATAAAGAAGATTGAAAAAATATTGAACAATATACCAATGTAACAATAGCTTTGCATGCTTGGCGCACTAAATAAAGTCAGGACCGAAATTAAAGATAGAAAGGACATTTCTCTTTCCCCACCACCCCACACGTTACGAGTTGGTGCTGTCCGCAGCCTGTTGCTGCATCGAGGCTGAGTAGCTTGTCTGGTACACAGAAATGTGGCCAGCTTTATTGTAAGTGGAGCGCTGGTAGGCATTGCTGGACACACACTCCTGCATCATCGCACGCCCGCCGCGGTCATACTCTGAACGTGACTGCACGCGGGTGAGCGCGTCGTCCACCTCCTGTAGCAGCGACAAGGCGGTGAGGTGCTTGGCCTGGTGTGACACTGACGTCAACAACGCGTTACGTGCCAATGTAAGCGTGGCGCGCGCGGCGTCCATGCAGCCCGTATCCGCGTCCTTCAGCGCGCTGTCCACCACGGCCGTGACCAACAGGCGGTTTAGTTGCACATCCACCTCCATGTCTCGGGCGAGAGCGGGGTTCAGACGGTCCGCAGACAGACGCTGCACCACACAGGTGGCGGGGAGCTGGGCCTCGCGCAGGGGCGTCGCAGAGGTCTCGCCCTGCACGCGGAAAGTGGCCGTGGCGCGGACCAACTCGTATTCTAAACCTTTGCTGCGTTGTTTGTACCACGCCACGGCCGGTACTTTTAGCCGTAACATGACCTCCCGACTCTCCCCCAGGAACAGATTCACGAAGCTGACCCTCGCGGATCGATTATCCGCATCAAGAGTGTGCATGTAACGACCTGCTTGTACCTGAGTGATGCGCACATGGGGCTCACAGGCTTGAATGGACAGTGTGATGTTGGTCAGAGACTGTCCTTGCTGCGCGCCAATCGTGCCGCCGAAAGCATCGGTTACCATGTTGTCGGACTCTACGTACGTGAACACGCCCTCCGCAGCGTTTGCGATCGCATCCTGATCAGCAAATGGCGATTGATGAAATATTTAAATGGATAAGTTTTTACAAAAGGGTCATGTGTTAGATTCTTACCATGTGTTCACTGTCGTGGTCGGTACCAAAACCAAACACAAACAACGAGGTGCCCGCACTTTTCATCTTACGGGCCAAATATAACTTTTCATCCAAGTTATCCAGATCTTGCCCATCAGTCAACAGGAACATGCACGAAGCCGGATTTTTGGTTTTGCGGTTGTCAAGGATGGTCCAACCTGTAATCATACCGTCGTAAATGTCCGTACATCCAACGGCTTTCAAAGCGTGTACGGCGGCCTTGGCGGTGTCCTGGTTGACACTGTTCATCTTTAACAGCCCGTGCAGAGGTGTGGCAGTGGTGTTGAAGTTCACAATCGACAGACGATCGTTGGGGCCGAGGGTCTGGATTACAAATTCCATCGCTTTTTTCAAACTTTCCAGCTTGCTTCCTCTCATAGATTCGCTGTTGTCCAGCACGCACACGACATCGACCGGCACGATTTGCGGACTCGCAGAGGTGATACCCTCGTACTTGACACTTATGCGAGCATAAAATTCCTTTGTCTTGCCATAACTCGTTTCTGAAAATTCGGGCGAGGCAGACACAACAACATTCACCATTGTATTGCTTTCTAAGACGGGTGTTTCCGTGGCGATCGATGCCAGTGCGTCTTCAGGTGCGAGAACGACTGAAGAAGGGGCTTTGGATTCATGGATTGATACAGTGTCTGAAGGAGCGGGAACATGTTTCCGGTCGTTCGCTCTCCAACGAAACCGACTAAATATTCCACCAGCCATTGAGCCAGGTGAAGAATAAGCTGCAGCGCCAACGGTGAGACTTGGGAGAACTTGGCGACACATGGGGCAGTTCCGGCCACCGGAGGCAATTACATTGTTGATACACTCTTGATGATACCGCGCCCCACAGCACCCCGGGGTAATCAGTGGAATCCCGTACGTATCATCAGCCGCGGCCAAACAAATCGAACAACTTGGAGAGCTCATTTCCTTTGAGGCAACAAAATAAGCTGCGACGCTTCAACATGTGAAAGAAAGGGTTAACAACCGTTCCCAGACTTCCCACATGCTGCTGGCTGTTTTACAGTCAGGACGTTCACAATTAATCACTAATCTGTCCGAAATCGTCGTTGTTATTTTAAGTTATCATTATTAGGATGAGTTCTACTACCTGTTCTATCTGTTTGGCGACCGCTCAAGCCAGAGGCGGAGTTGCCTTGATGGCTCCGGGCTGCTGCGGGGCGTGGTATCACCAAACCTGCATCGATAATGTAATTGCTGCAGGAGGCCGCAACTGCCCCATGTGTCGCCAAGCCCTCCCACTTCCTGCAGCCCCTTCATTTCCCATCGCAGCCGTGCCCAATGTAACCCCTGCTGCTCCGGTTTCTCGCGGCGGCATTTTTGGATTTTTTGGTTCCACTAGGAATAACTCGACCCTTCCTCCTCCTACCAACAATATCCGCACTTCGCCATTCTATTCATCGACCGTATCTGTTACACCATCTGTAACTGAGGATTTGTTGACTGCGCCCATTGTGGCTGTGGCGGCTGGAGGACCCATCGCGATTCCTACCATGACTGTGGCGGCTTCCCCAGAGTTCCCAGAGCTCAGCCGGAACGCTCGGGAGGAATTTTATGCTCGTGTGAGTGTAAAATACGAAGACGTCGAAGCGGTAAGCCTGCAGAAGGTTCCGATCGACATTGTGTGCGTGCTCGACAACAGTGGTTCGATGCAGGGCAGCAAGATCTCCAGCTTGAAGAAAGCAATGGAATTTGTGATTCAAACCCTCGGCCCCAACGATCGCCTATCGATTGTGAACTTCAATTCCAATGCCACCCCTTTGCACGGGCTATTGAAGATGAACGACACCAACAAGGGTACCGCCGTTGCTGCGATTCATTCCCTGCACGCCACTGGCGGCACGGACATTCTCGATGGCATGCGAAGCGGTTGGTCAATCCTTGAAAACCGCAAAACCAAGAATCCTGCTTCGTGCATGTTCCTGTTGACTGATGGACAGGACAGAGACAGCACGCCTGAGAAGCTGAATCTGGCCCGCACCATGAAGAGTGCAGGCACTTCATTGTTTGTGTTTGGTTTTGGTACCGACCACGACAGTGAACATATGGTAAGAATCCAACACATTGACCCTTTTGTAAAAACATACGCATTTAAATATTTCATCAATCGCCATTTGCTCATCAGGATGCGATCGCGAACGCTGCGGAGGGCGTGTTCACGTACGTAGAGTCCGACAACATGGTTACCGATGCCTTCGGCGGCACGATCGGCGCACAGCAGGGCCAGTCTCTGTCCAACATCACCTTGTCGCTCCAGGCCTGCGAGCGTGACGTGCGCATCACTCACGTGCTTGCTGGTCGCTACCCGCACTCGCTGCTTGCGGACGGTCGTGCTGCCTCGGTGAGCTTCGTGAACATGTTTCTCGGAGAGAGCCGCGAGGTGCTGGTGAAGCTCAGCGTACCTGCGGTGGCAGACTCTGTCCTGGACTACGAGCTGGTCCGTGCCACGGCCACTTTCCGCGTGCAGGGTGAGACCTCTGCGGTGCCCCTGCGCGAGGCCCAGCTCCCCGCCACCTGTGTGGTGCAGCGTCTGTCTGCGGACCGACTCAACCCAGCTCTCACCCGAGACATGGAGGTGGATGTGCAGCTGAACCGCCTTCAGGTCACGGCCGCGGTGGACAGCGCGCTGAAGGACGCGGATGCGGGCCGCATGGACGCCGCGCGCGCCACGCTCACCTCGGCGCGTATCGTGCTGTTGGCGTCGGTGTCTCACCAGGCCAAGCACCTCACCGCCTTGTCGCTGCTACAGGAGGTGGACGACGCGCTCACCCGCGTGCAGTCACGTTCAGAGTATGACCGCGGCGGGCGCGCGATGATGCAGGAGTGCGTGTCCAGCAATGCCTACCAGCGCTCCACTTACAGCAAAGCTGGTCGCATTGCCAAATTCCAAACAGGTCACTCCGCGTCCATGCAGCAACAGGCAAACAGTTCCCATCCTTAAAGAAAGGAAATTATTTGATCACTCCCGTAATTTGAGTGCCCGACTACATAAACAAACCAATAAAAGTATATTGTAACGTAAAAAGTAAGGAAAACTAGGTTGTAAGATAAGGCTGATGGTATTCGTATGTTTTCAAGTGTTGTGAAGCCAATACGTTTGCAAAAATGAATGTAATTAACGTTAATACTTTTCAAAAATTCTTTTCATATACTTGCAAGCCCCTAATAAAGAAACAACAAACAATTTCATACAGTCTCTTAAACAATATTCCACATTTCAAAATCCTTCTTAATTCTAAGCCACCGCAAGAATTTGTTTTTCACGGCCACAAATTTCTCTTTGAAGACAGTCAGCGGATTGCGACCCAACTTTATCTGCAGCGTACTAACCTGTGTTTCTAACTGGTTGGCGACGCCTCGGCAATGATCGTGATGCAACTCTAGCTCCCGGATGGTGTTGGCTTGTTCTGCTACCTTCTTAGAAGCGGCTTGATACCGATCTCTGGTCATGTGCGCTTCCTTCTGTGCTTTGGTTACCATCCCGCCGGCTGCGCGCACGTCAGCATGCAGCTGATCCCGCTCGGCGGTCATGCGGTGTAATTGAGTGTTTGTCTCAGAAAGCTTCGTTTCAAGATCAAGGTTGCTGTGTGTGCACGCATCCAATGCCGCCTCACATTTTTGCAATGAACTCTTTCTAGACGCCGTTTCCTCTCGCAGCGCTTCTACTTCAATCTCCAAATCTGCATTCGGTTGAATCGCCGCCGCTTCGATGGCATCAGCTCGTGCCTGATCGCGTTCTCTTTCAGTTTTTGCAACAGCATCCGTTAATACAGAGATTCTGCTATTCGTTTCCGATTGTAACTGCTTATACTTCTCTTCAAGCTTACCCAACTCCATAATATAAGACGATTTCTTGGTAAGTTGCTCAATGTTTTTTTCGAGCTGGTTTTTACTCTTCTTGATCTCCACGTTCTCTCTGAGCAAGGAGTCCTTCTCGGCGTTCAAGAGATTTATCTGTTCAAGAAGTTTTTCATATTCAGAGACTTCTCCATCATTTGGACTTGCACTGGTCAAAAAAGCTAAGCAGAACACGATTGCCACTGCAATAAAGCTTGGTATCCTCATTTTATCAGCGCACACGACAGTAAATTAATCACCGTCAACGAACCAACCGTCGGATTATCCGCGAAGGGTTATAACGGTCAATTTTGTTATTATTGTCATCTGTTTGCATTCGACACTCGAAGATCCTTCACTTCGATCATACAGTATTCGAAGGACCCATAAAGATTATCAGTCTCATTGGTGACTGCACCTCATCTTATTAGAAAGGGACCTGTTTTTAATCATCGGGAAAGAGCAAGTTTGATACATCTTCATCAGAGTACATAATTGAAATGAAAAAGTATCAGATTGTTGATTCCGCCACGAGAGGACAGACCCTTATAGCAACGCGAGACATGAAGCCCGGAGAACTGATATTTTTAGAGAAACAACCCCTGATGTCCTTCTCGCATTCATTTTGCTCCAAATTTGAGAGAAACTTCGACAGCGATCTGTTCTTTGCATTGCCTGCTTTCAAAGTATTTCAAAACGATATGTCTCCAGAAAAGCAGCTGAAGTTTCTAAGCCTTTATGGTCCTACCACTGGAAGCAGCGCGGAGAATTTTCAACAGGTCGGGAGAGACCATTGTCGTGTGACACCGGAAGAATTGGAGACTTTTGTGCACGTGGCACAGATTGCCAGGTTAAACACGTGTGGAGATGAAACTTCTGGCTACAAAATATTCGAAATATCGCCTCGGTTGGCACATTCTTGCGCTGCCAACTGTGAATGTGTGTTGCAAGGGAGGACCAGTGCTTGTCACGCGAAGCGGTTCATCCGAGCAGGAGAAGTTCTGAGTGTATGCTATGTACAACCCGGCGATCTTTTACCGATCCACGAGCGTCGATACAAGTATCTGCAAAGGAAAGAGTTTATCTGTCACTGTCTGCGCTGCGATGCGATTGGAGATGACACGCGACAGTTTGACTGCTCGGATCCTGCCTGCCAAGGTGTGATGATGGTGTGTCAGCCAATCAGCCAAGCAACTGTTGACCTGTTTCCCACCGACATTGCGTACGTGGAGCCGCACCTGCTTCCTTGCACCATCTGCCACTGCACCGCGACTACTGAGTACCAGACACAGATGTTTGATATCGAAAAGAAGCTGCCCAACTGGTACGACCGCTTCCAGACAAAGTTCGAGAATGACGAGTTATCTGCGAAGAAAGTACTCAACAAACTTCTGCGTCTCAAATTCCCTCGTCGCCATGCCGCAGCAATCCCACTGCTAATGCTGGAGTACAAGCTGAAGTTTGCGCTGTACTTGGATTGCAACACCATTATGGCTCCGGTGGCGCAGGAGGCATTTTTGCAGTTCATAGCTGTTCTCGAACACATTATAGGCGATATGCATCGCACCACTGCGGGTTATTTGCATGAACTCATCCGCGTGTTTTTCAAGGACAGCGCGCCTCCAATCTTCTCCCCACAACAAGAGAAGGAGTTGTCTCAGAAAGCTTTGCGCATGCATTTGTTGTTGTTTGGACGGGACAAGCGGAACGAAATATTGGAAAGCGCCACCGCCAGGGCGCTGCGACGACTGCCACCAATTCAGTCTACAAAGGTGTGTTCGTTTTGCGAGGAGTCGCCCCTGCGCGCGGATATCAAGCTGGGCGGAAGTGAATACTCAAAACTTGCTTATTGCTGCTTCTGCTGCCAAGTTGCGCACTGGGAGGTGCATCGCCCGACTTGCCAGCACTGTAGCACTTACTAAATATGTATTTGACACAACCACAACCACGTATTCACATTTCAAGTTGCGGCAGTGTGTACTGTGCCGCACACTATTCCCGTTTTTAATGTTCAGTACAATTTACGATTCTTACAATGACTTTGCTTTCTCATTTAATCAAATAAAAAACATGCAAGTACAACAAATAATACTTTATAACAAGTACACGAGCTCGTTGACTGAACGATCATTGCCGATATTTTGGACGGCTTCTTTCAACTTCGACTGCCCTCTCTTCCACAGAATCGACGCTTGGCTGCGAATCAAGAAAAGGTACATAGGCGTATACGTAAAAAGATGTTTAAATAACAAGGAGATAAAAGTAAGAACGGAATTACCCACCTTATCATTTCTTTTCCTCCGTCTCGTTTGGTCTCATCCTCCTCCTTCTTCAGCTCAGGGTGCATATCACTCTCCTCAATCGTGTCGAAGCTTTTGTAGCGAGTGAAATGTAGCGCGCGTTGTTCCTTGCCTACACTTGTAGCCTGATCACCACCACTATCTCCATCATTACCACCACTACTGCCGCTGGCACCGTCTTGATTGTGGAGCGTGCGGGCGGTGTGCGCGTCAATTGTGTTTTGCACGTGGTGGATGCCTTGTTGAATGTGGTGCTGCGTCACACGCAATGCAGTGTGCACATGGGCAGCCCACTTGCGCCCAGCTGTACATAGATAGAAAAAGGTAAACTCAATAAAAAGATTACAACGAGTTCAAAACGCTGCACGGAAATCCATCACTAAGTAGAGTCATAAACAACCATAAAAATAAGCTCCAACTACACATATACACTAGTAAAAGCAATAATAAGCAAACTAACATTTATCCATTTTGGCCCACAACACTCTCGCCTTCGCGGCGGCATGCTTCAACCTATCAGCGGCTGTACTGACGCCACTCTTAAGCACTTTTACAATGTCATGAGCAGGTACTAGCGGTTGGTCACAGGTCGCACACAAAGTGTGACGAAGGTCTAGTTCCATGTACTTCGGCGCAGTGTACTGCAAGTAAATATGTAAATAACGTAAATGTGAGAAAAATTAAGCACTATACTAGTGCACTGATCAAAAGCACTAGGTAAATGCTAAATACTCGGATTTAGTAACAATTTTCTCAACAGTACAGTATCTATACCAGATGCACAATCACCACAATATTGTATCATCGTTAAAAGAAACAATAACAATTACACGTACCTGTTCGAGAACATAATGCATACTGGAATTGACCCAACCAAAGGCATATGGTACCGAAGACAATTCAATTCCTCCCAATCCACTCAACGAAAAACCCAACTGCGGCGCACTCAGGAAGGAGAGCTACAAATAGAATAAGAGTAGGTGCGTAGAAATGAGTAAGTACTGTGAAATACAATAGTGTCGCAGTACTGAAAGTTGATGTAACACGTTGAGCCTACATACACCAAATTGCAAAAAGAGAAAATAAAGGAGAAACAAACCTGTCCGTCTCCGACAAAAGGATAATCCGGTGTGAGCTTTACTTTCAAACGCAGCTGCCCCGACAGGCTGACTTCACTTAAGGTAGCCGTTATCTCTGGAAACGCGCTCTTGAGTGCTTGTCGTAGTGAAAGCACAATGTTCATATTGCTTGACAGGAAGATAGTGTCCATCTCAATTATTAAAGAGTCACACTCGGCGCTGAACTGCGATAAGAGATGCTTGTAAGGTAGGAGCAAGGCAGCTTGAGAGGCGGACGAGGCAGTGGCAGAAAGAGGAGAAGTGGTGGTTGAAGTAGAAGAAGGTGTTGTGGTTGTAGAAGTGATAGGTGCAGCGTTGTCAACATCGCTTGTACCACTAGCAGTACCATCATTGATTGTGTGATCTGAATTTACATCAGCACTATTGCTATTGCTGCTATTATCTGTGTTGTTGTTGGTAGTGCCCCAGAAAGGACCACCGCTTTTCTCAATCGACTGCCACAATTTAGCCAAAATTGTATCATGTGCCTGGAGACTATTCACACTACCATTGTTTGTAACACCACTGTTGTCCTTCCTATCAGTAGTAGCACTAGTGCCATACTCCGCTTGTATGTTCTGTTTCATGCATACATGGTCACGTACCCGGAAGACCCGCACCCCTTTGAACAGTGGAGCCGCCCGGCCGAGATCGAAAGACTTTAATCGGATGTTCGCAACACTAGGTGGGATGTTATTTAACTCGATGTTCACGTACTCTTCGTATACTTCGTTAAGGTAGGCGCCCAATCCGTGCGTGTTGAAATGTGCGTCGTTGATATCCCACAATGAGGTGAGTAGCGTATTTAGCCAGATGGCATCGTCAAATAGTAGTGTTGTTGTGTAATTAGTAGTAATATTGGCTGTAGCTGGATCGGTATTGTTGATACTAGTTGGTGTAGTAGGTAGATGACTAGTGTGGTGGTTAATGTTGCTGTACACGTCTTGTGTAGGGGTGTGTTCGTAATGCGGGCTGGTAATAACATCTTCACTATGTACGTAAGCCTCACCCGCTGTACTTATTTCAGCAAATTCACTACTATAGAGGCTGTTGCTATCGCGAATAACATTATCAAATAGTTTCGGGTTCACACTCCGATGGTGCCGCTGTTGTGCTTGTTGTAATAGCAACTCATGTGCTGACTGAACACTAGTATTGTGTATTAACTTGCTTCGCTGAATCTGCTCCGTAGTGATAAACGAACAGTAGACCAATGTTACAAAGAATAACAACGTACATATCTTAGTGCGCATCGACTGGAAGGGTATGATGCTGATGAAATAGGTTGCTACGAGGGCCAATAAGAAGAATGCGCCTTGCGAAGACTCGGTACTCTGCGCAACTACAACTGTCGTGTATAGCTGCACACTTAGAGCAATCAGAGTTTGAAGTATCCGGTAGCTTAGTGATAGTGTATAGATTGCGTATTCAGTGAGCTGTACAGGTAGTTCTTGTACTATGTAGGTGTAGGTATTCACTGTTGGTGGGACAGGCTCCATTGTAAAATCCTCACTTTCCAATTCATTATCCTTGTCAGTATCAATAGCAGTACTAGCATCAGCTAGGTAGATACTGTGTGTATGGTTGGATAACTGTTTGGCGATGTTGCTTGTTTTGTTCACTATGAAACCCCACACATGCCGTACCTTTAGCACTAGATTCGTAGCATTGTAAATGGTATGATTATGTGTAGGTTTGTTGTGCATAGGTTGTTCGCTATCTGGTGAGATTTGATTGTCAGATAGATCTTGTTCGTTAATGGCCGTTGAGTCGTGTATACTAATAACAGCAGCATCGGGTGCGATCCATTCTTTGCCTAACTTTACATCGATACTTGACTTATAAGGCTTGTTCGGATCTATCAT
>LNAP01003188.1_pt1 | contig 15773 bp, 15 predicted proteins | sample 602601 | NCBI WGS metagenome assembly LNAP01 (sample SAMN02440304, study PRJNA202911) | soil metagenome | biome: Subtropical and temperate rainforests or woodlands; isolation source: soil samples (1 kg each in a 20% v/v slurry with milli Q water) were... ...
AGTATCATGGCGCCCGCATTGCACCAGTAGCTCAGCTGGATAGAGTACTGCCCTCCGAAGGCAGTGGTCGTGGGTTCGAATCCCGCCTGGTGCACCATATAGCAGTCTAGACCTGTCTCAGACAGTCTACGAAACACCCCAAGAAGCCCGCCCCGTGCGGGCTTTCTTGTTTCTGGCTATCCCTCCCTGTCTACCCCTATAACTTCACGCCGTGTATGCCCACGTGTATGCTTTGAGATTCATTGAACTGGAGGCATACACGCAGTGAAGCGTACTGAAATCAAACGCCGCCCACTGGCCGACACTACTCTTGCAGGCTTGGAGCCAGAGAGTGCGACGTACCGGGAGCAAGACGGCAACGGCTTGTATTTTCGGGTCAAGGCAAATGGGCAGAAGTCGTGGGAGTTGCGCTACAAAAAACCAGACGGGAAATGGTCCTGGCTGGGCCTAGGCGGTTACCCCGAAATCAGTGGCTCGCTAGCCAGGCAGAAGGCGGCGCAACTGCGGGATGACGCATCGACTGGTAAAAATCCTTTGGTCAGTAAGCAGGCTCGCAAGATTGCTGACCGGGTGGCTGCCAACAACACTTTCGAAGCATTAGGGCGCGAATGGTTTGAGGCTAGGCGCTCAAGCTGGGAAGCCGGCACGTCCCGTCGAGTCCTTGGAGCCCTGGAGCTTCACGTATTCCCCGTTTTCGGCAAACGCATCTACACAGAAATACTGCCCCTTGAATGGATGGAGTTTCTGCGCGGCATGGAGCAGAAAGGGATCATTGAGCAAATGGGCAGAGTTCGGGCCTTCTGCAAAGAGATCTACGACTTGGCACGCGTGACAGGCCGAGCGATCCACAACCCTCTTGAAGGCCTCAATAAATTTCTACAGACGCGCAGTGCTGAAAATTATGCACACGTATCAATAGAAGAGTTGCCTGCATTACTTCGTGCCATCAACTCTTACCCTCACGCGAAGGATGTCCGTCTAGGTCTCCGATTGCTGGCCTTATTAGCGGCACGCCCGAGTGAGATTCGAGAAGCACGCTGGTCAGAGATCGACCTCAACAAAAAGCTATGGACGATTCCAGCCGAGCGAATGAAGCGTCGTCGCGAGCATGTAGTGCCTCTATCTCGCCAGGCCATTGAATCGATAACGGAGCTACGCACGCTGACAGGCGCATACCCCCTTCTCTTCCCTGGGAGAAAAGATCGAACCATCCCCCGTAGCAATACTGTCTTTCTGATGGCGCTTCGCAGGCTGGGATATGCGGGTCGGCAAACTGGCCATGGCTTCCGCCATATCGCGAGCACGATCCTTAATGAACAAGGCTTTGACGAGAACCACATTGAGGCCCAGCTTTCTCATGTAAAAGAGGGGATTGCAGGGGTGTACAACAAGGCGGTGTACCTGCCTCAGCGCAAAGTCATGATGCAGTGGTACGCAGATCATCTTGATGAACTGGCAGCTGGCAATGTCGTGCAAGGCCAATTTGGAAAGGTGATATGAGGCTCCTCATCCATCCCCCCCAAAAAAACGGTGTTACGCGTGTTACAGGTGTAACGAAACTAGATAACTCATTGAATATAAACAATTTATCTCACGTTACACGAAGAAATGGTCAGCGCTACACGACGTGTTACGTGGTCGAATCGTGTAACAACATTTGCCCAGCCACCTCACTGTTGGTCGAGGATGACCGTGTCGTGAACCGCTGCATCCATGACGCCAAGTGGGGCCAAGGGGCGGTGAATGGACGATGAGAGCATGCCGATTGGCCGCCTAGAGATTGCTGGCTTCGATGTCAGTAATTTGCTGTGGGAACAAGACGACATCGAACTTGCTGTGCGTGAGTTAGCGCTGTATTCGCCGTTTCGCGAGCATTTCAAAGAGGCGCTGGAGTCGGCCAATTACGCCACCTCATTCTGGCTTGAGGATGGCCGTTATCCTGATCGGGCAGGATCGGTGGTCGCTACGATGTTTCGACTCCGCGACGAGATCGAGGACGATGCCAGCTACGCCGATGCAGGTTCATTGCCGAGTGTCATTCGACAGACCCTTAGCATTGATCGCGATGATGCGGACTCGCAGCTCGTGGCGACTTACGCGCTGGTGCAGAGCATTCAAGCTGTTCAGGTTCTCGCCAATTGGCTCTTTGAAACGGAACTCTACGTCTTCGACCTGGACGCAGACCTCATAGCCCAAATGCAAGCGACAGATCCCAAGAAATATTACGCACTGGTCGAAAAGGAGCGACTTAAGGATCCGGCCGGGGAAATTGACGCTCGTGAATCCTTCCGTGAATTCATGGGCGATGCCGACAAGGCGCTCATGCTAGCGAGTCTCTACAGACAAGTTGAGGACATCGACGTATCGAAGGGTAATTTCAATGTGGCCAATTTTCTAAGTGAGGCGCTGAGTAAAGCGTTTTCCGCCAAGGCCTCGCAAAGAGGCGCGGCTGCGGGTAAGGCCAACAGAAAGCCAGAGTCGGTAAAGCAGCAGGAAGCCGCGAGTCTCTTCGAGCGCATTCGCAGTGCGGCTGACCGTCACATTTTGGCCAATCCTACTATTTCAGAGCGGGAGCTTAAAAAAGCCTTGGTAAAAAAAGAGGGCATAGCATCCGAGCCTACAGTCAAAAAATACCTGATTATGGGTGGATACCTACCTCGATAATTTCAATCAAAAGCAAACCGTGTTTGCTTTTTTTCCCCTCTCTAGTCTGTGCCTGTCTCTCACCATATAGGCACGACTATGACATCTTCCATCCAAGCAATTAATACCAAATCCCCAGCTCGCGACCCCGCAACAACCCTCATTCGTATCAACGAAGTCATTGCGATGGTAGGCCTTGCTCGCCCCACCATCTACAAGCTCATGCAGCGCCCTGACTGCGGCTTTCCCCTGCCCGTCAAATTGAGCAACAGCAACGCGCGCGGCGCCCCTGTCGCCTGGGTTCTTTCCGAAGTGCAGGCATGGACACGCAGCCGCATCGAGGCGCGCGACCAGGTGGCCGCATGAAGCGCAACTACAGTCCATTCAAGGGGCCGTTTCTCGATTCCTACAGCATCGGATTTCGCCTCTATCAAACCGGGGCAATCAACTGGCGGCACCGCACGATTGCGGGTGTGAGCTGGAACGGGGAAGAACAAGAAGCCTTCTTTTTCAACCCTGATGGCCTGGTCCTTCCACTTAAACCCAATCCGTGGGAATTACCTGAACTGATCCGCAAAAATGCGGTACGTCGAGAGTTTTCCAGCATCCACGGTACGGGCCATTTCGCGATGAAAGAGGGCCGCCGCGCCGTGCTGAAATCGCTGGGTTTGACCGACTGGGTCACGTACTGGCTGGTCGATCAATCGACTGGTTACGCGAATGACCCGGCGGTATGGCAACGCATCACCGAGCAGGATCTTGTCGAGGAAAAGACTGCTAGCGAACGCCTGCACCGTGAAATGCGCATGACGTCCGATCTGTCCAGCTATGTGGAGGAATGCCTGGTACAGCAGCGCGATCTGCTCGCGGTAGAACACCGCCGACGGTGCGTCGAGGACAGCAAAATCCTGGCTTGGCTCAAAGGCGAAACACCGCCCCCCCTGTTCACCAACATGCAGGAGGCGGCATGACTCCGACCTTTCTTCCCCACCAAGCATTGGATCTTGTCGGTGTACTTGAAGCATCTCTGCCTTCTCCCGCAGAGATCAAAGGTCGCCAGCGCTTGCGAGCCCTCCGCGATCAGGCGATCTCGGCCGGCGCTCAGGTTCTGATCGTGCTGTGGCAGAACCTGGAGTGGACGCTGCTAGCGATTCAGCCCCCAGCAGACGTGGTGATTCACGACGCTCGCGAGCTGATTCCAAACCTGCTGCGCAATCCCGAAGCGCTACAGCAGATGCGGCAAAGGGCTCGCCAAGGCAACCACTTGCAATGGCTCACCCTCGCCCGCCCTGTTACTACCCAGCACTAACGAAAACGCCCCCGGGAGCGATCCGGAGGCGTTGAGGTAAATCTACATGCCCGCACAATTTATGCCGCATCAAATAAATGCGCAAGATCTCCGCACGGTTGCACTTTCGAAACTGGGACGTTACTCTTTGGCCGTCGCTGCAAATTCAGCGACCGGGCTTGGTCGCCCGACAAGCAAAAGGCGCAACAGCGCCCCTATACAGATTGCAGGCGCTTTTTTTGCGTCCGCATTTCCGTTTTATGGCGGCTGTGCGTGGGAGGCCTTCGGGCCTGCTGGGTTCCTTTTGCCCCGGTCGACCAACCCGCGTACAGCTGCCACCCCAATTCGCTTGGTCGCGAACGGTGGCAGCTCCCCAGCAAAAGGAGCTTCGCCAAATGCACGCCTTCAATCCGTCCAAAAATCGCGCCGCTGCCCATCGTGCAATGGCTCTCGCCGCTTTACACGCCAACTCCAGCCTCGCTACACGCCTCACCCGATACAACGCCCATATGGCCAAAGCTCGCGCGCTCGAAGCCGCAGGCGGTGCCCAATGAACAACGCCCTGAGCTGCTCCCTGCCCGAAGACCTGCTCGACGTCAGCAACGATGTCGAAGCCGGCATTCCGATTGACGCCATCACCTGTGCCATTAACCGCGCCGATTCAGTACTGACCCTGCTCGAGGACCACTTCGAAAGCGAAAGCGACAGACCGCGTCTGGCCAATCACGTACTGGCGGCCGTCATTTGGGACGTGCGCGGCACACTGGGCCTGATCAAAACCCTGACCCTGCACGGCGATGCGACTTCGCTTCCTCGGGCTAAAAACGGGGGTGCGCAATGAGCCTCGAAGCCAGCATCACCACCCAAGGTGCGACCACTTTTGCGCAGTGCGGGAAACCCCATCAGACGCTGTTTCGGCTTAGTGCCGGCGTCTCGGCATCCGACGCGCTTGAATACGCCTCTGACCTGCTGAGCTGCGCGAATCGCATGACGCTCCTGGCCACCCACGGCGACAACACGGAACAGTGCGCGATGGCTGCTCATTACCTCAGTGAAATGGGCAAGGCAGTGATCGACGATGTGACCAGCGCCCTCCTGCGAATGGAGGCTGGCCATGACCAATAAGGCGCAACGCCCCAGCTTCGCCGACGTGAAAGCGGCTTCTCTGAAAGAGATCGACCGGATACTTTCCCAGTGGCTGCCCAACGGTAAACGCGTCGACGGCGGCAAGGAATACACGGCCGCCAATCCAACCCGCACCGACAAGCGCGCCGGCTCGCTCAAGGTCAACTTGAGCAAAGGCACCTGGGCGGATTTTGCCACCGGAGACAAAGGCGGCGACCTGATCGATCTGGTGCGCTATCTCGACGGCGGTACCGACATCGAGGCCTGCAACAAGTTGGCGGATCTGCTGCGCGTTACCGCTGGCGCGGCTCAATCGAAACCGAGCCCTAGCAAAAGCAAAACACCGGAATGGCTCGCCATCCAGCCGATCCCTACCGAGGCCATGAACAAGTGCCCGGCCAAACACCGGCAACACGGTACGCCGTCTAAAGTGTGGATGTATCGCGACGCTCTAGGCCTGCCGGTCATGGCGCTCTATCGCTTCGATTTGGGCCCGGACGAAGACGGCAAACCGCGTAAGGTGTTTGCCCCCTTGACCTGGTGCCAGCGTACCGACGGTCAAACGCAGCAATGGCGTTGGCAAGGCCTCCCGGAGCCACGTCCTCTGCTGCGCCGGGATGATCTGACACAACGCGCAGAAGCGCCGGTCATTCTGTGCGAAGGCGAAAAAGCCGCCGATGCCGCGGCGGAGCTGCTGCCCAACTACGTGGCCACGTGCTGGCCGAACGGTTCGAACTCCTGGCACAAAGCTGACCTGACACCACTCAAAGGTCGGTCTGTGGTGTTGTGGCCCGACAACGACGCCAGTGGCAAAAACTGCATGGACGCCGTCGCCGATCGACTACACCAGATTGGCGCCGCGTCGGTGCGCGTGATTGCCCTGGACGTCTTCAAACGCAAGCCCACGCTCAAGAATGACCAACCGACCTTCGCCAAAGGTGGTCAATGGGATGACGGCGATGACGCGGCCGATGCACGGGCCAAAGGTTGGACGGCGGCCCATATGGCCGAGCTGGAGCGCAGCGGCGACCTGTTCGGTGTTGAGCCGGAAAAAGCACCGGCCGAACCACCCGAAGCCAAAGCCAAGCCGGCGACCAAGCGTGCTGCGAAACCCAAAAACGATCTGCTGCCCGGCGGCTTTCGCCTGACACCCGAAGGCGTGTTTTATTCCGGTGACGATGGCGAAGCGCGCCCGGTGTGTTCACCACTGGAGATCCTCGCTCGTACTCGCGATGCACAAGGGCATAACTGGGGTCTGCTGGTCGAGTTCGACGATCCGGACGGGGCCAAAAAGCGCTGGAACATCCCGGCGCGGACCATGACCGGCGACTTCGGCAAGGACGTGCTCGGCCCGCTGGTGGACATGGGATTGCGCCTGGCCGGCAGTCGTTCCGGTCGTAATGCCCGCAATGACTTGCAGAGTTATCTCGGCGGCTTCGACAGTGCCCAGCGCGCAAGACTGGTCACCCGTTTGGGCTGGCACGACAGCGCCTTCTTGCTGCCCGAACAGCAGGTCGGTGCACATGTGGAACACCTGCACTTCTATGAGGCCGGCGCGCAACTCCCACCCATCAGCGAAGCGGGTACGCTTGAGCAATGGCAAGAGCAGATCGGCGCCTTGTGTATCGGAAATCACCGCTTGGCGTTTGTGGCCAGCGTTGCGTTTGCTGGTCCGCTGCTGCACATGCTCGGCCATGAGTCAGGAGGCTTTCACCTCTACGGTGACAGCTCGGGCGGCAAGACCACACACCTGCAAGTAGCCGCCTCGATCTACGGTGGCCCGCGCCTGGTGCGCTCCTGGCGCTCGACCGATAACGCCTTGGAGTCCATCGCCGCCGCGCATTCGGACGGGCTCCTGGTGCTAGATGAAATCGGCATGTGCGACCCGCGCATCATTGGCGAAACGGTGTACATGCTCGGCAACGGTACCGGGAAGGCTCGCGCCAATGATCGCGGACAAGCCGGCCGCCAGGTGCAGGAGTGGCGTTTACTGTTTCTCTCGACCGGCGAAAAGACCTTGGCGCAGCACATGGCCGAAGCGAACAAGGAGCTGAAAGCCGGCATGGAGGTACGGATGCTCGCAGTGCCAGCGGACGCCAGCAAAGGCCTCGGCATGTTCGATGTGCTGAACGGTTTCGATGACGCCGCCGCCCTCTCCGACGCACTCAAGGCGCGGGTGGCCAAGTACTACGGCACACCACTCACCGCCTTCCTGTCGGCCCTCTGTGAGCCCGGCAAGCGGCATGGTTGGTCAGCAATCCTGCGCCACACCTTGGAGGGCTTTATCGCCAAAGCGCTGCCTGCCTCGGCTAGCGGTCAGGCGCATCGAGCGGCGGCCCGTTTTGGTCTGGCCGCAGCCGCCGGCGAACTGGCCACCGCGATGGGCATCACCGGCTGGCCTGATGGCACGGCCACCTCCGCAGCCCGGGTGTGCCTCAGTGCTTGGATGAATGAGCGCGGCGGCGCCGGGAACCTTGAAGGGGACGCGATCTTGGCGCGGTTGCGCCAAGTGATCGAGCGCTTCGGTGAAAGCCGTTTCACCCGCTGGGAATCTGCGGCCGCGAAGATCGATGAGCACGGCCCCCGCACCATCGACCGATTAGGTTTTCGCAAATCGCTGGAACACGGAATGGGCGACACGCTACATACGACGACTACTTACTACGTGCTGCCCGAAGCTTGGCGCTCTGAGGTATTCAAGGGCATGAACATCAACGCGGTGAACAAGGAGCTGTTACGTCGAGGCGTGTTGGAGCCGGGGGCCGATGGCAAAGCGTCGACCGCTGTGCGCCTACCTGGACTTGGTTTGCAGCGTTGTTACGTGGTTGTGGCAGTACCTGAGCAAGGCGAGCGGGAAGCGCAAGCCGCCTAAGTCGCTATCTGACGCACGAGGTAGCGCCGGCTTATTCCGGCCTCGCCAGCCACTCACAACCAAAAATCCCACTTCAGGAAATGACCATGAACGAATTGAAACAGCAACAAGCCGCTTTAATCACCGAACGCGAAACGCTGGAAAACAACATCCCTCAGTTGGAAACAGCTTGGCGCAATGCTCCTAGCAACTACAGCCCTAACGGCAACATGATAGGAAGCCCAGAGAGCAGAGCCGCCGAGGACAGCCTATCGAGTGCCCAAAGCCGTATACGCGCCATCTCCAGCGAGCTGGAACGAATTGAACAAAAAATCACTCACCTAGAGCGCCTAAAGCGGGTCGATCGGGTCAAAACAGAATCCTTCCAAGCGATGTCCGAATCAGCCGCCGAGGTCGAAGCATTGGAACGGACACAAGTGCACTTGAAGGAGCGCCGCCAGGCGATTCAATCGGAGGCAGAACAAGCTCTGGAAAAAGCACAGCAAGCCGAGCGAGACGCAGCCAGCCTCTACGCCCGGAGCCTTGCCAGCGGCGACAGCGAAGGTGAAAAAACCGCGAACAGCGAAATTCAAAAAGCTGCCAAACAACTAGCCACAACGGATGAGCAGGTGAGAAGGCAAGAACTCATCCTCACAGCCCTGCAAGCTGAACTCGACACCATCGAAACTCAAATCTCAAATGCTCAACAGCGTGGAAATGAGGCCAAAGAAGCGGCTTTGAACGCGATAGGGTTTGCATTAGATGAGGAGTGGAATGCCGCAACGAAACAATTAGTTGTTGTGGGAGCGCAGATACTTGCTGTCAGTTACGAAAAAGGTGGAATGGGAGATGCTTTGTCTGGGCTTGAAGTACCTCGCTTTGGCCCATTCTATTCGAGACTAGATAGTTCCGACTTGGCAGCAGCCGCCCGCAAAATCTCTCTAACGGACTTATTCACAGCGTGACTCCGACTCAGCCCGCGCCAGCGGGCTGTTTTACAAACTAAAATGTATTTTAAATCAATTACTTCGTTGAAAATAATTGCGACAAATTAACCTACTTTTCTATGTCCTTAAAACAGATCCGAGTCTCGCCCCAAGCATCTGCCCAGTTAATCATCGCGCACCCTTTGCCGACAGCATCAGCTTTATCTAATTTAGCAACGCAGACAGCCCTAGGATTATTTTCATCGTGATCTTGAGGCCCCATTGCCATTCCACAGGCGACATCACTATATTTGGCGCGCTCAGCCAACGACAAGCTACTTACGACTAAATAACGAGCTGGAGACATCGTCACCAAGTGTAATAATCGTTGATGGAACCACCGGCCTATAGACACGCCGACATCCAATATTGGTACAAAAACCCAGTCAGGCTGATAATGACGAATAACGTACTCTGCCAACGGTGCGGAGTTCAGATCTTGACAAATGAGGATTACACACCTCCCAAAACCATCAAAATCAGCAACGGTTAATTCATGACCCGATACGTTATCCTCAATGAATCTTTTGTCTAGTTCCAGTCCCATATCAGACGCACGATGGGGTGGAATATCTGCCAGCCAAATTTTCCTTTGAGTCCATAACACTTTGCCGAGTTCATTATAGACACGAGCCTCATTCCACGACTGCTCATCGCGAAACTCTTCTGTGTGCCCTGTGCCGGCTAGAAACAACCTGAAAGAATTCTGTCCTCCTCTTATGTCAGATGCAATACTTCGTGAATCCACCTCTGAAATTACCAACTCGGGCGCAACAATTATATCTGCGGCAGAAATCCCCTGAAAAACCTCTTTAACTTTTTTCGGGACATCAAAACTTTCAGCCGCCTTAAAATTAACAAATGAGACCCCTTCACCATCTCGCGCCACTACATCAATATTTGATGCTTCCTCAGCAACAGGCATAAATGCAACGAGTCTATCTTTATATATTCCCTCACCAATAACACCATCAACGGCGCCTGTTGCCTTGGCAACTATATTTATGGAAATAGGAACTTCGTCAACAGTTGATTCCGGAGTAACAACGGACAGCGCGGAAAAATTATCTTTGAAACAATAGGCACTAGATGCAGCTGCTGGACGAGCGATTCGAGTTAATGGCCCCTTAGGAATCAAGAGCCTACCATTGAAATTCGCATAGCAACCAGTAGTTAGTCGTATGGCCTGAAGGCGCCTTAACCAATGCATTTTAGGCAATTGCGAGTAAGCCATCCCGGGGTGATGCAATGCTCTCGGATGAATTTGATAGAAAAATTTATCCATCTCTTTCAGACAAGATAATATTACCCCTCTGCGAGGCGATCCTTCATAGTCTTCAACTAAAAGCTTCAGGTTGTTATAGGCGTCTTCTCCCGACTCAACACTTAATATCCGCACAACATCATCATTGAATTCGTCAGGTGGCAATTTGACATTTGCTACGACACTGGCGCTCCATAACGCTGCACGACACCACAACTCCACGAATAGATCAGCTGGCGTAGTCGACATTAGTCATCACTCACACCAGAGTTACGCATTATACTTTTCGAAAAAACCCGATGTGAACGGACATCAGTCTCCCATTCAAAGCCCACACCCATCGAATGAAAAAGTTGTTGTAGCACATTCATTCGCTCGAAAATGTTTTCTACTTTTCCATCTCCTATTATTTGCCTTTTCCGTTCGATCCCCTTAAAAAACTGCAGTGCGATCTCAGACAAAAAAACAAAAGCGAGTTTTACTCGTTCACGCTCACTAACGCAATTAATACTAAATGCTAAATCAGAAATCACATCCAAAAAAGCCTGCGCAGATTTAGCGTGTCTTCCAAAAAAACTAACCATATATGACTTATATCTTAGCTCATTCATTGCGAATGACGCCTCACAAAATCTAAGACTTTCTAACGATCCAGCCTTTAAAACCACCTTACTTAAGGTGTCGAAGTTAGAAATTGCCTGATATACAACAGTCGCCATTGAAATCGCTTGAATCGCATATTCAGCCGCGTCCGCTTCAGAAATAACGCCAGTAAACTTAGTGGCTAAGTTGAAATAAATTTCGTATCTCAGCCCTTCTAAGCTTGCAGCATCACCTTCCGATATTCCTTCACAGACATTTAAAGCATTAAAGTACCACGACAACGATAAATCAGAGTTCTCCGGATATTCAATCAGAGCTCTTATCACCATAGTGTCTACTAGCGCAATCTGCAGCGATTCAATTTGGTCAACAGCCAAGCTCACTGCAGATTCAATCAAATTATTACGCTGTGAGAGAATGTCTTCAACGGCTTGCAACGCCGGCCCTACATCATCATGCCTGATTAGGATCCGGGCCGCTTGACGACGATATACTATCCGCCGCAGCCGCTGTACTACTTGCGCAGAATCAGAAAGTAGGACATCTAACTCTTCCAACAGAGCAACAACCTGCTCTTGATCCATAAAAAACGGAAAGTCTACTGCATCTTGAATCAATGCTATAAAATAAGACTTCCAGTCTTCTCCTTCAATTAGATATAGAGCACGTAGCAAATCAATCCCACGGCTTCTTAGGTCCACAGCAGCAGCTGGACTGGCCCTACCGGCGATTTGCCCTACCGATTGAACTAGAGCTTTAAGATAGTCATTGTCGACAGCCTCACCGCTAAGCACCGCGTCATACGCACTTTCAATATATACATTTAGTTCTTCTAAAGCTCTTTCAGGCTCCGCACTCGACAGATCACCGAGATATTCAATAGTAACTAATTTTGGCGCTAGTCTTTTCTTAATTAGGCTAACGGAATCCTGATCAAAATCAGGAATACTAAAATCCTGCCCGCAGATTTTACTAGCAAGGCTCAAGTAACTTAATGAAAGCCCATCAAACTGGGGGTTGGGCGAAACAAATACAGACAGAGTTTCATAAAATGGAACATCATCGTATGCGCGAATGGATAGATTTTTTATGTCCTCTAAAATGGCTGACCTAGAGAACCCTCCAACCTTGGTCAACTCCGCAATAGCTCTAGCAGTTGCGTCACTACCTTCGGAAGATTCTGATCTATGAACTCGCATAGGAACTGCTCTTAAAACAATTTCGTCTTGGCGTTTGTCTCGAATCGCTGCCGAAACACGTGCAATTCCATCGATATTTTGCCTGTTTAGCACAAAGCACAATGCCAACTCATCAGGGAGTTGCATCGCGCATATACCGGCCACATCAGCAAAACCCGTTCGACTATCAATTAAAATCAGCTCATAGTTTGACTTAGCCCAACTTTTTAGTGCCTCTAAGACAAAGCCACCTGAGTGCTGGTCAAAAAAGTCTGTCCACGAGAACTGAGCTAATGCTTCCTCATAAGGTAGGCCAGAACCGCTTCCGATTATGCGCCCACCAGCGCCAATGTAATCTAAAACAATTGGAAAGTTAAAAAGCTCCGGAGCAACTAATGATCTAACTACATTAGCGAAGGGCTCCCCCTTTCCCATTACATCAATTAGATGTGAAACATCGTCCTCATCATAAACACTCGTCAGATCATCACGCCAACCATACAAAACGTCTAATATACCCGCAGAATCTTTAAGTTCTTTAGCAATAGATGGTTCTAAAAGGCCTCTAAAATAATAAGCTAATCCTGGGGCTTCCAAATCCCAGTCCATTACTAAAACTTTTACACCGTTAGCAGCAGCCAAAAATGCTGTATTAGCCAGAGACATTGTTCGTCCTACCCCCCCCTTATAGGAGTAAAACGTAACAATTTTGCCTTCTTTAACACTTCCAGTCTCCATTAGGCAGCCCCCCTCCCAAACAACGGAAACTCTTTCATTAGAACGGGAACTTTTTTGTTCAATTCCTCTAACATTACTTTAGCTGCGGGGGCAACCTTTCCGCTACCTACGTAGCCTTGTGATTCTAATGTTGCTCGAGCAAAAGGAGTAAGGAAATTAACTACATTCACTCCCTCACGTCGAAATTCCAGAAAGCCCAAATCTCTCAGTTTCTTAACCCGTCGACTTACAGTCTCCACTCTCTGATGAGTGACATTTGACAGTTCTGTATTAGTCAAATCATTACTATACAAAGCGCACAGATATTTTTTATTAGTCGAGTCAAGAATCACCTCTTCACCGCCATCATCCATTCTACGAGCTAAAATAGAAGATGAGATTAAGCGTGAGAAACTAAGCTGGCCCAGCTCATAGGAAGTACGAACCACAGAATCGAGGTCCTCACCAAGCACAGCATCCACAACCTCGGCAGGTGCGATTCTTAATGAATCCTTAAACAAACCTGCCAAATCATCTGATATTTCAGCCAATTGATTTCTGGATCTATTATTAATAGCATCGCTTAGATAGCTGGCAATGATTGAAGATAGATCTGCAGAAATACCTAGAGGCCGCTCCGGTGCTGCGGCTAGATCTGCAAAAAAATTGACGGTTGCGGTGGCCATGCTGTGATCCCTCATTAGAATGGTGACTATAGGTCTGAATCAATGATCGATCAATGATAGGTACAAATATGGACACCGAAATCCTAAGAAAAGTCACTAAAATCAGCCAAACGGCGCACGCAAAGACCTTCCGGTCAATCCCGCTAGCCTATGAGGGACTCCCTTCCGCAATGATGAGTCGCTCCTCCTCATGGAATCACTAACGCACCTAGCTCAACGCCATAGCCGGTAGATGTGAAGAGCGCAGGCATAAGTCTCCTCTGCCTTGCCTACGTCCTTCCGTTGATCGGCCCAGCGGAAGCAGCGATACCTTTCAAGCATCATAGGACCTGCATAGTTGTTCGGTATTTCCCGAGTCAAGAGAGGGATTGGGCAAGTGCTTAGCCCGATATTTGCCGGTGTAACTGACTCTACCAATTCGAAGCCTTGTGTTTGAGAGCAATCTTCAGCCGATCCATGAGTTACACCAATTTCGTTGCAATAAAAACGTGTACACACAATCCGCGACGATGTGTAACAGAAAATTATTCAATTAATTCAATGAATTAAGCCTAACTGCAACACCCGTTACACCAGTTACACCACTTTTCTAACGACTTCCCCACTCCCCATTGGTAATAACGCCTTCAGCGATGCAATGCTGACTCGACATCGAGATACCAGAGCTATGCCGACCCTCTTCTCGGATCAGTTCGAGAATTGAAGTGTTACCAATCAACGCGCGCCTGAAGATCAGACCGCCCCCTCCGAGATCGTCATGAGCTTCATCCGATTTTGAAACGCAAAAACTGCCGGGGCCCCTGGAGCATTTCTATTCATACGGGGTCGGAAACCCGCGTGATCGTGTTAGCGGAAAAATGCCCAGCTTAGTGAACAGGTGAACCGGGTGAACTGCTGTTCACCAGTGCATTTGCACTATGGCTTGAGGTGTCGCTGGGGACCCTGGGCATTCCTGAAAGACACGGGGCAGAGAACCCGCCGGATGTCGTTAGTGGCTGGGTTTCAAAGTTAGTTGACTGGGTCAACCGTTCACTATTATCAACACAATCGGGGACCGTTACCGTTCCGGTAACGATGCCCTTTTCACTTCAAGATCCTTTCAATTTCAACGTTGAAATTTCAGTAAGCTGTTACGGCTGCCGCTACCACGATGTCGCGGGTTTCCGACCCCGTGCAATGAGTAAACTCTCAGGGTCCCCAGCAGACTCTGGACCTCAACACGCTATATCAATCGCCGCAAACGACTAGCGCAAGTGGCCCAGCAGTGCTATGAAAACGGCTAGACGACTAGCAAGGAATGCAATGATGAGTGATGAGCAGGAATCAAGGACTGAAGGGGAATGCGACATTCACTCGCACCCTGTTCCCGCCGATGAACTCTCGCGTTACAGCGTCGAGAGCGATCTTCATGCTGAAAGAGACATTGCATACTACGTCGAGGGCCAGGCACCGGATGAGGTTGTCCAGCATGTTGAAAGGATCAAAAAAGAAATTGTGCTGGGGGACACTTATGAGATTTGGGAGGTGACGACCGATAAGGATCGCTGGTGGGTCATTACAAACCTCACAAACCTTTACTCCCAGAAGCATTTCCCGTCGCTGGATTACACCATCTCTTTCCATATTGGCCTAATGATGCGGATGAGAAGCCGCCCGGATCGAATCGATAGCTCGGACCCAACACCGTTCGATGAAGTCTTTCGACGAATGGACCAAGCGGATGCTCGTCATGACGCAGCGGTGGAGGCAGAGGATTTCCAGGCTGTAGGTATGCTTCTGCGCGAAGCGCTGATCTCGCTGGTGGGGGCCGTCAGAAGATCGAGTGAAATTCCTCAACAAGTGGACCGCCCCCAGGACGCAAATTTTATCGCTTGGATTGAATTGCTGATGAATCATCTATGCGGAGGAGGAAGCAATAAGGAACTACGTCAGCATTTGAAGAATCTCGCCAAGGAGGCTTGGCAGCTTTCGAACTGGTTAACGCATACCAAGAGCGCAAGCAGGACGGCCTCCTCGATAGCCATGCACACCTGCCAGACCGTCGTAGGTCATTTGATGCAGATTCTCAAACGCGAACAACAAGATCGAACAGACCAATGCCCTATCTGTAAGTCTCGCGACGTTCGTGAGCACTACGATATCGACATCGTTCCTGATGGCGACACTTATCTCAGCTGTGGCGTTTGTGACTGGAACGATCATCCTGGCTTGAATCCTAAAGGACTGATTTAGTTCACAGCTGTGACTCCAGCAGTGGCCGCTGTGTATGCCCACGTGTATGCCTAACCGAAACACGATCAGCTAGCCCCTTATAAACCGGGCCTCTACGCCTCCAGTTCAAACGACGCCTGGGCACCATACGTAGAAACGAGAAAGCCTCAGACCGCAGGGTCTGGGGCTTTTTTGTGGGCGTCGTTAAAGCCTCTGGACGG
>LNAP01003823.1_pt2 | contig 15771 bp, 6 predicted proteins | sample 602601 | NCBI WGS metagenome assembly LNAP01 (sample SAMN02440304, study PRJNA202911) | soil metagenome | biome: Subtropical and temperate rainforests or woodlands; isolation source: soil samples (1 kg each in a 20% v/v slurry with milli Q water) were... ...
AGGCAAACGGAAGGAGGGAAGGGCGGTTTCTGGCGAGGGACGGGGACTTGCGTGATGGTTTCCAGTAAACATTCCGAGTGCTGCGTCACAGTGATGGCACATTGAGACTAAAGAAAGCCATCACCAAGCCGAAGCGCTGACATCTCGCCCAGCTACACTGTGGGCCTTATCAGTCTGGGAGCAACGCCATGAGCTTCGGCAAAACCACCCCCATCCTGCGGATTTTCGATGAAATCAAGGCCGTGGAGTTCTACGTCGACTTCCTGGGATTCAAGATCGATTGGCAGCATCGTTTCGAGCCCAACTTTCCGTTGTACCTGCAAGTCTCCCGAGGCGAATGTGTGCTGCACCTCTCCGAACACCATGGCGACAGCACACCGGGCTCGGCGTTGCGGATCGAGACCGATGAGCTGGAGGCATTCCAGCAACAATTGCTGGCCAAGGAATACAAATTCGCACACCCACAGATCCAGGCGATGCCGTGGGGCAGCCAGGACATGACGATCAGCGATCCGTTCGGCAATCGGTTGGTGTTTACCAATGCGATTTGCGTGTAAGGCCGTTCGGCAGCTCTGCGAGTTTTGATGGAACAAGGTGTCCTGCAATCAATGATTTCATTGATTGCAGGAGGCATCATGGCCAGCATCACGATTCGAAAAACCTGGACGATCCGGTTTGTGCTGACCCATGCAGTCAGTGCGCGAGATTCAAATCCTTCTGAATGGGTTTGGCTGTTGGAATTGAATTGCATAGATGCTGGGAAGCAACGCCGTGGCATCAAGCCTGGACAGATGAGGCACGGGAACATTTGCGAAGTTGAATGACGTGTAATTTGAAATGGCCCAAATGTCACTGGACTGCTGTTGCGATGACATTTGATCCCAGACCCAACTGCTTACTCCGGCCGGGCTGTTGAGGTCATTTTGAATGTTCTGATGCAAAGGAGGCTGCATTGATGGCCGTACTCCAGTGTACAGAGGGGTGTGAGTGGCGACGTTGGCGAGTGAAATCGCATAGGCTGGGTCCTGGGGCATGGCAGGTGTGGTATTGAATGCCTGCAATTGTGGGTGGTTGTAGCGGCTTTGGGAAAGTCGATCCGGGATCGGGTAGGACACCCAGGGGTCGACGACGAGCGGATCCCGCGTGGGATCACCCAGCAGGGTGAAGGTATGTCCTGGTATTTGCGCTATATGGATAGGTGTCCCGAATCCGCGTAATGAAGAGGCCGCCAAACGTGAACTGACCGCTGCAAATTCATCGCACATACCTGCCCCGGCTGCCACGGCATGTTCTGCCCTGACTTGGGTTGATGGATATGCACCGATATTTGTTCGTAGTTGGTGGGTGAGTCCCCAAGAGTGTTCACGGCTATTAAGTATGTCCCCTATCTGGTTGCCAGCCCCCATGTAGAGCAGTCCTCGCGTGGTCCAGGTAAGGTCATAGGCCAACACGTAATTGTTTATATCTTGTGTATTCGTTATGAATCTCGAGTTGAACGTGTTGTGTGCGGTGACTATCTGGGTGCTCAGAGGTGCAGCTGCCGTGGCGGCGGTACTGAATGGTTCGATTTCGTACTTCATCAGACCCAAATAATCCTGATGAGTGACAGGGTTGTTGCCGACGAATCGATACAGATTCAACCCATCCGTGGTTCCCGCCGGATCAGGGCTGATCCAGCGCTGCAACCACGGCGCGTAATAGCGATGCCCGTAGTAGTAGAGGCCACTGGCATCGCGTTCTTTGCCTGAGTAGCGAACGGTTCTGTATTTCGCCTCCAGCGTGTTGCGCGCGGCCCTCCACGCAGTACCGCCAAAGGGGTAGTAACCCTCCTCGCTTATCAGTCTGCCCTCGGCGTCCAGTTCCAGGGTCGTTGAGCCCAGGTGGTCGGTGAAGTTATAACGCAAAGCGTCATTCGTGATCTGTGCTGGAGTGCCTTTGCTCCAATGAAGGCAGCGTACCGTCGAGCCTCCAGCCTGCAAGGTGATGACCTCAAGTTTTTCAGTGGCACTTTCACGAAGCTCTAGTCCCGGTAAATAGCTCACGTCCTGGACATGGGTGATGGTGTGCACTTTTTTAGTCTGCTGTTTTCGGACACGCTGACCGTTGCCGTCGTAGAGATAGGTTTCTGCATCCGCGCCCTCACTGTCGCGTTCGACCAGTTCCACACGTTGTAATTGGTTGCGCGCGTTCCATTGCAGGGGTTGGCCTGTCTGCAACCATTGCAGGTTGCCGTTGGCATCGAAGCCCTTTGCAAAGTCGGCTGGAGCATCGCCTGTTTTCCATGGCAATGCGCGATTGCTGCCAGAGGCGATATGCATATTGCGGATGTAGTTGTTGCCTTCGCGGCGATGCTGCAGCTTGATCAGGTTTGCACGTTCATCGTAGGTGTAATGCTCAGTGAAGTTGAGCAGTCGGCTCCGGTCACCCTGCCTTGTCGACCAATCGGGAAGAGGGGCGCGAATGCTTGCTCCCTGCTCTTCACGGCCTGAAGCCTGGACCAGTTGATAAAGGCTGTCGTAGACATAAGTGTTGACCGGCTTTATGCGTTGGTTGGCGTTGTGTTGTACCGGTTTCGTGTGGTCCTCGACGCTCAACACATTGCCGACCGCGTCATAGGCATAGTGCAGTTTCTGGAGAATGCTTCCCCCCGTCCGTGAAATTGTCCGCCGGTTCGTGCGGCCGTTCGCAGGCGTATAAGTCGCTTCACTTAAGATCTTGCTTCCCAGGGTTTGCGATTCGATCTGACCCTGCGCGTTGTATTTGACTTGATCGAGAATCACCGTTTGTTGGGTGGCACTCGCGAGTTGCAGGGTGACTTTCCTGAGTTGGCCAGCGACATCGAACCAGAAGCGCTGCGTATGCCCTTTGGCATCTGTCTGTTCGAGGGTTTCACCAGTGGGTGCGTACTGCCAGGAGGTGGTGTAGGTCTGGTCTTCGAGCAACTTATCGCGATCATCGACTGCTTGCGGCCAGTTCGCAGGCTGTTGCTCCTTCAGGAAATGTCGCGTTTCGCTGAGCAGTTGTCCTGCCTGGTCATACTTGGACAACAGTCGTTTTCCCGCCGGATCATCATGGCGAATCAAGCGTCCGCACTGGTTGTTTTGCGTATGGGCACTTGAGTTATCGGCATAGGTAAAGCGCTCGATGGCCTGGAGGACTCCTCCTTTGGACTGTTCGCTGATGACCAGCGGGCGTAGCTGATCGTCATAGTCCGTTTGCCAATGGCTGCCGCGAGAATCCCAGCTTTTCAGGGTTTGACCGGCCTCGCCACAGAAGGCCAGGCGCCAGCCTGCGTCAATGCTGGAGTTCAATAGCAGGGCGCCCGACAGGCTGCGGACCTGCTTCAAATCAGCGGTCTGTGCATTATTGGTGTGCAAGCGCTGCTCAAGCACCTGGCCGTTGATGTCATGCAGGTGGCGGGTAATGCGGGCTTGAGGCTGTGTTATGGATTGATTACGCAAGTAGGTGACTTCGCGGACTTGAAGTCCACGACTGTCGACGACGTTCAAGGTTGGAGTGTGACTGTGAATATGGGAGCTCATTGAGCACCTCCCTGAGTCGTAGTGTCGGGTTGGGTGTCGTTTTCATCCTCGATCGTTGAGTACCAGGGGTGATAGGTGTGCCGACGCTCATCGCCGTTGGCATTGACGACACGAAGGAGTCGACCCAGTGGGTCGTGGAATTGCTGATCACAAAGTCCTGACTTGCGCAGGGATTCATCATTGACGTAGCGATGCCTGGCACTGAAATAGGGGCGGTAGGTACGAATGACCAAGCCTTTGTTGTCGTACTCGACACGCTCACTGACACGCCATCGAAAGCTGACATCACGCTCCTGCAGTGTGTCGTTTTCAAGTTTCAATGTGCCGTCTTCATTGATGTCCAGGGCTTTTCCTGGGTCGACGCGTTGTTTTTTTTGCAGTTGTCGACCAAAGCCATCCCAGCAAGCGATGGTGATGCGTACCTGTTTTTCGCTGTCGGAGGAGAACCGGTCCGCTTGCATCGTGACGCAGTGAACCGGTTCGCGTTGTACGCCGTCTATTCGCGTCTGAAGAGTTTGCTCGTAAAGCGTCTTGATGTTGAGGCCGGTCAGGCGAGCACGGGTACTTGCGCGGATGTGCCCAGTCGGTAGCAGATCATTGTTATCCACTGCTTTTTTGCGCCAGGCCAACTCTTCGCCTGTAACTGCGGGAATACGCCCCATCCAGCTGAGCGAGTCATAGAAAAAGGCACTCGCGATATTCTGGAGTGCCTTGCCCGGATCATCGATGGCGGTGTCGGGGCGATCATCGGTAGGGCGGCTATAGGTGGCCATCGGTTTGAATCCGACATTTTCACTCACGCCATTTTTGTACCAGGTGAGGGCGTGTACCTGTCCCAACTCACTGTATTGCGCTTCCTGGAAATTCCCGTTGGGGTCGCTGATCTGTTTTGGCTGAAGTGTTCGATAGCCAATCTTTGTCGCGCGGGTGGTGCATTGGTCGGGCAGTTCGACAGTGGCGATCAGGCAGGAATAGGGGTCATGGGTGATGGTCGTCGGGCCATGCTGTTGGCTTTGCCTGAAGGTCTGTGCCCTGTAAAAGCCGGCCAGTTTGTAATACGTGGAAAAGCTGCGACGTACAGACCAGAGTGGATTGTTTTTGTCCCAGTCTTCGTCAGGCGGTAAAGCAATGGGCATTTTTCGGTAGCCATTGTCCTGGAGAAGTTTGGTGACATCAAAAGACGTATCCTCCGATTTGTGTTCGTCGTAGACGCTCAACGCCAGCTTATTGAGTTCGGCGGTTTCCTGGTGATCAATCAACCCTTCGACGCTCGCCTGACCGTCATCGAAGGTGCCGCTTGCATCGGGTTTGCGGTAACGCTGTACAGACAAACCGGTCAGGGTCCGCCTGTCTTCCCAGGTCTTTGAAGTGCTCCGCTCTAGCAGGTTTTCATAATGGATATCCTGGGGGGATAGCCCTGCGGCCAAGGGCGATTTAGGCAACCTCAAAGCATTGGTGCGTTGTAGGTAACGCAGGCCAAGGCGTAGGGCCTGTGCTGTAGCTATGTGAATGAACTGAGCCTTGGTTTCGCTCAGGTAGTAATACTGCTGATCCTCGTCATGGGCATCGCGCCACCATTTTTGCAGCCAGGTATCCGTGAAAGGAGGGGCGTCGGCAGGTGTTTTTCTCCGCGCATAGCTGATCTCCAGACTGTGGGTGAGGTGGCCGTAGGCGTCCCATTCAAGATTGATCGTGTGAGTACAGCGAGGATCATCAGAGATGCGCTCATACTGGTAGCTTATGGATTCCACAACCAACGGTTGCATGATCGAGTAAGGGCTGTATTTACCCAGGCCCTGGCGTTCAACGACCCGATATCGATGTTGTTGCACTGAATAGGGCTGCCTCTCTTTTTCTGTGCCCTTGTCCAGGCCGAAAATCTCTACCCTCAGAGTCCGGCCGCCAAGCGCTCGAGCGAGCTCGCGCTGCCGGGCATGGGCGTTGGCGAGGGCTGCTTCGGGCGTTGGCGCGGGTGGTCCCCAATGTTCGCCCCAAACCTGGATAGTTGCCTGAAGGCCAATGGCGTCCTTGTCGTTGCGGTCGTAATCACGATTGAGTGGGTCGATAGCTTGGCCCGTATGGAACCAGGTTTTGGTCAGCATCGGTGCGCTATGGGGGCTGGTTTGTGCCCCCTTGCCATGGGTTGGACTGTCGGTTTGCAAGAGCAGACCGAACCCGCGAAATTCTCGTTCGATGCTGTCGTAGAAGCCACGACGATATTTGAATTTCTGGGTCAGACGATTGCCGGTAATTTCGTCGTGCTGGCTCTGCTGTTTGACCAAAAACAGAGGAAATGGAAGGTGGGAGATTGCTGGTTTGTTGTTTTTGAGCAGCTGTTTTTTTTCATCCAGCCATTCCTGGGCAGAGCTTCGATAGCTGACGCTGCAGGCAGCCCCCATATTGTTATTGCTGGTTTCGAGCAAGTAGGGCTTGGTCTCCACGAAGTCATAGCGCCAATGCCGGGTTGCGTCCCCCGGCACACTGAATATCAGACTCGAACAGCCGAGCCCCAGCAGATCTACGGCGCTGACCTTGCAGAACCGGTCATGGCGCAGTCCTTGGGGCCAGGGCAGTTCGACCGCGGGGGCCAGGCCATTGCCGCCGCGGTTCATGAAAATTTTTGCGCAATCGGGTTGCAGATAAATAAGGTCAGCAGCCCCTGAGCCGTCCAGGTCGGCCAGCAGGATGCGTGACGCATCGAACTGTTCGTATGCCAAGTCCAGGGAGGCGATTACTCGGCCCTTTGCGAAGCGTCCGCGGCCCAGGTTAGGCCAGCATTTCACTTCGTTGTGGCGAACACGGATCAGGTGCTGTTGGCCACTGCCCAGAAGATCGCTGAAGGCCACCAGTTCACTGGGTGAGTTACCGGGCTGAGGCAGGTCATCTTCATCGGCGTGACGTGAAACCTGCGTTGCCGGGGCGAAGCCGGTTATTTTCTGGTTGGCGTACAGGCGCACACTGCGCGGTCCGATCATGATCAGATCGTTGCGCCCACTCCCCATCAGACTGGCTAACTGCCCTTCAGGATGGAAGAACTCGGTGGGAACAGCGGCAAGCGGGGTGTAGTTCGACCATTCATCGTTCGAATTCAGCGTAAAGAAACCGCTGAACTCGGGGTGCGCCACGATCCAGTCCGGACGACTGTCATCGTTGAGATCACTGAAATACTGTCGAGGAGACTTTCGCCTGTCCGCCAGCGGTATTCGGGGCAGTTCGCTCCATGCCGCGTACACGATGTGATCCCCGCCTCTGTCGTCCCGCAACGGCTGGCTATAGCGCCAGCTTTGGTCGGTTCGATGAAGAATGCCTGGCAACCCTTCTCCCTTCAGATCGACGAACTGAAACTGGTCCTGGTGGTTGAGTCTGGCCAGTGCCTCGAAAGGTTTGTAGTGTCGAGCCTCGGGCTTGAGCGTGAAACCGGAGTAGCCAAACTCAAGAGGCGGTTGGTATCGATCGGTGTGTGTTTCGCCAAAGGTTTGGGGCAACGCCGCACTCAGACAGCTGTAGGAAAGCGCGCAAGTCTGATACTGGAGCAAGAGGCGGCGAATCAGTACTGGCTTGTCGCCCATTGATGGTTCATTCGGGAAGTAATGAAACATCAGAACCTGTTGGCACAAGCGTTGAGTACGCAACTCAAAACCGTAGGCGAAGTCCGAGAATGGATCACTGCGTACAGCGTACGGTTGCGTCCCTTTGTACCCGGGTGTGTCTTCCAGACGAACGCTGCGTTCGCCGTAGTCGAAACACAGCTCGAAATGCCATTTTTTATCCTTGAGGCCATCGACTTTGCACAAGTACAACTGCGAGTCAGCCGTGAAGTTGCCATAGCACACGCGGCTCAGGTAACGCTGGGCACGGTTATCGGCCGGGCCCCGAGCAGTCACCTCATCAGCGGTGTACTCATAAACAATATGCTCGCCATGAGCATTCATGCTTTCTTCGAGCAACCATTCACCTACCCGCGAGGGGGCGTTGGAGTCTGCGCGGCGCGCTGCCGCTGTTTTTCCGAACAGATGTTGACTGCCGTCAGCGCGGTAGATCAACCAGAAGCCCGGTTGGTCGGTCGCACTGAACCAATGTTCGATCCGGTCGAAAGCCGCTTCGACTCGAGGGTAGTAGCGAACGACAGTGTATTGCTCCAGTGTCTTGCCATTGCTGCTCAGCGCGTATTTGGAAATGAACGCACCGGTCGTCTTGTCCCGCTCCGGCATCCATACCTCGCCGTCGGGCCCGACGAACAGATCGTCATCGGTGTAGGCCGGGACGCCCAGTCGGGTACGTCGTGCAATTGTGCCCAGGGAAAGAGCCCAACCGAGGCCGAACATACCGTTGCCTTGCGCGTTGCTGTAACGCAGGGTCAAGGCCGGGGCAAATCCGCGACCCGGGGTAACAGGCAAGGGAATTTCAAAGGACGCCGTGCCTCTTGTACCAACCGAACCGAGGTTGTTGCCGATGCTTTGAATGGCGCCGCCACCCTTGGGCAGCGCCGGAGGCGCGATAGGGACGGAGCTCTGTTCGTTCATTGCTCACCCCCATCCACCCTGGCGGTGTATTTCACATGCACGATGATATCGGTAAGTGATTCGAGCATGGCTTTCTGTGAAACATGATTGGGGAAGGACAACTTCCATTTTGAAATCGCGCCGGTGTATTCGAAGGGCAGGTAGCGTTCGTCCTGAAAGTTCAGCGTGAGAAGGCCGCTGTCGTCGATGCCTGTCGAGAGGGCGACCTGCTGGTTGGCGCGTTGGCCTTTTATGGACTTTTTCTCGGCACCGGGCATGACGACTTCACTGGAGGTCTGGGTCAGGAGGGCGCGAATGTCCTCATAAGGGCCCAGAGTCGTCGGCAGGGAGATACTGATGCTCTTGATCCGACGCAGGCAGTGCCCTGGGTAGTCATCGTCAAACAGGGACTGGGTCAGTTCGAATTGACAGGAGCCGTTTTTGATAAGGTCATCTTTGACCCCGTCCTTTGTGACACCATCCTCCCAGACCTTATGGATTGCCCCCGTCTTCGCATCCTTCTCTTTTAGTTGGCGTAACGACACGGTCTTGCGAATTTCCAGCTCGCGCTCGTTGCCCAAAAGGTAGGCGGTCTTCATCTTCACCAAGCCGAGCTTCATCGGCTCCCCGGGACCAAGTCCGCGATAAGTGGTGTTCCAGGTCTTGGGTTGAAAGAACGATTGTGTTGTGGTGTCGGCCATCTCATAGCACCAACATTGTTCGGTGAATTGGCACAGCGACAAAGCGGAGTCATAGGCCTGGTAGTAGAAAATGGACATCTGGCCGGTGAACCATTGGTAAAGCTGTGCGTTGGTAAAGCGCTTGGTGAGGAAGGTATAGGTGGACCTGGCTTGCATGAGTGTCGTTTGTGTTTGTCGCAACTGCAGAGCGGAGGCGATTTCTCGTTCGGCTTCAAGCGCCAGCTGCGCATCGAGTTGCGCGATTTCAAGCCTTGCCTGATCGCGTGCGAGAGTCCACTCCTGATGGCGCCGACGATATTGCGCTGCACGCTCGAGCGCCTCACCTGTGCCATGCGCTGCTGCCGCCAGGCCTTGAGCTCCAGCCATGACCGCAAGAGGAATCCCCTCCACGCGATGTCCACCGTCCGCCATGCCAAAAATGTTGGGGACCACCTTCAAGCCCTGGCCAATCACCTGGGCCGCGTAGGCGGAGGCCTCTGCGATACGTCCCGCCAGGTGCGATGCGGCGGCGGCGGCTTCTTCCGGGTTGATCACCTCATCCACCCGCTCACTGTAATAACGTTCTCGCTCCTGCACGATCGTTTTACTGGCGAGCAAGGCTTCCTTGTTTTTTTGATCGACTTTCAACGCCTGGGTTTGCAGGTCTACGGCAATGTTCGCCATATCCCAGATGTGTTGCTGCTGTGTTTCCTGATAGAAGGCCTGCTCGGCGCGTTCGATGAATGACAACAGCGTGCTACCGAACTGAATCACTGTCTCCACTGCGCTCATGGCCTGGGCATGCATGACGCTGAACCGGTAAGGCGGGATAGTCGAACCCAGGCGTTGATAGATTTCCGGCTCTGCGGCCCGTTGCGGGTTGGCGCCGAGCTGTCCGGCTGGTATCGCTGGAGCGGTGAACAGTGGAAGCCTCAATGGCTTGCCGACGATGTCGAGGTTGTGCCTGAGGTTATGCAGGCGACTCTCGAGTTTTTCCCAGCGCGCGATCAACACAGGGTTGAACGGTAAACGCAAATGGGGGGTGTCTATCGCATGCACCGAAGGAGGGGGGGCATAAGGTCGAACACAAATTTCGGGCACCGGATTGTCGGAGTCGCTTGAGTTGATGTGTTTTTTTTCAGTGCCCTGTTTGTATTCAAACGTTCGCAATTCCTCGTTTTTAGCGGCAATGAAGGCGCCGAGGGTAGTGGGGGTCCAGTCGTCAGTTTGTTTGAGGTCCGGGCGCGGGCCCAGCAGATCCTGGGCGCGGATGTACCAAAGCTTGGCTTGCGCCAGCTCATCGGGGGCCAATGAGCGATAAGCCATGTCGCCGCGATTGATCAAAATATCGATATAGAGCATGTACAAGGCTTTGCGAAAGTGCACCGGATGGCTCAGGGCTATTTGATGCGGGTCTTGTGGGCCTTGAATGGCATAGGTGGATTGGCCAGGCTGTGAAGTGGGAATGGTCAACGGCACGGTATTCCAATAGTTTGGATGACCACCCTTGACATCCTTACGACTGGGGTTGAACAGGTAATGCAACCAGCGCTCGGCTTCGCTGTATTGGGATGACTGGTTGAAACGGTGGGCGACCAGCCATGGCAAGTACAGGAACAACTCGACAAAGTAGCGCCCATAGGCGCCGTAGAAATCCATCTTTTCCTCGCGCTTGCCTTGTTCCATCGCAGGTTCCTGCAAGTGCTGGGAGTCCCAGCTCAGCAACTCGTCCATACTCGTTTCGGCACGATGAATCAAATGCTTGGCGAAGGTGATGTTCAACCGAACAGGGGCGCGAACCTTGGTTTCCTGATAGTTGCTGTGCTTGATATCCGAGTCGGAAAAATCAATGAATTCTGCAGTTCCTAACGTAGTGTGTTTGCTGGATTTGATACGGGGTGGCTTCAGATCGAAGTTGGAAGTCGAGTGCCTGAATTGGAGATTTACATTGCGCTCGGTCTCGGCTTTGACAGGCAGAAATACCGTCACCCATTTTCCGAATTCTGTTTTGAGGCGATCGAGTAGATTTTCAGCATCCTCTTGTTTGGGTGGGTTTTCTGGCACGTTCTTGGGGGAGAATGTTGCATTGGATTCAGAATCTTTATCAATATGCGCGGCCATCCAGAACGGGGCTTTCAGGTTGTGCTCTGTGTTCTCTGTTTTGCCCGTTTCGTTATTGCCAACGTAGAGGACAACGAGTAGTGACTCTGTAGAGTGTGTCCCATCATGGACGGCAACTGTATGTGTAATGCCCTTGAGCTCGGTCAGTGTCTTGGCGTGAAACATTTCGTTCCCGCCGTAGCCCTGTAGACAGGTTTGAGGCGTACTCCAGCTTTCATCGTAATTTTTGTAGCACATGTTCAAACGAAACAGCGGATTGGTGGGCGCCCGACTGTTGGTTTGAACGCCGCTCACAGAGTTTTTGTCCTGAAAAATACACTCAGCCCAGATTACATACAGACGATTGTTGAACATGACCGGACGAATAGTGTGCTCGATGGCGCTTTCGGAGATCGGCAGGTTGATGCGTTTCCAGTCTGACCAGGCCTGTGGCTCTGGCGTATCGTATTTGCTGTCGGAATTAGCTTTAGGATCAGTTGTAGAAGCGGAAGTCGTGGGGGGACTCTCGGGGCGCATGGACATGTCCAGCGAGCGCCAATAGTAAGTATTGGCGGCGCGGGATTTGGCAATGAAGTAATAGGTGCTGTTGGCGAAGTCGATTCCGTCGATATAACCATTGAGCGTCTTCAAATTGGAAATTTCTTCGAATTTCGTCAGATAACTCACTACTGCTGTTTGAACGGACCGGGATGTCAGTTGGTTCTGGTTGAGGTCATTTTCCAGTTGCTGAAAACTCTCGGTCTTGGCTGTGCGAAGGGTCGGGTCAAGGTAGATCGCCGGAAAATAGTGCAGCTGCTGACTGGACGCCCATGTCGAATAGTGGTGCATCACCGTACGCCAGGTTTCGAGCTGATCCGGCGCAATGATCGCCGTGTTATACCCAGGCTCCATATTGGCCAGAATGCTGTTGATGTATTGCTGCAGGCTTGCAATGGCACAGTCCACCTGGCTGGTGGGCACGTCCTGGCTAACCAGCACATCAAGTAACCAGTAGTGATAGAGGTCATTGGCAGTGTTGAGGTGCGTTGCGATATTCAACGTCTTCAAATCTTCATTGTTGGGCACTATTTCATGCAGGTAGAGCGCGAGTTGGGCATCACGCAAGCTTTCGTTGAGTTGCTTTTCAATCGTGGCAGACATGTTCACTCCTTGAGCATGTAGTGGGATCAACGACTAGTAGCCATGACGGCTTCACCGATTTTTTTCCAGTCGTCTGTTGTGCTGTTGTTGTTCAGGGCAGTGGCGTCAAGCAGTGAACCCGTTGTCAGGCCTGTGGCTTTACAGGTTGTGTAGCAACGCATGACCCAATCCAGGTCTTTCACGGTTCGGGCTTGCTGATGTGTCAGTGTTGCTGTCAGCACGGTAACTTGCTCGGTTGTCCAGTTCAGCAAGCCGGCCAGCAAGCTGTTTTTTTCGGCTGTGGTGGCTTCCGAGTTGGCGAATTTCAAATAGCTCAGAACATTCTCTTCAGGGTATTGATGGGTGGTCATCCCATGATTGAAACGATCCAGAAGATACAAACTGCTCAATGTAAGCGTCAGTTTCTGCGTCGTGTCCGACGGCTCCAACCAGTCGGGGTGTTCCAGGAACAAGTGCAGGGCGCTTCTGCTCAGGTGCAACTGAACGGCAGCCTCGGCATGGCGCAGTACCTTGGGCAGCGTTTTGGAAAGTTTTGTTAAGTATGATTCGTTATTCGCATCGTCTTGCGTCGCGATCAGGATCTCGTAGGCCGATGTATTGGCCCATACCAGCACACCCTTTGCACTGTTCATGGGAAGTTGACAGGTTTCCTGTAAAAGCTGTTCGACCAGGTGCAATTGTCGGTCATGGGCAAGTAGCAGCAGGTCTTTAAGCTTCTTCTGGCAGTCGTCTTTGAGCCTGGCGTTTTCGGCAGCGTCGATGTTCAGTACCAGTGGCGCTATGACGCTCTGCAGCACATCAACCAGCTTTTTCGGTACATCGTCTGTGATGGTGGGTGCGAAGTTCTTCACCAGGCCGTTGGCGTCAAGCAACGTGCTGGCCATTAGAGACCACCACGTTGAATCTTCTGGTAGCTTTGGTAGCGACAGCGCATTTATCTCCGCAGTAGTTATCTTGTGCTGGTCAGAATCTTTCTTCAGTTTGGTGAGGTGCTGCTGCATGTTCTGCAATGCATGATCATTGCTGTTCGTGGTGCTCAGGAGGAGGTGTTTCAGCTTGGGGATGGTGTAGACGGATTCACTGAGCCAATTTGTGATCCAGTCCAATTGCATCAGTACATCAAGCATATTGGAGGGATCAGGCCTCAGGGGCTCAGTCTGTTGCAGCTGGGTGTTGAAGAGCGGAAGTACTATATCGCTGCCACTGAGCTCAGTCCTTGTAAGGGTCACCCAAGAAGCATCTCGCTTGATAAGTTCATCGAAATTACCGTGGATCACCTTGATTCCACACCCCGCCAGAGAGACCACGCTATTCGGGGCGGCAGTAACAATGCCGTAGATACTGATCGTGGCAACTTTATCCGAGCCGGAAAGGGCGGGAAACAACACTGAAAACGCATTGACGGTATCTGTGTTGGCGAACCATGAAGTACTTGTTTTCAGTGTTGAGCCTGGCAGGAGCGTGGGGAGGTAGTCATGATAGAACTGCCCAGGCAAGTGAAAGCGTGCGACCACTTCAACACTCATATTGCCTTCGCGGGCAGTCACTTTTAGTGTGCGAATGTTATCGATTGGATTCGTCAGGCAACTCGTCACGCTTTCACCTCCCAACAAGGTAGCCAGCGTTGTGCAGTCGGCGATCGAGATACCGAACATTCGAGCGATCCGCGCTTGTCTGTAGATTGAGGACAAGGTGTCCAAGGCAACCTTGAGAGAGCCAAGGTGTTTCTGCGTGTTCTTTACGACCTTCAATAGTGAGTCCTCGGCCAAGGGCAGACCAAGGCTGGCACTCAAGTGTTGGAGGACCGTGTGCGATGCCTTATCAGTATCATCGGTCGAGAATGACCGACCATCGAGTGCAAGATGTTTTTCAAAAAGACGGGTTTGATTGAATACTCTGTCGAACAAGGAAACTTGATCGCCGATAGCATAGGGGGATAGCTGATAAAGTACAGCCGCGAACTCGTCGGCGTTAATAGAGTATCGACGCTTTAAATGGCGATAGACCCCTAGGGTACGCAGGGTATGAGTGTCGAGATGCATATCGTGATTAATGGGCGTCGACGAGTTGAACGCGCTGATGATCAGGGTATCCAGTTCGACGAAAGAAATATCCAGCCAGCGTTGCAGGCGGATCATTCGTTGCATGCGTTGGAGTCGCTCATATGACGTAGCGGTAATCTCCTTGGCGACGACTTTCATGTTGTCAATGATGTTGCTGAAGGAAGGACCGTGGACGTAACGAGCTCCATACAGTCCGTCAAGTGCAATGGGCGTTGGATAATTGCTGGAGAGGCGGGGGGAAGCAGTGCTTCAAGTTGCTCTGCGTTCAACCCGGTGTGCTTCAGAAAGGTGTCAAGATCCTTCAGGCTGTTTTTTTTTGCAGTGCCATAGATTTTTTTCCAATAGTTATCCGAGGGGGTGGCTATCAGGTCTTCGATCAACAAATCCTGCTGTTTTGGACTTAGTCCAGACATCAGCTGTTGTGCGACACTCGGGGTGGAGTTCCTTATCTGGCCATACTTAAAGTTGACTGTCTGTGTGAGCGGAAGGTGTGTTGTGATGCGGTAGTTCAGTTCGCCCAGCGACGGTTTTTCCCCACTGAGTCCTAACAGGCATTGATGATGGGAAATTTCATAGGGCAGAGCGAAGGGGTAACTTCGTAACGCCAGTAGCTCATACGTGGATTTTTCTTTATCGGGGCCGTCCTTCATCGCCTCCTTAATGTTTTTTTCCAAGAGGTCGTTGACTATTTTGAGCATCGGCTGTGGGGTGAAAGTGTTGTGCTGGTCAATTACTAACTCCGCGAGTTCCGGCCGTCGCGTTTTCAAACGTATCCGGTTGTCGGTTGGAGTTTTAGCTTTTGTTTTTTTATCTGTTTCTTTTTCTGTTTCTTTTTCTTTTTCTGTTTTAGTTTCTGTTTCTGTTTCTGTTTCTGTTTCTGTTTCTGTTTCTGTTTCTGTTTTTTCTTCTTTTTCTGTTTTAACCGCAATTTCAGTTTTTGATTGCGAGGCACTCATTTCCAGTTGTTCGGCAAATAAATAGAGCGCTCTAAGATAAGCGACAGGCGAGTCGATGGATGCGATCGAATCGATTTTGCAAGAGTCGTCCCAGTTTTCCTTGAACAGGTTGGTGTAAGTGGGACCTTCTTTCTCGACCGCGCGAATGCCTGCCGGGTGCCAGCGGTGTTGGGGTTCCCCTGAGGATAATTGTTTCTCCCGATACAGATGGCTGATCTGGGCGGCAAGGCATTTGGCATCGTTGTAGAACTTGACGAGGCTGGCGCTGGAGATGACCAGCGGTTTTGCATATTTGCTCTTGAACTCATTCTCGACTTTTTCCTTAAAGCCGTTTTCGGTAAGTCGGGTAATGTCGAATACAGAGGTGAACTTCAGTTTGTCTTTAAATAATTCTTCCAGTTCCGTTTGTTTTTCGGGGGTGAGGGGCTTGATAAGGGATTTGATAAGGGACTGCAGTAGCGGGTATTTTTCCATGCCGATGAACACTCCTATAAGTGGAGTATCGACATTACTGCGTGTTGCAATTGAGCTCTGTCAGCTCTTTAAGGTGCGACGCAGGGAAAAGACGTCGCTGGCTCGGGAAGGGGGCCTATCGACCTGTAGGATTTCGACACACAGCGCTCCCCCAACCAGCACGATGGCTGAAAGGGGAGCGAGCAGGTTTTTAGACCCGGAAGTGGCTGACCATCTGCTGCAACTGACTGCCCAACCGCGCCAGTTCAACACTGGACGCCGCCGTTTCGTCGCTGGCGGCGGCGGTCTGTTCG
>LNAP01003191.1_pt1 | contig 15768 bp, 12 predicted proteins | sample 602601 | NCBI WGS metagenome assembly LNAP01 (sample SAMN02440304, study PRJNA202911) | soil metagenome | biome: Subtropical and temperate rainforests or woodlands; isolation source: soil samples (1 kg each in a 20% v/v slurry with milli Q water) were... ...
GGCCCCGGTCGACGCCGTCGCGGCGGAAGCTTTCGCGGTGCTCGGTCGCCGGCGGGGCGCAGGTCTCGTCCAGATCGACGACTTCGGCCACCTGCCAGCCCTTGGGCCTGCGGACCACGTCGCAGACGATCACCGCGCCCTCGAGCGCGCTTTCGCGCCCGGCGCTGCGCAGGCTGGTGACGTGAAGCAGAACATCTTTGAGTTCGGTCGCCTGCGGATCGTCAGGAACGATGAAGCCGTACCCCTTCCCCGCGTCGAACCATTTTACTCGTCCACTGATGCGTACGGCTTCAGCCTGCGCACCGGCCCCCTCAAGTTCGAAACTAGCCATATGCCCCTCGTGGCCAGTCCCCCCAAGTCCCGTACTAGGACAGGCCAACTATAACACTGTTATGGTATACAAAGGGCGTCAATAGCGGTTTTCGCGACGGATGCTTTGCACCCGGCGAATCTTCGCCAATGAAGAGGCTCGGCGTGGCAGTCCCTAGGTCTGCGGCCGAGGTGCGATTTTACGCCACCAATCGCCAAATCTCCGCCGCTGGTCGGCACCCTCCCCTCTACATGGCGCGACACTATCGCCGCGATACGCCACTTGACCCCTCCAGACATCACAACTTAGTTGTGGGGAGAGTTGTGGGGGCGATCTCTGTGCCGAAGAAAGCTAAGGAGCTAAGCCCCCTCGAACTGCGGGCGCTGGCGAAGATCCCCGGCATGCATGCTGTTGGCGGGGTCGCTGGTCTGCACCTGGCCGTCTCGAAGCCTCCGTTGCACGGAGCCGAGCGATTGCCTGCGGCGTCTTGGGTTCTGCGCGTGATGATCGGGGGGAGGCGCTGTGATGTGGGCCTCGGCGGCTTCCCTGACGTTCCACTCGCCGACGCCCGGCGCAAGGCCCGCGAGGACCGGGAGGCCATAGCAAAAGGTCGCAACCCAGTTCAGGAGCGCCGCCAGGCGAAAGCAACGCTGTTGGCGGAGGCAGGCCATCTGTTGACCTTCAAACAGGCGGCACAGGACTACGTTGCGGCTCACGAGAAGGGCTGGCGGAACCCCAAACACGCGGCCGCGTGGCGACACACCCTCGAAACGTACGCCTACCCAGTGATCGGCAAGCTCGCCTGTGCGGACATTCGCACCACCCATGTCCTTTCCGTCCTGCGACCGCTCTGGGGGGTTGGAGAAGGCGCGCCAGCGCCGCGAGTCGAGACTGGCAGGCGCACTCGGCAGCGCATCGAGGTGATTTTGGACAGCGCCAAGGCCGCTGGGGCGATCAAGCCGCCCTGGGAAAATCCGGCGCGCTGGTCCGGGCACCTGGACCAACTGCTCGCTAAGCCTCGTAAGCTTGCGCCGATCGTCCACCGTAAGGCACTCCCGGTAGATGACGCTCCGGCCTTTGTGGCGCGGCTGGCCGGCGTGGAGGGCATGGGCGCGCGGGCGCTGGCCTTTGCCATCTACACCGCGGCACGCAGCGGCGAAGTGCGAGGGGCTACCTGGCCAGAAATCGACCTCGGCGCGAAGGTCTGGACGGTCCCGGCTTCGCGCACGAAGCAAGGCCGCGAGCACCGGGTCCCCCTCTCAGAGGAAGCGGTTACGTTGTTGAGCGAGATCCCCCGCCTCGCGGGATCAGAATTTGTGTTCCCATCCGCCAGTCACAAGCCGCTCAGCGATATGACCCTCTCTGCCGTTTGCAGGCGGCTGAACGTCCCCGCCGTCCCGCACGGTTTCCGGTCGACATTCCGCGACTGGGCCGGCGAGCGCACCAACTTCCCCCGTGAGGTCGCCGAGGCGGCTCTCGGTCACACGCTCGGGAACGAGGTCGAGGCAGCCTATCGGCGCGGAGACGCTCTTGAGAAGCGCCGGAAGCTTATGCAGGCGTGGGCGGGGTTCCTGCACAAGCCCGTGCTCCCCAGCGCGCGACGTGAGCCCGAGCATGGGACGGTAGCATGAACGGTGCCGCCTTTGACGAGGAGCTCTGGCTGGCCATCCTCGGACCGCCGCCGAACGAACCGCCAGCGCCCCCAAGGCAGGACTTGGCGCACAACTTCGCTCATGACGGTCACGACGCGCTAACTCCGCACCTGTGGCCCCAGGCAAGGGGCGGCCCGGCTGGGGGCGTCTTCTGGTTTCGGGCGCTTGAGCGACGCCTCAGCCAAGCTAAGGGCTGCGCCCATGCCGCCCAGCAAATTGGAGATGACCTGCAGCAAGCGTTGGTCAGCGACAGGGTGCGCGCGATGGCGATGCACCCCCTTTCAGGCGAAGCTTACGAGATCCCGGCTAGCGATTGGCAGGGGGCTGGCGACCGTACTCGCAAGCTCTGGCACACGGGAGTGCATTGGGCTGGCGCTAAGGACGGTGTGCCCTGCGACGTATATTTGATCGAAGGAGAGCAGCCCGCCGGCGCGTTGCCCGGAGCTGGGTCGACGGAGCTTGAAGCCGAGACGCCTCAACACCGACGCAAGTATAACCTACTTGTGCAGGCCTTCTACTTGCTAGCGCGCGCATACTTCAAAGGAGGCGATCAACAGGGCATCGGCTCAAACACCCATCGCTTTCTTGAGAAGGCTGGCCTTAGTCTGTCAGACGACACTGTGCGCAAGTGGCTATCCGAGGGCCGCGAACAGCTCCCGAACGGTGGCCAAAAAGATCCTAGATAGGCCTTCTTGTTTCCTAGTTAGCACCCGAGCACGCCGAACCCCGCCACACCTCCCTTGCAACCGCAATGGAGGCCAACGATGGCTGCTAACACCACAACTGCAACGATACTCGCCGCGTTTGAGGGCCTACCAGCAGCCGCTTACGTAAAACGGCCAGTCGTTCAGGCACTTTGGGGCGGGATCTCAGACTTCGAAGTCGACCGCCTGGAGAAGGCGGGGAAGCTGCCCCAGCGCGTCAAGCTCGGCACCCGCGTGAATGGCTGGCAGGTCGGCGCTCTCCGCGAAGCCCTCGCTGCTCTGCAAGCCTCTCGCCCGCGGACCGCGTGAACCATGGCCCAGTGCAAAGCGAGCTTTAGGCGAGGTGCAGGCACCCGCCCCGATCAGAAAGTGCGTCGCCCTCAGGGCCGCGCACACGTCCGCAGAGCGGCGCTGAGCGGCCAGAAGGTCACCGCGGAAGTCATTCTGACGGGACCTGAGAAGGCCATCCTGACCGACCTCTGGGGGCTACGGTGGGCGGTCAACGCGGCTTTAGAGGGGGTCGTAGCAGCGTCGTCGTTTGCGCTTCCTGCCGCCGAGGAAGCTTCTGCAAGTCGCTTGGCAAAGTTCTTCGCGGGTCGCACGCCGTCCCGCTTGCCTTTCCTGCGGGCGAACGCCGACGCCACGGCTGGTGAAGCGATACGAGCCCTTCGGGCGTCAATGACCCTCATAAACGGCCGGCAGGCTGACGGTGTCTCAGCTGCCTTCCGACGCGAAACTTGGGCGACCGTGCTTTTGGCCGAACGCTGCGCGCGCAGCGCAGCAAAGAAGCATCGTACGGTAGCTTTGCTGACGCGCGAGCTGGAGGGCGTTCATTGAGCGCCCTCGTTTCGGACGCCTCCGGCCGACTGCCCAGCAAGATGCGCGCAGCGCAGCGATGGCTGGTCTACCGGCTCGTCGCGAACAAAAAGGCCCCCAACAAGAAGCCAAGCAAGGTCCCCTATTACCTGGACGGCACCCCGCGTTCTGGGAGCCTCGACACGCCCGAGGATCGGGCGAAGCTTGGGACCTTTGAGGAGGCCGTGTCTGCGTTAGCTACGGGCCGCTATGCCGGCCTCGGCTTCGCGCTCGGCGCGCCCGAGGAGGGATCGGAGATGGTTTGGCAGGGCATCGACCTCGACGACCTAAGGACAAAGCATCCTGAGCTAAAGTCTGTGGCGCGGCGCATGCCGGGCTATGTTGAATTGAGCCCTTCCGGCGACGGGGTTCACGCCCTCGGCTATGGGCTTCCGTTCGCGAACTTGAACCCTAACGGCAGCGGCACTGAGGCGTACAGCCGAGCGCGCTACTTCACGGTGACAGGCCGCGGCGGCAAGGGAGAGTTGGCCGACCTTGCCGACTTCGTGGCGGATGTTCTCCGGCCTATCCACGCCTCGGGCGAGCCTGGCGGCGGCGCACCCGCCGCTGAGGGCAAGCACGGGCACGTGTCCGCCCCGCCCATTGTTACCCCTGAGCTGCTTGAGCATCTGCGTAGCGCCCTGGGCCACATAGCCGCTCGGGGCCGCGCCGACGACCGCGGCGCTTGGATCGCGGACGGCCATGCTCTCAAGACCTTAGGCGAACCGGGCCGCGAACTCTTTCACGAATTTTCCGCCCTATCGGAGAAATACGATGCTGAGGACGCTGAGGAGCGGTGGAGCGGCTTCAAGCCCAACAACACCAGCTTCGCGGCTGTCTTCGCCAAGGCGCAACGGCTCGGCTGGCGGAACCCCGGCACCGCTGGCTCGGAAAACATCCAAGGCAACGGAGGGCGCAGCGAAGAAGATCTTGCCCTCGCCTTCGCTCGAGAAAATGAACCCGGATTGAGATACTGCGCGGCGTGGAAGGCGTGGCTCGTTTGGGACGGCGCGCGCTGGGCGCTGGACAACACACTCTTAGCGACCGCCCACGCTCGGGACCTCTGCCGACGCGAAGCCGAAAGCTGCCCGGACCCGCGCCTCGCGAGGGCGCTCGGGCAGGAGCGTACCGTGAACGCCGTGGAGCGGTTAGCACGAGCCGATCGTCGCCTCGCGGCGACCACGGAGCAATGGGACCTCGATCCATGGCTGCTCAATACGCCGGGAGGCGTCGTGGACCTGCGAACCGGCGAGGTGCGCTCGTCGGATCCTGCGTTGCATATGACCAAGATTTCGGGTGCGGCTCCTGGGGGCGACTGCCCGACTTGGCTGCGTTTCCTTGAGCGCATCACGGGCGGCGATGTCGACTTGCAGGCGTACCTTCGGCGGGTGCTCGGCTACGCCCTGACCGGCGTAACGAGCGAGCAGGCGCTGTTTTTCGCCTACGGCACCGGGGCGAACGGCAAATCTGTGCTCATCGACACGGTAGCCGGCATCCTGGGCGACTATCACAAGACCGCGCCCGTCGAGACCTTCACTGAGAGCCGCAGCGAACGCCATTCGACTGAACTCGCCATGCTCCGGGGCGCGCGCCTAGTTGCGGCTGTGGAGACAGAGGAAGGCCGCCGCTGGGCCGAGAGCAAGATCAAGACCCTGACCGGAGGGGACCGCATCTCCGCTCGGTTCATGCACAGGGACAACTTCGAGTACAATCCGCAGTTCAAGCTCTTCATCGCCGGCAACCACAAGCCCGGCTTGCGCTCAGTCGACGAGGCAATGCGACGGCGGATCCATCTGGTCCCCTTCGCGGTCACCATTCCCGCCGAGGAGCGCGACCCTGAGCTGAAGGACAAGTTGAGGGCTGAATGGGCAGGCATCCTGCGGTGGATGATTGCGGGATGTGTCGAGTGGCAGCGCGTCGGCCTCGCGCCGCCTGGTGCGGTTCGGGCGGCGACCGAGGATTACTTGGACGAAGAGGACGCCATATCGGCTTGGATTGACGAAATGTGCGAACGCGCCCCACAGGGGCGTGAGCAGGCGAGCGTCCTCTTTGCCTCGTGGAGCGCCTGGGCAGGGGCACGGGGCGAGTACGTCGGGTCCAGCAAAAGATTCGCTCAAGCGCTCGAAGCGCGAGGCTTTCTTCGCTGGCGCACAGGGCAAGCACGGGGGGTTCTTGGCCTGCGCCTCAAGCCAGACCCGATGTTCGGGGCCGTGTGACAGAAGTGTCGAGTGGCCCTGTTCTTCTCTCCGCGCGCGTGAGACGAACATCAGGATCGAGAGTCACATCCGTCATCCCCCTGCCCTTTATTGGGAGGTTCCCGGGAGAGCATTCCAACGAAACCCGATTTTTGGTCGGGGGTTGGGGTAGCACTTTTCGCGTGTGCGCCTGACCCCTCCCCCAGGGGTCGGACTTCCTCTGCCCGCCCCCGCGGCGCGCCCGGCATCGAAGCTGACATACGACCCCGGCATCCGCGGATTGCCAAGAGCAGGTGCCCGTCCAGGCAAGTCTGGCTGGGTGGGCAACGACCACCCGGGGTCCAAAGCTTGACTACAGCGCGACGATGTTCACAGGTATACGTCCGTATGTATGTGAACGGAGGGTGAGATGGGTGGAGGGCAGGTCGTCGCCTACTACCGTGTGTCGACCGAGCGCCAAGGGCGATCCGGTCTTGGGTTGGACGCGCAGCGCGATACCGTGCTCGCCTACCTGAACGGCGGCGATTGGAAGCTCATCGCTGAGTTCACAGAAACAGAGACGGGCAAGGGATCGAACGCGCTTGCGAAGCGACCCGAGCTGCGGTCCGCACTGGACACCGCTCGAAGGGCCAAGGCGACACTCGTCATAGCCAAGCTCGACCGGCTGGCGCGGAACGTTCACTTCATATCAGGACTGATGGAGAGCGGCGTTCCGTTCGTTGCCGCCGACATGCCAACTGCCGACCGGTTTCAACTGCACATCTACGCGGCACTTGCTGAGCGCGAGGCGAAGCTGATCTCGGAGCGCACGAAAGCCGCTCTTGCGGCTGCGAAGGCTCGCGGGCAGGTGCTTGGTTCAAACGGCGAGAAGCTAGCAGCGCAGAACAGGGCCTCAGCACTGCACGCCCTTGAGCCGCTTGCTCCAGTCTTGAAGGAGCTGGTCCGTTCAGGACTGCCAAGGCGGGCCATAGTTGAGCGGCTTAATGGGGACGGCGTCCTCAGCCCAGGCGGCGGGCGTTGGCACTTGGCCAATCTTCAAAGGGCACTTGCGCGCCTCTCGCTGACGTAATCATTGCGCGAGCGTTCGGCTTTCCTCAGCCAAAGCCTTTTGCTTACAGCGTAAGCTAGATGTTAGGTCTTATCAGAGGGCGTTCGACGACAAAGTCTATGCGCCACCGTCCCTCCTGCCGTTGAGCAGGTTGGCTTTCTCGTCCTGTCCCGCGCCTACGAGAACTGTTGCTGTTTGAGCGCTGCCGCCACATGGACAAGTTGTCGTATCCGGCCGCTACTCCAGTTCCCATCCAACCTTGCGCGCCGCGCTGATTAGCGCAGCCTTCAACCGCGCGATGGTCGGGTCCTTTCCGAGGTGATCGCCCTCCGCTACGGTCGGCAAGCGCAGACCGAGGTGGTCCCTCCCCTCAATGAAGACCAGCGTCGTCACGCACCTACAGCACACAGTCACATCACCGGGTTCAGGTGCCGCGTCGTCGTCATTCACCGCAGTAGCAGCGTTGAGCGGATAGCCGCAGCGAGGGCAGGCGCAGACGGGGTGACGGGACCTCACAGACATTCGAACCCTGCTAGTAGCGCTTCCGTAGGAGAACACCAGCAACGCTCAAAAATGCGCCCCCAGCGCCGAAGAGTAGCCCGTCCCCGCCGATGGCCTGCGCCAGCAGGCCAAGACCGGCCGCTCCGAAAAGCACCGCCCATATGGAGCGCCGGGAGGCAAGTCGCCCCAAGCGGTACGCCTGATAGCTGGCTTCGCTGCGCATCCATCGCTTGTGTTCGTAGCCGGCGAGAAACGCCTCTTGCATCCAATCTTCGAAGCGTAGGCGGGTGAGACGGACATTCGTATCACGTTGGCGCGCGACGCCGTCTAGCCACTCAGGATCCTCGCGAGCAGGCGGAAGCCTGGCCGAGAGCATCTTCGCCTGTGCTTTCGCTTGGATTTTCGGATCGGTAGAGCGCCCGATGACGGAGGCAGTTGAACGCTCCCCCGCAAGATTGAACGACCGGAGCATGCGAACCCCAACTGCTACTGCTACTGCTGCGCTCGAAAATGACATGGTTGGGGGACAGCGCAACCGCGACCCTTCGCGCCAACTCCGGCTATGGATTTGGTGCGAGTCCTGGGGCGGAACGTGCGCGAACAGCGCAAGCGTCTCGGCATGTCGCAAGAGGAGCTCGCGCACGAAGCTGGGATGAAGCGCAGCTACGTCAGCGACTTGGAACGGGGCACGAGAAACCCGACGGTGCGCGCCCTGGGTCGCTTGGCGGCGGCCTTGGGCGTCAGGCCTGCAGTCCTTCTCGAAGTCGAAGACCCACTCTAGCAATCTGAGCGACAGAGGCGCGCAGGTGAGAACTGTCGCGGCTCATTGGGTTCACAGGTTCACCGGCGCACGGCAGTGTGCCGCGCCGGAGGGACTAGCGTGCGGGTTCCTTCGCGGGTCCTAGCCCGTGAGTTCGCGCCGCATCTGGGGGCAATATGTCTGACTTCCGATCGCTCTTGCGTTCGTTCCGCGATGCGTCCCGCTCTGAGCGGGAGAAAGGGACCTACTTCGAGCGCATCGCCGTGGAGTTCATCAAGCACGACCCAGGCATGGCGCAGGAGTACGAGGACGCCTGGCTGTTCTCGGAATGGGCTGCAGGCGAGCGGATCAACGCGCGAGACACTGGCATCGATGTAGTCGCGAGGATGCGCGACGGCGGCTTCTGCGCGATCCAATGCAAATTCTATCGCGAAGGTCACCGCATCCAGAAGGCTGACATCGACAGCTTCTTCACAGCGTCAGGCAAGAGCCCGTTTGGCCGCCGCCTGATCATCGACACAACCGACGCGCCTTGGAGCGAGAACGCAGAAGAAGCCCTCGACGGTCAGCAAATCGAGACAACGCGGATCGGCCTAGACCGTCTCTCAGAGAGCCCGATCAATTGGGCGGCGTACCTGCACGACGAGACGGTCGAGGTGGCGCCCAAGAAGGAACTACGGCCGCACCAGACCGATGCGCTCGCCGCCGTGCGGACCGGGCTAGCCGAGGCTGATCGCGGCAAGCTCATTATGGCCTGCGGCACCGGCAAGACCTTTACAGGGCTAAAGATCGCCGAAGACCTGGCTGGCGCAGGGAAGCAGGTCCTTTTCCTTGTTCCGTCACTCGCCCTCATGTCGCAGACGATCCGAGAGTGGACCATCGACGCGGCGACCCCGCTCGCCTCGTTCGCGGTCTGCTCGGACGCGCAGGTCGGCAAGCATCAGAAGAACAAGGACGATGTGGCCGGCGTGGAGGCCCACGACCTCGACTACCCGGCGACCACCAATGCCGCAAAGCTCGCCGCAAAGGTCGCGCGCGTGGCGGCCGACCGGATGACGGTGGTGTTCGCCACCTACCAATCGATACAAGTCATCTCGGAGGCCCAGCAGAAGCACGGACTTTCTGAGTTCGACCTGATCGTCTGCGACGAAGCCCACCGCACGACCGGCGCCACGCTGGAGGGCGAGGAAGAGAGCAACTTCGTCAGGGTTCACGATCAGGCGTTCTTGGCTGGCAACAAGCGGCTCTACATGACTGCCACCCCCCGCGTGTTCGGCGACGCCGTGAAGAGCAAGGCCAGCGAGGCGTCCGCCGTCCTTTGCTCGATGGACGACGTGAACCTGTACGGCGAGATCCTGTTCGCGCGGGGCTTCGGCTGGGCCGTCGAGAACCAGCTTCTGACAGACTACAAGGTGTTGGTGCTGGCCGTGGATGAGCAGCTCGTCAGCGGAGGCGTGCAGAGGCGTCTGGCTGACCAAGGTTCGGAACTCAAGCTCGACGACGCCACCAAAATCATCGGCTGCTACAAGGCGCTCACCAAGCAAGGCCTGAGGGCCGACCTTTTGACCGACCCGTTGCCAATGAAGCGCGGCCTGGCCTTTTGCAGGGACATCAAAGCGTCCAAGCTGGTGCAGAAGGAGTTTGCCGCGGTCGTCGCGGAGTATCTCGCGTCCGACGAGGGAAAGGCGTCGGAAGAAGAGGCGACGCCGTTGGAGTGCCAGCTTGAACACGTGGACGGCACCTTCAACGCCAAGGCCCGCAACCGCCTGCTGGACTGGGTCAAGGAGGAGCATGGCGACAACGCCTGCCGCATCCTGACCAACGCGCGCTGCCTCTCTGAGGGCGTGGACGTGCCGGCCCTGGACGCGATCCTGTTCATGCATCCGCGCAAGTCGCAGATCGACGTAGTGCAGTCGGTGGGGCGGGTGATGCGCCGCGCGCCAGGCAAGAGCATGGGCTACGTCATTCTGCCCGTCGGCGTGCCGGCCGGCGTGGAGCCGGAGGACGCGCTTAACGACAACGAGCGCTACCGCGTCGTCTGGCAAATCCTGAACGCCTTGCGCTCGCATGATGAGCGCTTCGACGCGATGATCAATAAGGCCGACCTTGGCGTGGATGTGTCAGACCACATCGAAGTCATCGCGGTCAGTAACAAGCTGCCGGACCGGACCCCAAGCAAGGGTGGCAAGACCGACATCGGTCACGGCGGCGCGGCCGAGGACGAAGAGCGGGATGGCTCGTCACGCGAGCCAGGGGTTGCTGAGACGCAAGCCGAGTTCGTCTTCGACGAATTCTCCAAGGCCATCATGGCTAAGATTGTCCGCAAGTGCGGTCGGCGGGACTACTGGGAGGATTGGGCCGGCGACATCGCCAAGATCGCCCAAACGCATATCAACCGCATCACGGCGCTGGTCGAGAAGCCGGGGACGGCCGAGCGCGCAGGGTTCGAGGCGTTCCTGGCTGAGATCCGCGACGACCTCAACGATAGCATCTCCGAGGGAGACGCCATCGAGATGCTGGCCCAGCACCTCATCACACGGCCAGTCTTCGACGCCCTGTTTGAGGGTTACAGCTTCGCGGAGGCTAACCCCGTTTCTGTCGCCATGCAGAACGTGCTCGAGGCGCTAGACGAGCACAATCTGGGGAAGGAGGCCGAGAGCCTCGGCAGGTTCTACGACAGCGTGCGCCGCCGTGCGGCAGGCATCGACAGCGTCGCGGCCAAACAGAAGATCATCGTGGAGCTCTACGACAAGTTCTTCCGCAACGCCTTCCCCAAGATGACCGAGCGATTGGGGATCGTTTACACTCCCGTCGAGGTCGTGGACTTCATCATCCGCTCAGTGGATGAGGTGCTGCAATCCGAGTTCGGCCAATCGCTGGGCAGCAAGGGCGTTCACATCCTCGACCCTTTCACGGGCACCGGCACCTTCATCACCCGCCTGCTGCAATCCGGTCTGATCAAGCCGGAGGAGCTGGAGCACAAGTACCGCCACGAGATCCACGCCAACGAAATCGTTCTACTCGCCTACTACATCGCAGCCATCAACATCGAGGCGGCATACCACGGCGTGTCTGGCGGCGAGTACGTTCCGTTTGAGGGTATCTGCCTCACCGACACCTTCCAACTCTACGAGCAGGATCGCGATCTCATCAGTGATTTGATGGCAGACAACAGTAATCGACGAACCCTACAAAAATCCCTCAATATACGAGTTATTGTCGGCAATCCGCCCTACTCGGTGGGCCAAGGAAGCGCGAACGACAACGCCGCCAACCTATCGTACCCAAAGCTCGATGATCGTATCCGATTGACGTACGCCGAACGCTCGTCCGCGACCCTGAAGAATTCGCTCTACAACAGCTACATTCGGGCGATCAGATGGGCGAGCGACCGGATCGGGGATGCCGGCGTGGTGGCCTACGTTACAAATGCGGGCTGGGTGGATGGAAACTCGACTGATGGCCTTCGCAAATGTCTGGCCGAAGAGTTCGCAAGCATCCACGTTTTTCACTTGCGCGGTAACGCCCGCACAATGGGTGAACAGCGCCGAAGGGAGAAGGACAACGTCTTCGGGCAAGGGAGCCGCGCTCCTGTCGCCATCACGCTGTTGGTAAAGAACAAGGAAGCTGCGCAGCAAGGGCGCATCTTCTTCCACGACATCGGAGACTATCTGAGCCGAGACGAGAAGCTCGCCGAATTAGCGCGTTTCGGAAGCATCGGTGGAGCCGCATCGAGCAGCGCATGGAAGGTAATCTCACCGGACGCACACGGAGACTGGCTAACGCAGAGAGACCAATCTTTCGAGACGTTCCTTGGCCTCGGCGAAAAGAAAGGTTCTAGGCCAACTCTCTTCGAGCAATACTCTGGCGGCGTCTCGTCAGGACGTGACGCATGGGTTTATAATCCGTCGCGAGCGGCGCTCGCCAGCAACGTTCGCCGAATGATCGCCACCTACAACGACGAAGTGGAGCGCTTTGACGCCGCATATGGAGCTAGTTCGCGGTCGGTTCGTACGGAGGCGGTGGACGACTTCTTAGACCTCGATGCCAAAAAGATCAGCTGGACTGCCGGATTGAAGGCAGACGTCGTGAGGGGGAAGCGGCACAGCTTCGATCAACCCGCGATATCTCCATGCCTATACAGGCCGTTCACACGATCTTGGCTTTACTACAGTCGAGCTTTGAATGAACGGGTTCTCCAGATGCCTCGCCTATTCCCCATGGGAAAGCAGGCCATTGAAAATCGCTTGATTAGCGTTCCCTCTCCCGGAAACGTCACGCCGTTCTCGGTGTTGATGTCCGATACCATATTCGATCTGTCAGTGACGGCTGCCAAGGCTGGGACGCAGTGTTTCCCCCTTTATCTTTACGACGAGGCAGGAGTGGGGGCTGATAACTCGCAGGGAGACCTGTTGACTGGGGTAGTATCCACGTCAGCAACGCCAGGTCGTCGGCATGCTATATCTGATCAAGGTCTCGCGCATTTCCAAAGCGCCTATCCCGGTGAGAACATTACAAAGGAAGACCTGTTCTACTACGTCTACGGCCTTCTCCACTCAAAGGACTACCGCGCCCGGTATGCAGACAACCTTTCTAAGGAGCTGCCCCGCATCCCCGCAGTGAGGTTGGTGGCGGATTTTTGGGCGTTCATCGATGCCGGTCGGCGTCTGGGCGACCTGCACTGTGGCTACGACCATGTGGAGCCTTTCCCGGTCGTATTCCCGCGGGGCGGCGTTTCGCTGGTGCCGCCGGCCGACCCTGAGCGCTTCTACCGCGTTGAGCAGATGAAGTTCGCGGGCAAGCGACCTAACCCCGACAAGACCACCGTAGTCTATAACGCTGCGATCACGATGGCTGGCATCCCGCTCGGCGCTTATGACTACGTCGTCAATGGCAAGTCGGCGCTGGAATGGGTAATGGAGCGCCAGTGTGTGAAGACGGACAAGGCCAGCGGCATCGTGAACGACGCCAACCGCTACGCCATCGAGACCGTCGGCGACCCAGCGTATCCCCTCAAGCTCTTCCAGCGGGTCATCACCGTGAGCCTGGAGACGATGAAGATCGTCCGCTCGCTACCGGCATTGGACATTGGGGAGGAGAAGGCGGGTCATGAGGCAAGGCCTAGCCAGGGGGACACGGTACCCGGGCGCTCGGACCCCTTGAACTTCGACGATCTGGGCGCTGTCGTTACCGAGGCGCATCGAGGGACGAAGTGAGGGCAGAGGTATGAGCGTCCCCGACTACCAGGCGCTGATGCTGCCACTCCTGAAGGAAACGGCTGCGGCCAGCGGGCCGGTGAGTATCATGGGCATCTTGCCAGCGGTCGCGGAACAGCTTGGGCTCTCGCCCGAAGACCTCGCCGCACGCCTTCCCAGCGGACGTCAGGGGGTCCTGCACAACCGCCTGCACTGGTCCAAGCAGTACTTGACCCGCGCTGGCCTCCTGGAGAGCACGCGACGGGGCCATTTCCATCTCACCAGCGCCGGTCGGGACCTCCTTGCCCAACATCTGCCGACCATCAACAACCGTGTCCTCTCGCGATATCCCGAGTTCGTGGCCTGGCTCCGTTCCCGCGAAGTCGGTGGAGCGTCCGATGACGTCACCTTGCCGGTGTCTGCGCAGGCGGACCCGCAGACCGCAACGCCGGAGGAGCGCATCGACGCGGCGCGCCGGGAACTCACGGCCAGCTTGAAGGCCGACCTGCTCGATCGCGTGCGCGCCATGCCCAGCGGCGAATTTGAAGGGCTGATTATCGATCTCCTCATCCGCATGGGCTACGGCCAAGGCAGCGAGGAACTGGCGCAGGCGCTGGGCGGATCGGGCGACGGCGGCGTCGATGGCGTTGTCCACCAAGATCCGTTGGGGCTGGACCGCGTCTACATCCAAGCGAAGCGGTACCGAGAAGGCAACACCGTCGGTCCCGATGCCATCAACAGCTTCATAGGGGCGCTGAATATCAAGCGCGCCAACAAAGGGCTGTTCGTAACCGCCTCCACATTCACGAAACAGGCTCGCGAGCACGCTGACCGCTCCTCAACGCATGTCGTGCTCGTCAATGGCGACCGGCTGGCCGAGCTGATGGTCCGGCACGGTGTTGGGGTCGTCGTGCGACAGACCATCGAGATCAAAGCCATCGACGAGGGTTTCTTCGGCGATTGAAACCCAGCTCATTGGCCGGCAGGCCTCCCCGTCTCTTGTTCACGCCCTCAGGATCCGCTTAACCCACGTGTCGAGATCGTCGCGATCGATCTTTCCCAGAAGAAATCGATCGCGCTCCACCCTCTCTATTGCCCCGCTCGTCAGATAGGAGGTGGTTACAAGCATTGCCTTGGTGGCTGCATGCTCCAATCGGGTGTCCGCCAGCTCGCGTACCACTGAGAGGCCCACCTTGCGGTCTAGGCGGTTTTTCTTGGCCTGCCAGACCGACTTGAACAGGCCGGCCTCACCTAAGTCTTTGATCGCGACCACATCGACCCCGCCGTCCTTCGAGCCACGAGTCAGTTCAACCTCATATCCATCGGCTTCGAGCATCTGCGCAATCAGCTCCTCGAATTCGCGCCAACTAAGATCGTCAAGCGTAACGAGCCTGCGTTCAATCCTCTCCAGAAGACCAATGCTCGGCGCGAGCCGCTTCAGGTTGAACTGGGTCGCTGTCTCGGCAAGAGCGTCCCGACCGAAGAATTCATAGTTGAAGGGGGACCGCGCTTCGCTCGCAATTGCCTGGGAGGGAGATCCCAGGAACAGCGCACGTGAACCAGGAAACCGGGCCAGCGCTTCGCCTGCGATCCGGTCAACGCCATCGGGCATCCCATCGATGTCATCGAATACAAGGAGCCACCGGGTGCTGGGCGGCACCGGGCTCCAGGTCTCTTCGGCGTTGCGGCTAAGAGCATGGTATGTGGTGATCAGCGTGTCGTTATTCGGCGGGCGGCTCGCCTCGGCGACATCGTCGCTCCGCGCTCCCCAATATTGGGCGAGCGCCCGTGTGCCTGCGACGAGCAAGATGCGATCCACGAGACCCTTGGCCCGCAATCGCCTTGCTGCCTCAAGGGCCATCGTCGTCTTTCCGGTGCCGGGCGCCGCTGCGAGCAGGGTTCGTTCGTCGTTGCGCGCAAGGAACGCTTCAACGAATTCAGTCTGGTGGCGGAGAAGCTCAGGCATCCCGAGAGCTTAACAGCGCTGCGAGCGCGCTCGAACAGGAAGGACGACATACCCCCATCGTTTCAGGTTTGTTGGGGGTGTTGTGGGGTCCGCTGCAAAAAGGCAACTAACCCATTGCGCATACTCGCCGCGTGGCAGTCCCTAGGGGAGTCGAACCCCTCTCTCCAGGTTGAAAACCTGGCGTCCTAACCGATAGACGAAGGGACCGTCGGACGCGAAGGCGCGCTGTATATAAGGCTTGTCTGAGCCGCGCAAGCTAGGCGCTCAGACCTCCAGACGACGCGGGTCCGCGGCGTCTTCGATCTCCAGTTCGACGCTCTCGCGGCCCTTCCAGTCGTCGGGCTTGAGCTTACCCAAAACGTGGATCGAACCGCCTTCGACCAGCAACCGGCGGCCAAGCTCGGTGTCTTCGGCCCGCCAGGCGACCGCCTTGAGCTTTCCGCCCGACCGATCGGTCAGCGTCACCCGCACGTGGCCGCCGCGCAGCGCCATCGGCCGCTCGATTCGCATGTCGGCGGCGGCGAACACTGGCTCGGGGTTGCCGGGGCCGAACGGCGCCAGGCGCTGGAACTCGGCCAGCAG
>LNAP01009304.1_pt2 | contig 15768 bp, 16 predicted proteins | sample 602601 | NCBI WGS metagenome assembly LNAP01 (sample SAMN02440304, study PRJNA202911) | soil metagenome | biome: Subtropical and temperate rainforests or woodlands; isolation source: soil samples (1 kg each in a 20% v/v slurry with milli Q water) were... ...
TTCGACGAATCAGCAGGAGCTGATTCGCACGGCGAAGCCGCCCGCAGGGCGAGGCACAGGGACGTGCCGAGTGAATCCCCCTCTCTCCGCCAGTTTTGGTCATTGCTTTCCACAATGATGCAGCAAACCCGGGCCGCGCCTTAAGGTGCGGCCCGCGTCCATGGTGGCCCCGTCGGCCCCTCGCGACGCTAGGTCGAAAACTCCGCCAGGGCCGGAAGGCAGCAACGGTATTGACTGATGCGGGCGCCGAGGTCAGCCGGCGGGGCCGCCACCTTTTTGGGGGATTGGTCGTTTTGGCCACGGCAAGCGCAGCCCTGTCTCTGCGGGCTGCTCCTGCGCGCCCGGCAGACGATGCCTCGCGCGTTGATTTTGACTTTGCTGTCAGCTTCACCTGACCGAGCCGTCAAGCGAGCCGAGCAGTGAAGGCGCGCCGCGAAGCGGCGTGGCTTTCAACGGCCAAGCCGGTCGAGCCTTTGATCCGACTTCAGGGAAGCGCGCGAACCATCCAGGCGACCCAGGAGCGAGTCGGATCAATCCACGCCCGGCCCCGGCGGATGCAGCCATTGGTCGGCGCCACTGCTGTAGTGCTCCTGCTTCCAGATCGGTACCCGCGCCTTGGTCTGATCGATGATCCAGCGACAGGCGGCAAAGGCGCCATCGCGGTGCCCGGCCGACACCCCGACCCACACCGCCATCTCGCCGATCGCCAGCGCGCCGGTGCGGTGCACGCAGCGCGCATCGAGGATGTCGAACTTCGCCAGTGCCTCTTCGATGACCTTCTCGCCCTCGGCCTGGGCCAGTGCGGCATAGGCCTGGTACTGCAGCCCGCGCACGGACTGGCCCTGGTTGTGGTCGCGCACCCAGCCTTCGAAGCTGGCGAAGGCACCGGCGCGCGCATCCAGCAACTGACCGCGCAGCGAAGCGGTCTCGATCGGATCGGGGGTGAGGGAAAAACGCGACATTCAGCCTCCGCTGACCGGCGGGATGAAGGCGACCTGCGCGCCTTCGGCCAGCGCATCGTCCCAGCGCGCAAACGCACCGTCCACCGCCACGCGCAGATGCGGCATCTCCCAGTTGAAGCCGTGGCGCGCGCGCAGCTCGGCATACAACCCGGCCAGGTCGGCCGCGGTGGTCTGCACGGCTTCGGCGTCCACGCCGGCGGCCTGGCGCAGGCTGGCGAAATACAGCACCTGCACGCCGGTCACGCGCCCACTCCGAAATCGCGCTTGCCGCCGTGCTTGCCCAGCAACTGCGCAGGCCCGACCACGATGGCGTGCGAGAGCGCCTTGCACATGTCGTAGACGGTCAGCGCGGCCACGGTCGCCCCGGTCATCGCCTCCATTTCCACGCCGGTGCGGTGGGTGGTGCGCACGCTGCATTCGATCCGCAGGGTGTCATCGCCGTGCCAGTCGATCACCAGCCGGCAGCCATCGATGGGCAGCGGATGGCAGAACGGGATCAGTTCGTGGGTGCGCTTGACCGCCATCGTCCCGGCGATCACGGCGGTCTCGACGATGCCGCCCTTGGCGCTGCGCAAGGCATCGCGTCGCAGCTGCGCGGCCACCTCCGCGGGAAACACCACCAGGCACTGCGCCGTGGCCTGGCGCGCGCTCACGGCCTTGTCCGACACATCGACCATCGCCGGCTGCCCGGCGGCGTCCAGATGAGTCAATCCACCGACCGGACGTGCTTGCTCACCCATCCTTCAACCCCCGATCAGGAACATTTCCACGCGCTTGCGCGCCGGCTGCGCGGCCTGGCCGCGGATTTCGCTGTAGCGGTCGCCGCGCCGCGACCACAGGCCGGACACGCGCTGCGCCAGGGCGCTCTCGCCATGGGCCAGCGCCGGGCGCAGGTCGGTGCCGGCGGCGGAGAACAGGCAGGTGTACAGGTGTCCGTCGGCCGACACGCGCGCCCGGTGACAATCCCCGCAGAACGGCGCGGTCACCGAACTGACAAAGCCGATCTCCCCTGCCCCGTCGTCGAAGGCATGGCGTTCGGCCACTTCACCGCGATAGTGCGCATCCAGGGCATGCAGCGGCCAGCGCGCGTGGATGCGTGCGTGCAGCTCCCGCGAGGGCACCACCTGGCCGGCGCGCCAGGCGTTGCAGGTGCCCACATCCATGAACTCGATGAAGCGCAGCACGTGGCCACTGCCGCGGAAGTGCTCGACCAGCGGCAGCACCTGGTCCTCGTTGGCCCCGCGCTGGACCACGCAGTTGAGCTTGAGCGAGGAGAACCCCGCGCGCTCGGCCGCGGCGATGCCATGCAGGACCGGCTCGATGTCACCGCGCCCGCCGGACATGGCCTGGAAGCGCGCCGGTTCCAGCGCATCCAGGCTGATGGTGAGGCGACGCAGGCCGGCATCGCGCAGCGCCTGGGCGTGACGCGCCAGCAGCGAACCATTGGTGGTCATGGCCAGGTCGTCGATGCCTTCGATCCGTGCCAGCCGTTCGACCAGCCTGGGCAGATCCTTGCGCAGCAGCGGCTCGCCGCCGGTCAGGCGCAGCTTGTTGACGCCCACCCGCGCAAAGCCGCGGACCAGGGTCTCGATCTGGTCGAAGGACAGGCGCGACGCCGCATCCAGCCCGTAGTCGTCGGGCACCCTGTCGGCCGGCATGCAATAGCCGCAGCGGAAGTTGCAGGCTTCGATCACCGACAGGCGCAGGTCGCGCAGCGGCCGGCCGCGCTGGTCCAGCGGCAGTTCGGGCATGCGCACGATGGCGTTCATCAGCTGGAAGTATGGGGCGTCATCGGATTGGGCAACGCTAGCAGCTGGCCCGGCAAGGCCACGTGGTGGCCGCGTGCAGCCAGGGCCTGGGCGTCGCGCATGCTGGCGTGGTGGTACAGCACGCAGCGGGCCAGCAGCTGCGGGGGGTATTCGCGTTCCAGATCGTCGATGCCGCTGTGCGAGGGATTGCCGTGCACGGCGCAGTCGTGGGCGATCACCTCGTCGGCATCGGCATAGCAGGCCAGCATCTCCGGAATCGGCCGGGTGTCTCCGGTCCACACCAGCGAGCCGGGCAGGCGCAGGCCGAAGGCGGTCTGCGGCCAGTGATGGCGCACCGGGAACACCTCCAGCCGCACCCGGTCATGCCAGAACGCCTCGCCCACCGGCACCAGCCGGAACGCATCCCAGAAGTTCCCCCCGCCTTCGGCCAGCACGTTGGGATACTCGGCCACGCGCTGGTGCAGCAGCGGCACGATCGGCGCCGGCACGTACAGCGGCAGCTGCCCGCGCCGGGCCGGGTCGAAATAGACGCTGCCAAACAACCGTTCGAACCCGCCGACATGGTCCAGATGGGCATGGGTGACGAACACCGCCGATGGCACCTGTCCATAGTGGGCGATGAAGGCATCCAGCCCCGCGTTGCCGCAGTCGATGGTCAGCCACGGCGCACCGTCGCGCTCGATCGTGGCCATCGCCGAGCCCAGCGCCACCGCCGAGGCATTGCCCACGCCCTGGAACCGCAGCGCCCAGCTCAAAAGCCGCGCTCCCAGGCCTGGTCATAGGCCCGGCGCAGGCGGGCGTAGTCGGCTTCCACGTCCTGCACGCTGCGCTGGCCGCGCAGCTTGAGCAGCGAACGCTTGAGCCGGGCCAGATTGGCCTGGCGCCAGCGCGTGGCCGGGATGCGCAGCACGCCGCGGTCGAAATCGATCAGCCAGCCGCGGCCCTGCGCGTCGAACAGGATGTTGTGCGCGTTGAGGTCGGCATGGTCCAGGCCGGCGCGATGAAAGCGCGCGATGAGCCGGCCGGTTTCCTCCAGCGGCGCGTCGCTGCCGGCCACCTGCACACGGTCGGCCAGCGAGCGCACTTCGGACAACCGCTCCACCAGGATCGCAGCGCGGTAGCCCAGGCCTGAGTGCAGGTAGCTGGCCACGTACGGACGCGGCACCGGCAGGCCCTTGGCCAGCAGCGCGCGGGTCAGGCGGAATTCGGCAAAACTGCGGGTGCGGTTGGCACCGCGCCACAGGTAGCGGTCGGTGCTGACGCGGGCGGCCAGGCCGCCGCGCTTGTACAGGCGCAGCAGGCTGGGACCGAACGGCGCATCGATGAACCACGCGCCACCGCGCCCGCCACTGTCCACCGGACGCGCGCGTTCGCCCCAGTAGCCGGGGTCCATCCATTGCGCCTCGGCTTGCCGAAGGCGCTGGCGGTCGAACAGAATCGCCCCGTCGCCGCCCTGATCGGCGTACGGCACCAGCACTTCCGTCGCGTCAAAAGCGGCCATCGCGCGAGTCTAACAACTTTGTCCAACGCCCCTGAGTCCCTGTGTCTGCTGCGCCTGTCGGCGCTGGGCGATGTCACCCACGTGGTGCCGCTGGTACATACCCTTCAGCGCGCGTGGCCAACGCTGGACCTGCACTGGATCATCGACGGCGCCGGCCACAGGCTGCTCGATGGCCTGCCCGGCGTGCACTTTCACCCCTATGACAAGCGCACCGGCCTGGCCGGGATGCGCGCGCTGCGCCGCACGCTGCCCGGACGCTTCGATGCGCTGCTGCAGATGCAGGTGGCATTGCGCGCCAATGTGCTGTCGGCGTTCGTGCCGGCGCGCCGGCGGATCGGCTACGACCGCAGCCGCGCCAAGGACCTGCACGGGCTTTTCATCAACGAACGCATCCCCGATCGCCCCGGCATCCATGTGCTCGATGCGATCGGCAGCTTCTGCGAGCCGCTGGGCCTGAAGCAGGACACGGTGCACTGGGACCTGCCGGTGCCGCAGGCCGCGTTCGACTGGGCCGACACGCAATGGCCCGACGATGGTCGGCCGGTGCTGATGATCTCGCCATGCTCCAGCCACGTGCACCGCAACTGGTATCCGGACCGCTACGCCGCCCTGGCCGACCACGCCGCCGCGCGAGGCTGGCGCATCGTGCTGTGCGGCGGGCGCAGTGCGCTGGAGCGCCAGAGCGCCGATGCCATCGCCGCGCAGATGCGCGCCCCGGTGCTGGACCTGGTCGGCAAGGACACGCTCAAGCAGCTGCCCGCACTGCTGGCCCGCGCCACCCTGGTGGTCACCCCGGATTCTGGCCCGATGCACATCGCCAATGCGATGGGCACCAAGGTGTTGGGCCTGCATGCGGCCAGCAATCCGCGGCGCAGCGGGCCGTATTCGGACCTGCGCTATTGCGTGGACCGCTACGACGCGGCCGCGCGCAGGTTCCTGCGCAAGCCGGCGACCGAGCTCAAGTGGGGCACCAAGATCGAATTGGACGGGGTCATGGCCCTGGTGACCACCGAGGATGCCATCGCCGCATTCGAGCGCTATCGGGCCGACCATCCCGCGCTGAGCTGGTGATTCCTGGAAAGCGAGAAGGAGCGCAGCGGCGGCCTTTCAGGATTGACCGCTGGATCGGATCAGGGACTTGCAGCCTCGGATGAATAATCCTCGTAGGATTTTTCTTCCACATACGCCGAGCCCAGCGCCAGGTTGATGTCCTTCTTGATCCGCGCGCGGGTGTCGTTTTCGAAGTACACGCTGCGGGCCAGACCGATGAATTCCTCGTCGAAGGCCTGGGCCTTCTCCTTGCGGCGGATGTCATCCTCGATCACCCACAGGCGCTCGTTGACCGCCTTCAACTCGGCGCGCAGCCTGGCCACGTCCTTGACTGCGGCCGGGTGGGCCATCCAGGTCTGTTCCAGCGCCGACAGTTCCCTGCGCACGTTGGCCAGCTTGGCCGCATCGGTGATGCGCTCGGACTTGATCTGCAGGATGGAGATCTTGTCCAGCAATTCGCCAAAGGATACGGGGATCAGGATCTCGGACATGATGCGCGCCGACGGTGAGAAGGCATCCAGTTTAACCGGCGATCCGGCGGCACCATGCCCGGCTCAGGTGATGGACCAGCCTGCCTCGTCCCATGCCGCCCTGGCGGCCTCGGCCTCGGGCAGGTCGGTCTTCCAGCGGGAGGCGTCCAGCCGGCGTCCGGTCACTCCGTCCGCGTCCTGCGAGGCAAGCCAGAGCAGCGGCCGGACCACGATCGCCGGATCGAGCAGGCCGGCCCGCGCCGCTTGCGGCAGGCCTTGCGGAATCATGCCGGTGGCCGTCGCGCCGCCCGGCAGCAGTGCGTTCACCGTCACCCCCGTGCCATCCAGGTCCTGGGCCCAGATGATGGTCTCCGATTCCAGGGCCGCCTTGGATGGGCCGTAGGGTGAGAAGCCGCGCCGGCGCATGGTGGCGTGGTTCATCGTGATATTGACGATGCGTCCGCGGCCTGCCGCGATCATCATCGGCACCGCCGCCCGCGCCATCAGGAAGGGTCCGTTGACGTTGGTGTCGATCACCATGCGCCACACGTCCGGGTCGGTTTCCCAGAACCGCGTCGGCTCGGTCAGGAAGCGCTCGCTGACATACTTCATTCCGCGACCGGCGTTGTTGACCAGGATGTCCAGGCGGCCAAAGCGATCAGCCGCCATGGCCGCCACGCGCGCGCAGTCTTGTTCGCGCGTGACATCGGCCAGCACCGGAATCACCCGCTCGTTCCCTGCCTGGCGGGCGACGGCCTCCACTTCGCTGGACTCGCGCGATGCGGTGGTGATGACCTGCGCACCTTCTGCCGCAAGGCCCAGCACCATGGCCCGGCCCAGGCCGCGCCCGCCACCGGTGACGATGGCAACCTTGCCCGCGAGCCGCCCACCGCTCAACGGTTCAGCGCCTGCATCTGAGGGGCGGCATAGCGCGTGCCTGCGGCCGCACCGGGCGGCAGGATCGCATCGATCCGGGCGCGGTCCTCGGCGGTGATCCGCACCTGGAGCGCCCCGACGTTTTCCTCCAGCCGGGCGCGCTTCTTGGTTCCCGGGATCGGCACGATGTCCTCGCCCTGGGCCAGAAGCCAGGCCAGCGCCAGCTGGGCCGGCGTGCAACCCTTCTCCTGCGCCATCTTTTCGATCTCGGTCACCAGATCCAGGTTCTTCTGGAAGTTCTCGCCCTGGAAGCGCGGCGAGTGCCGGCGTCGGCCAGGTCCTCGATGCGGCGGATCTGTCCGGTGAGAAAACCGCGCCCGAGCGGGCTGTAGGCGACATAGCCGATGCCCAGTTCGCGCACCGTGGGCAGGATCTGTTCCTCCGGCTCACGGCTCCAGAGCGAATATTCGGTCTGCAGCGCCGAGATCGGGTGAACGGCATGGGCGCGGCGGATGGTGTCCGGCGCGGCCTCGGACAGCCCCAGGTAGCGCACCTTGCCGGCCTTCACCAGCTCGGCCATGGCGCCCACCGTTTCCTCGATCGGCGTGTTCGGGTCGACCCGATGCTGGTAATACAGATCGATATGATCGACCCCGAGCCGCTTGAGCGAGGCGTCGCAGGCCTGACGCACGTACGGCGCATCGCCGCGAATGCCCAGGTATTCACCCTTCTCGCTGCGGACATTGGCGAATTTTGTCGCAAGCACGACCTGGTCGCGGCGATCGGCGATCGCCTTGCCGACCAGAACCTCGTTGGTGAACGGCCCATACATGTCGGCGGTGTCCAGGAAGGTGACACCCAGCTCGAGCGCGCGGTGGATGGTGGCAATCGCCTCGGCCTCGTCGCGGCCGCTGTAAAAGTCCGACATGCCCATGCAGCCAAGGCCCAATGCCGAAACCTGTAGCCCCTGCGAGCCCAGCTTGCGTGTTTGAATCTGCATCACGTGCTCCTAAAAAATGTGCCTTGTGACGGGGCAAGGCCCCCTTTTTGATGTGGCTCCCGCTGCGATACGGTCCGTCAGCGGCCATGCCAGACGATGGATCCACGGTCGTATGACCGGATCACCTGCAGCCGAGCGGGATCCTGATAATTTTCGCGCGCCGGGTGTTAAGGCACGGCGTTTGCGGTCGCAGCATTGTCCGCTGCGTCCGCCAGCGGCAGCGCTGCCGGTTGACTGAGGTCAACGCATCCTGATCACAGGCTTGCGACAATCATCGCGGCAACTGCGTTGACGGTGCGCCATGCGCCGTCACTACCGTGCGTTGCCGGCCAGCGCAAGGCAGTCTCTCATTCCCGTACAAGCCACAAGCCTCCAGGAGCCCACCATGGCCAGCAACCTCGCCGCACCGCGTGAACCCGACCGACTGCCGGTCGGCTCGATGCCTGGTGGCGGGCCGCCAACTACCTCACCGTCGGCCAGATCTACCTGCTCGACAATCCGCTGCTGCGCGAGCCGCTGCGCATCGAGCACGTCAAGCCCAGGTTGCTGGGGCATTGGGGCACATCGCCCGGGCTGAGCTTCATCTATGCCCATCTGAACCGGGTCATCCGGATGCAGGACGCGAACCTCATCTATGTCTGTGGGCCCGGCCACGGCGGTCCGGCAATGGTCGCCAACACCTACCTGGAAGGCACCTACAGTGAGTTGAACCCGGAGGTTTCGCTGGACGAGGACGGGATGCGCAAGCTGTTCCGGCAATTCTCGTTTCCCGGCGGCATTCCCAGCCACGCCGCGCCCGACGTGCCCGGCTCGATCCACGAAGGTGGCGAGCTGGGCTACGCGCTGGCGCATGCATTCGGCGCGGCCTTCGACAACCCCGACCTGGTCGTGGCCTGCGTGGTCGGCGACGGCGAAGCCGAGACCGGTCCGCTGGCCACGGCCTGGCACTCCAACAAGTTCCTGAACCCCAGCCGCGATGGCGCGGTGTTGCCGATCCTGCATCTGAACGGCTACAAGATCGCCAACCCCACGATCCTGGCGCGCATTCCCGACGCGGAGCTGCGCGCACTGTTCATCGGCTATGGCTACGAGCCGCTGCTGGTGGAAGGCCACGAGCCGGACGCCATGCACCAGCGCATGGCCACCGTGCTGGACCAGGCCATGGCGCAGATCCGCAACATCCAGGCCGCGGCCCGTGCGCAGCAGCCTGCTGCGCAGGCGCGTCCGCGCTGGCCGATGATCATTCTGCGCAGCCCCAAGGGCTGGACCGGGCCCAAACAGGTCGATGGTCTGAAGACCGAAGGGTTCTGGCGTTCGCACCAGGTCCCGCTGTCCGGCCTGGCTGACAACCCCGAGCACCTGAAACTGCTGGAGGACTGGCTGCGCAGCTATCGGCCGCACGAGCTGTTCGACGCGGCCGGTGCGCCGGTGGCCGAGATCCGCGCCACCGCCCCGGTTGGTGCGCGGCGCATGAGCGCCAGTCCGCATGCCAACGGCGGCCTGCTGCGCAAGGCGCTGCAGATGCCCGAACTGGGCGAACATGCAGTGGCCTTTTCGCAGCCCGGTACAGTCAAGGCCGAGGCCACCCGCGTGATGGGCGATTTCCTGCGCGCGGTGATGCAGGCCAATGCCCAGGCGCGCAACTTCCGCATCGTCGGCCCGGACGAGACCGCATCAAACCGGCTGCAGGATGTGTTCAAGGCCACCGGGCGGGCGTGGATGGAGACGATCCTGGAGGAGGACACCTTCCTGGCCCGCGATGGCCGGGTGCTTGAGATCCTGTCCGAACACACCTGCCAGGGCTGGCTGGAAGGCTACCTGCTCACCGGCAGGCACGGCCTGTTCTCCTGCTACGAAGCCTTCATCCACATCATCGACTCGATGTTCAACCAGCATGCCAAATGGCTGGACGCCAGCCGCGAAATCCCCTGGCGGCAGCCGATCGCCTCGCTCAACTACCTGCTGACCAGCCACGTCTGGCATCAGGAACACAACGGCTTCAGCCACCAGGACCCGGGTTTCATCGATGTGGCGCTCAACAAGAAGGCCGACATCGTGCGGGTCTACCTGCCGCCGGACGCCAACACCCTGCTGTGGGTGACCGACCACGTGCTCCGGACCTGGGACCGCATCAACATCATCGTCGCCGGCAAGCCGCCGCTGTGGCAGTGGCTGCCGATGGAACAGGCCGCGCGCCACTGCCAGGCCGGACTGGGCGTGTGGGAGTGGGCCTCAAACTGCGGCGACAGCGAGCCTGACGTGGTGATGGCCTGCGCCGGCGACGCGCCGACCCTGGAGACGCTGGCCGCCGTGGCGCTGCTGCGCCAGCACCTGCCGCAACTGAAGGTGCGCGTGGTCAACGTGGTCGATCTGATGGCCCTGCAGCCCAGCCAGGTCCATCCGCATGGCGTGTCCGACGCCCGGTTCGATGCGCTGTTCACCATCGACAAGCCGGTCATCTTTGCCTACCACGGCTACCCGTGGACGATCCACCGGCTCAGCTACCGCCGCACCAATCACCGCAACATCCACGTGCGGGGTTACAACGAGGAAGGCACCACGACCACGCCCTTCGACATGACCGTGCTCAACGGGCTGGACCGGTTCCATCTGGTGCAGAGCGTGATCGAGTGGGTGCCGCAGGTCGGGGCCGCGGGCGCGGCGCTGCACCGGCTGATGCAGGACAAGCTCGCCGAACACACCGCCTACGTCCGGGTCCACGGTCAGGACATGCCGGAGATCCGCGACTGGCGCTGGAACGCCATCGACCAGGGCGCACTGGAATAGCAGACCTCGCTTGTGCCGGCGCCGGCACCGCGTTTTCATCACCTCCCGCGGCGCGCCCCGGCGCCAAGGGGGCCATGGGCCGCAGCCATGAACAGGGGGCCTGCGCTTGCACGCAGACCCCTGTTCTCATATCAAAACTGGCGGAGAGGGTGGCCGCCTAGGTCATGAATCACGCTATGTCAGGAGGTGTCACGCGGCGCGTATGTCGTTGATCCGCCATTAAATACTTGCGTCACCCGGTATCAGGGCGCACCATGCCACAACCCACGAAATTGTGGGACCTGATGATGGGAACGCAAGTTTGGCGGAGAGTCTGGCAATGCCCAAGAAAGCAAAGGAATTGACCGCGTATCAAGTGGGCCGGCTGGAGCCCGGGATGCACGCCGCCGGCGGTGCCACCGGGCTCTATTTGCGCGTGTCCGACACCGGCGCGCGAAACTGGGTCCTGCGGGCGACCGTGGGGAACCGCCGCCGGGATATGGGCCTGGGCGGATGGCCTGACGTGCCGCTTGCAGAGGCCCGCGAGCGCGCCCGAGCGGCCCGCCGGAAGATAGAGCGGGGTCACGACCCGATCGAGGAGCGCAAGACCGCCAGGCGCGCGCTGGTGGCGGTGCCGACCTTCAAATGGTGCGCCGAGCAAACCATCGCGGCCAAGCGCCCGGAATGGAAGAACGCCAAGCACGCCGACCAATGGGCCAGCACGCTGGAGACCTACGCATTCCCCACCGTGGGCAAGCTGCCGGTAGACATGGTCCAGCTCTCGCACGTGGTCGGCGTGCTGAGCCCGCTATGGGAGGCCAAGACCGAAACGGCCAGCCGGCTGCGGATGCGCATGGAGGCGGTGCTGGCCTGGGCGACGGCCAGCGGCTACCGCACCGGCGACAACCCGGCACGCTGGCGCGGCAACCTGGACGCGGTGATGGCCAAGCCGGGCAAGCTGGCCAAGGTGAGGCACCACGCCGCCGTGCCAGTGGACGAGATTCACGGATTCGTCGCGGCACTGCGCAAGCGCGAAGGCATGGCGGCACGCGCGCTGGAGTTCGCCATCCTGACGGCGGCACGCTCCGGTGAGGTTCGCGGCGCCACCTGGGGTGAGATCGACACAGACGGCGCTGTGTGGACGATCCCGGCCGAGCGGATGAAGGCAGGCAAGGAGCATCGTGTCCCGCTGTCCGCGCCCGCCCTGGCGCTGCTGAAGGCCCTGCCGCGCATGGCCGGCGATGACCACGTGTTCCCCGCCCCGCGCGGCGGTGCCATGTCGGATATGAGCCTGTCGGCCGTAATGCGCCGGATGGAGGTGGACGCGGTCCCGCACGGTTTCCGGTCCACGTTCCGTGACTGGGCGTCTGAGCGCACCGCCTACCCGCGCGACGTAGCAGAAATGGCCCTGGCGCACACCATCGGTGACAAGGTGGAGGCGGCCTACCGGCGCGGCGACCTGCTGGCCAAGCGCACGAACATGATGGCCGACTGGGCCAGGTTCATCGACACAGCGCCGGCATCGGCCGACGTTGTGCAGCTGCGGATTGGGCATGGCCGCGAAGCCTAGCCATCCTGCCGGCATGGCGGGAACGCGCCCGACCGGCAGGCCGCGCAAGATCCGATCCCGGCCAACTTCAGGAGTCGGTGGCCGGCCATTTACGGAGAGCGAGTCGCAGACGCTTGTAAAGATCGGCGTGCGGTATGCCGACGACGCCTTCGACCGCGACAAGCTACTGGACAGCCTGTGGATGGCCCACGGCAGTTATGAGGCGGACGACGCGGCCAGCAGGGAGCAAGTTGGCATCGCAGAGGAGCTGCGCGACATCGAGGCTATCCAAGCGGACGCGGCGCGGGTGCGCGTCTTGTTGGCGACGCAGGCTGATGCGCAAGACCCCGCGTCATGCATCGGGCCGGCCGCCGCGCTTTCGCTGCGGATGGCCAACTTCCCCAACATGGTTGCCGCCGCAACTACCGCGATGCCGGAAGGCATCGACTTCATGCACGCTCAATTGCGACTCGCGAAATGGCTAGTGAGGGTGCGGCACTGGCCACAGCACCGCGCGCGGCTACTGGCCGACATCGACTTGGTGCTGTCGGTTTGTGATCGGGTGCCGATCCCTGCGGGGGGCACCAAGCGGTTCAAAGGTGCGCGCAAACGTTTTGAGCGTGACGTGGCCGCTATCTATCGTGCACAGCTGCATCCGGCGCGTGTTGCCCTTTGGCGTGAATCCAGGGATGGGCGCAACGACCCGCCGCCGCCGGACAGTGGCCGGGCCTTCGCCCGCGCCGTGATGGAGGCGCTTGGCGTCCCATTCGAGGTCAAGCGCGGCAAGGGCTAGAGAGTTTCGGCCGAGATATTGGAAAGTGGCAGCGGCCGGCCTGCATATTGTTCGTGTCACCCAACAACCTGAGGTGGCACAACATGGCTGCACAAATCCCGTTCGACCGTCTGCCCGATGTCGCGCTGGTGCGCGAGCGCGAGCTGATTCAAATCCTTCCGTTTTCTTCGGTAACCCTGTGGCGGCGCGTCAAGACCGGCGAGTTTCCACAACCCGTTCGACTGCCTGGCCGCATAACCTGCTGGCGCTGGGGCGAGGTGCGCGGGTGGCTTGATTCGCAGGGGAGGACCGCCGCATGAGCGCCACGCCGAACGACCGCACGCCGCAGGAGCGCATAGATGAGCTGGTGGTGGCTGGCGATGCACTGGCGGCCGCCCTTCAGCGGCTGATGCAGGATCCAACCGTTGGGCGTGCCGAGGCGATCGCGGCGCACCTGGATGCAATGCGCAAGTGCGCACGGGTGCTGGCCGTGGCACTTGGCGAGGTGGTCGCCGGGGAGGTGGCCTGATGGTTGCGCTACCAGAAAGAAACCCCGGCTGGCGGGCCGGGGTCTCGGGGGGCGCAGGCGTTGGCAGGCTGCCCACCGATCATAACTCACTCGCAGCGCTTGTGCAACCAAACCTGGAGGAGACCGCCCGCTTTCTTCGCCTGCTGGATCCGACCGCTGAGTCCTGGCATTTTCGCACCTACGCCGACAAGAAGGGCGCCGGCGGCGGGCGCAAGTATTGCGAGACACTGCAAAAACTCGAAACCCAGCTGTGCCTTGACAACGGCAAGGGCCGGAGCGTGTCCGTGGTGGTCAACGAGGGCGGGCAGGAGGACGACGACATCACCCGCGTCCGGGCCGTGTTCGCAGACTTCGACGACGGCGACAAACCGCTGCCGGCGCTGCCGCTAGCGCCGCACGCCATCATCGAAAGCAGCCCGGGCAAGTACCACGTCTATTGGTTGACTGACGGCCTGCCCGTGGAGGAGTTCGAGCCGCTACAGCGGCGCATCGTGGCCGCGCTTGGCAGTGACTCGAGCGTGTGCAACAAGTCGCGGGTGATGCGCCTGCCGGGTTTCGTGCACCACAAGGCCGAACCGTTTCTGTCGCGCATCATCCACGAATCCAGCGAGCCCGCGTATGCCCCTGAGCGCGTCCTTGAGGCGTTCCCGGTGCGGGAAGCCACGCCACTACGGCAGACCCCCGCGGCGGGCGCAGCAGAGCGCACAGGCGCCCGTGCGGGCACAGGCGCACGCGTAGTGGACGTGGAGCGGCATGGCGACATGCTGAAGATGGCGGCGCGTCTTGCCAGGAGCGTGCACTTTGATGGGGTGGCTGAAGCATCGGCGCTGGCGCTGCTGCATGCCGAAGCCGAGCGCGGACGGTGGACGCGAGACATGCCGGCCGACGAACTCGATCGGGCTTTTTACGGTGCGCTGGACAAGTGCCGCTCAGGTGAGTGGCGGCAGGCCGATAAGGCGGACGTGGAGGACGTGGAGGACGCCGAGCCGCGTTTGGTCGAGGTGGACGTCACCGACGTGATGAGCGCGCATGTGGAGCCGCCGTCATTCGTTATCACCCCGCTGATACCGCGATCGCACGTCACGCTCCTGGGCGGGCACGGCGGCGCGGGCAAGTCCATGCTGGCCCTGACCTGGGCCGCGCACGTGGTGTGCGGGCAGCCGTGGGGCGGGTTTTCGGGGGAGCAGTGCAACGCCGTGTTCGTGTCCCTGGAAGATCCCGGCGAGCTGGTGCGGTTTCGCCTGCGAAGGATCATCGAGACCTACGGACTGGACGCGGGCGCGGTGGCCGCTGGCCTGCGCATCCTGGACGGCACCGATGCGGGGGCGGCGCTGATGACGGAGGTATCCGAGTTCGGCGCCCGCCGGCTGGTGGACACACCCACAATGCTGGAGATCGAGCAAACGGTGGCCGGTGCCGGGCTGGTGGTGGTGGACAACGCCAGCGATGCCTTCGACGGCGACGAAAACAACCGGCGGCAGGTGCGGACCTTCATCCGGCGCTTGGCCGGGATTGCCAAGGCCAACGGCGCAGGCGTGATGCTGCTGGCGCATATCGACAAGCACGCGGCGCGCTATGCCAGCAACGGCAACACCTACAGCGGCTCCACGGCCTGGCACAACTCGGCCCGTTCGCGGCTGGCGCTGGTGACCGATGAGAACGGCGGCATCGAGCTACTCCACGAGAAATGCAACCTGGCCAAGCTGGCCGACCCGGTGCGCCTGGCGTGGAGTGACCTAGGCGTGTTGACCCCCGTGGCGGTGGATGCGGGGGGAGCGCCCGCCGGTGAATCCCTGGTGGCGGCGATAGATGCAGATGCGGTGCTGTCGGTGGTGGCGCTGGCGGTCGCGGCGGGGATCACCGTGCCGACGGCAACATCTGGGCCTGCCACAGCCTGGCACGCGCTGCAGCCGCTGCCGGAGCTGGGGCAGGCCTATCGCCAGAAAGACGGCAAGCGCCGGGTTCATGCCGCGCTGATCCGGCTGGGGCGTGAGGGCCGGCTGGTGCGCGGGCTGTTTCGGACGGCATATCGGAATGATCGGGAGTGCTGGCAACTCCCGCAGACTACCGCAGGTGGTGAAAAAAACACCACAAAAACTGCTGCAGATATATCCCCTATAACCCCTAGCGCACTACCGCAGCGCCTGGGGGCGTGCGGGAGTGCTGCTAGTGCACTAACTCCCGCAACTCCCGCAACTCCCGCAGCCGCCTACCGCCGGGCGACTGAGGGGGGGTGATGGGGAGAGCGGCGTAGCAGGTCGTGCCACAACTTGTGGCAGCACCTGCTCTTCTTTGCCATTTGCAGGTGTTCCCACTACTTGGGGGAATACCGGCTTCTTGCTTTTTGGTGCGCCCACTACTTGTGGGACTACCAAACCGCCGACATTCTGCGCAATTCACCCGTGAAGTCTCACCGATAGTTTGCGTCGCCAAATGTCGCCAAGTATCACCGGCAATAATGGTTGCGCCGCATGAACGTGCGTGTTATCTCGCGACTAACCAAACCACGAGAAAACCCATGTCC
>LNAP01003192.1_pt1 | contig 15766 bp, 12 predicted proteins | sample 602601 | NCBI WGS metagenome assembly LNAP01 (sample SAMN02440304, study PRJNA202911) | soil metagenome | biome: Subtropical and temperate rainforests or woodlands; isolation source: soil samples (1 kg each in a 20% v/v slurry with milli Q water) were... ...
CCGATAAGGAAATTATTGAACGACTTTCAAAACAATCAAAATGTCAATGAACATCAATATAATATTTTTGATGATTAAACTATTTTTTTTAACGCACCAGCACTAATCTTCCATCTAAAAATCATCCTAAATTTTAGGGCAGTGTTCTTCAAAATATTCATAAAATGTTTTAAATAATGTACGGTCTTAAGATAAAATGCAATAAATTTAAAATCTTATTCAAAATATTTTTTATGTTAAAAACGGACGGTTTTAATTCAGTAGCAAAAACAATGCATCTTTGCCAAAAATAAATTAAACAAAAAAAAACTCGCTTTTCAGCGAGTTTTTTTTGTTTAATTGGTTTGTGATTATGCCAATGAAACTCTTTTAAAGTCGGTTACGGTCACACCAATTGTTTTAACGTAATCAGCAACTGTTAATTTGTCGTCTTTAATAAAAACTTGGTCCAAAAGACAAAGTTCTTGGTCTAATGTGGTGTTATCAGAAAGAAATCTTTCTAATTTTCCCGGAAGAATTTTATCCCAAATTGCTTCTGGTTTACCTTCGGCTTTAAGTTCTGCTTTTAAATCTTCTTTTGCTTTTGCAATAACGTCATCTGTCAATTGCATTCTGGAAATGTACGTTGGCACATGTTTAAGGGTTTTTCCCAATCGGCCAAGTTCAATATTCTCTTTTTCTATCACTGCAATTCTGGCTTCAGTTTCTGAAGCAACAAATTCAGGGTCGAAATCTTTGTAAGACAACGTTTTTGCACCCATTGCGGCAGCTTGCATAGAAACATCTCTTGCAACAACACTTGCACCTTCAACATTGTCGGACAATGCAGTTACGGCAGCAATTTTATTTCCAGCATGAATGTATGATCCCACAAATTTACCGGTCACTTTTTCAAAAGCGCCTATTTCCAGTTTTTCACCAATAACGCCTGTTTGCTCAATTAATTTTTCAGCAACAGTCATTCCACCAAAATCAGCATTCAAAAAATCTTCTTTTGAATTGTAGTCAATTGCGATTTCGGCAAATTTGGTGGCCAAAGCAACAAAAGCGTCGTTTTTAGCAACAAAATCTGTTTCACAGTTTAATGAAATGATTACACCAATTGTATTGTCTGCATTAACTTTTGCGATAACCGCGCCTTCACTGGAATCTCTGTCAGCTCTGTTTGCAGCAACTTTTTGCCCTTTTTTACGCAAAATTTCAATAGCTTTATCTAAATCTCCCTCAGCTTCAACAAGTGCATTTTTGCAATCCATCATGCCTGCTCCGGTAGCTTTTCTTAAATTATTTACTTCTGCGGCTGTAATTTGTGCCATTTTTATTTATTTTTTTTGTTGAATTTTAAAATTCAACGGTGATACATTAATAATTTGGTTTATTCCCCTTTTTCGTCAGCTTCAACTTCAACTTCAGAATCAGATGTTTTGTCTTTTGTTGTTTTTCTGTCAGACAATCCTTCTGCTATTGCATCAACAATAAAACCTAAAACTTTATTGATTGATTTTGAAGCATCATCATTTGACGGAATTACATAATCTAAACCTCTTGGGTCAGAGTTTGTGTCAACCATCGCGAAAATAGGAATATTTAAGTTTTTTGCCTCAGCAACGGCAATGTGTTCTTTTTTTACGTCAATTACAAAAATGGCGCCCGGCAAACGCGTCATATCAGCAACAGAACCTAAGTTTTTTTCTAATTTTTCTCTCTGGCGGTTGATTTGTAATTTTTCTCTTTTTGAAAGCGCATCAAATGAGCCATCAACTTTCATTCTGTCGATTACTGTCATTTTCTTCACCGCTTTTCTGATGGTCACAAAATTTGTCAACATTCCGCCAGGCCATCTTTCAGTGATGTATGGCATGTTGATGCTGGCAGATTTTTCCGCAATAATTTCTTTTGCTTGTTTTTTTGTGGCAACAAAAAGAATTTTTCTTCCTGAATTTGCGATTTTTTGAAGAGCCTCAGCAGCTTCATCAATTTTTGCGGCAGTTTTGTAAAGGTCGATAATGTGAATTCCGTTACGTTCTCCATAAATATAAGGAGCCATGTTTGGATTCCATTTTCTTGTTAGGTGACCAAAGTGTACACCTGCGTCTAATAAGTCTTTAATTTCAATTTTTGTCATTTTGTTATTTAGTTTACGTTCCGTTGAGCTAGCAATAGGTAAGTAGCGGAAACCCGATCTTACCTATTTGGATGCTAAACTTTTGTCAATCATTTATTGATCAACGACAACTTTGTTATTAATTTTAATTTCAATGAACCACCAAAAAAATTGGTGAAGCAATTCAAATAAACGATTAACGTTTTGAGAATTGGAATTTTTTTCTTGCTTTCTTTTGACCGAATTTTTTACGTTCAACCATTCTTGGGTCTCTGGTAAGCAATCCTTCTGGTTTAAGAATCAGTCTGTTTTCAGCATTTAATTCAACCATAGCTCTTGAAAGCGCCAAACGGATAGCTTCTGCTTGTCCGGTGATTCCTCCTCCAAAAACATTCACTTTAATGTCGAATGAAGCAACATGATCTGTTAAAGTAAGCGGCTGTAAAACTTTATATTGTAAACCTGCTGTTGTAAAGTAGTTTTTAAATTCTCTTTTATTGATCGTAATGATTCCAGTACCGTCAGAAACATAAACACGAGCAACTGCTGTTTTTCTTCTACCTATTTTGTGTATTGTTTCCATTATTATTTTAGATCGTTAAGGTTAATGGTTTTAGGTGTTTGAGCTGTTTGTTGGTGCTCAGTACCTGCATAAACGTATAAATTTCTGAAAAGGGCGCTTCCTAATTTATTTTTAGGTAACATTCCTTTTACTGCTTTTTCAATAAGACGGGTAGGGTCTTTATCGAACATTTCAATAGCAGTTAACGATCTTTGTCCTCCAGGATATCCGGTGTGACGAATATAGGTTTTGTCACCCCATTTTTTACCTGTTAGATTAATTTTCTCGGCGTTGATAACAACTACATTGTCTCCGCAATCTACGTGAGGCGTGTAATTTGTTTTGTATTTACCTCTAATTAGCATGGCTATTTTAGAAGCTATACGACCCAACGTTTGGCCGTCTGCATCAACCAATACCCACTCTTTAGTAACGGTATTTTTGTTAGCTGATACTGTTTTGTAACTTAATTTATTCACAATTAAATTCTTTGTTATAGTTAAACATTCATTTTTTGTCCCTAAAAAGGGAGTGCAAATGTACAAACTATTTTAGTGATAACAAACTGTGTTTTCAAAAAAGTTTATTTGTTTGGAAGATGGAAGTCCAAAGTCGTAAGACGGAAATACGAAGCGCATTTTTTTCAATCAATAATTGTTCGCCTAAACGCTTCAACTAATAACATTTCAACACTTTAACAAATAAATATGTTTTAATGAACCTTATTGGCCAATTTGTTGGGTGAAATAAATGATTCTTTTTTTATTTTTAAGCTTTCATCTTTAAATAAATCGAAAGCAGTTTGATAGTACGCAATGGTTTCTTTTAGAAATATTGAATCAGTTTTTTTGACTGTTAATTCATTATTTTCTTTATTCCATTGGTAAAAAGTGTGTTTTTTATGGTTGTTTAAAATTAAAAGTTGGTCACCTTTTAAAAGTCCTAATTTTATATTGTTGGCGATTAAGGCTCTTTCATCTTTTGGCTGCATTTTAGTGATGTCTTTCCCAAAAATATTCGATTCATAGCTCCAGTTTAAATAGCCAAATAACGTCGGAAAAATGTCTATTTGGGAACTTAATTTATTGACTTCTTCCGGATTTTTATTTTTTAGGTTAAAAATAAAAGCTGGAATATGGTAGCTTTCTATGTCAATTTCTGTTCGCCCGGCGCTGTAGGCAGCATGGTCGGCCATAATTACAAAGACTGTATTTTTAAACCAAGGCTTGTTTTTTGCTTCTTCAAAAAATTTACGAAAACTCCAATCGGTGTATTTTAATGCGCCTTCTCTATTTTCTCCTGAAGGAATATCAACAACACCATTTGGGTAGGTATAAGGTTTGTGATTGCTGCTGGTCATCACAAAATTAAAAAAGGGCTTTTTAAGTTGGTATTGCTTGTCGGCTTCTCTTAAAACTTTATCATATAAATCTCCGTCACAAACGCCCCAGGCATTTTCAAAAGTAACTTCATCATCTTTAATTTGAGTTCTTTGCACAGGAAATCTCCCATTAACGCGAAGTTTATTTTTTCTGTCCACAATATTAAAACCATTGTTTCCGAAGAAAACGTTTAGGTTGTCAAAATGGCCATCACCACCATAAAAAAAAGTGCGCGTGTATCCTTTTTGCTTGAAAACTTCACCAATGGTAAATAAGTTGTCGTTGTTTTCCCGTTTCACAATGCTTCTGCCGGGAGTTGGCGGAATGGACATGGCAATTGCTTCAATTCCCCTAATTGTTCTTGTTCCTGTTGCCAATAAATTTGTAAAAAATATGGATTCCTTTGCCAAAGAATCTATTGCTGGCACCAAGTTTTTTTCGTTTCCAAATCGTTTCATGAAATCAGCGCTCATACTTTCCAATCCAATAAAAATTACATTTGGCCTTTGTTCCTCGCCGCTGTTAATAACAGATCTCCTGATGCTTTTCGGATTGCTGTTTAGGCGGTCATTTTCTGATGCGAGTAAATTTCTGACAATATGAAATGACTTGCCGGAAGGATTGGTTTCATAAAAATCGTTATAATTTAATTCATTTTCATCATAAGCCGCAAAAAAGGAATATAAGCCAGATTTGGTTATTTCGTTCTCATATTGATTGGCAAAAATTTCGGCATCATTATTTTCAACTTTTAAATGAAAACTGCTTAGAACAAGCACCCAAAACAAGGCCGGAATCACTTTCATTAAAAAAGTATCGGAGTTGTAAAATGCATTTGTATAGGCATTTTTCTTTTTGGCGATTAACAGTGAAAAAAAAGTAATCAACATTAAGACACCAATAATAATTTCTAAATGAAACGACTGTCTAATATTTTGGACAACTTCATAAGTATATAACAAATAATCTACAGCTATAAAATTAAAACGCCTTTGATATTCATCCCAAAAGGCAAGTTCTGCCAAAAATGAAAATACCATGAAAAACAGGATTAAAGCATAAGAAAAATAGGTAAGAAATTTATCTATGATGCTTCCGTAAAATTGCTTTGGAACCAGTAATAAATAGATGGAATAAAATGCCATGAGGTAAGAAAGGCTGCCCAAATCGAACAAAAAACCCAATCCAAAAATTTTGATTAATTTGAAAAATGAAAATTCAATATTGTCGAAAGACCAAATATAAAGCGTCAATCTAATAATAAAAGCAAAGGCCAAAAATGTTGCTGAAAAAGTTTTAACTAAAGAAAAGCGCTTAGAAAATAATAAATTTAACATAAAAAAATCTCAACATTAATCGTTGCGCAATAATACAAAAACATATCAACAAATAAACAATTTCACCAATCAACAAATTTTTTAATGTGCTTCCAGCCAGTTTTTTCCTTCACCCATTTCAACTATTAACGGAACAGAAAGTGTAAATGCATGTTCCATTTCGTGTTTAATTTTCGGTTTTAGAACCGCTAATTCTTCATGATGTATATCGAAAACCAACTCATCATGAACTTGCAATAACATTTTAGATTTATAATGTCCGTCATTCAATATTTTATAAATATTGATCATCGCTATTTTAATAATATCTGCGGCGCTTCCCTGAATAGGCGCATTTACGGCATTTCGTTCATCTCCGGCTCTAACTACTGCGTTTTGGGAATTGATGTTTTTTAAATACCTGCGACGCCCTAAAATTGTTTCAACATAGCCTTGCTCTCGGGCCAATTCCATTTGACCGGCAATAAATTCTTTTAATTTGGGAAATGTTTTGTAGTAATTGTCTATCAATTCTTTTGCTTCGGCTCTCGATTTGTTCAATTGATCGGCCAAAGTAAAAGCGCCTTGCCCGTATATAATTCCGAAATTTACCGCTTTTGCATCATTACGCTGTGTTCTGGTCACTTCATTTAAGGGAATTCCGTAAATTTTTGCGGCTGTTGCGGCGTGAATGTCTTCCTGATTTCTAAAGGATTCAATCATACTTTTATCGTTGCTTAAAGCGGCAATAATGCGAAGTTCAATTTGGGAATAATCGGCAGAAACTATCAAATAATTTTCATCTCTTGCAACAAACGCCTTCCTGATCTGGCGCCCGCGCTCTGTTCTCATCGGGATATTTTGCAGGTTCGGATTGATGGAACTCAATCGGCCTGTTGCCGCAACGGCCTGGCTGTAAGTGGTGTGAATCCTGCCTGTTTTTTTTTCTAATTGATTTGGCAAGGCATCAACATAGGTGTTTTTTAGCTTTACCAATCCTCGCCATTCTAAAATATCTTTTACAATTTGGTGTTTTGTTGCCAGTTTCGATAAAATTTCTTCACCGGTCGCATACTGTCCGGTTTTCGTTTTCTTAGGCTTTTCGATTAATTTTAAATGCTCAAACAACACATCGCCCAGCTGTTTAGGCGACGCTAAATTAAATTCAATAGCCGCTTCTTTGTAAATGTCGGTTTCTAACTGGTGAATATCTTCCGTTAATTTTTTGGACAGGGAATTTAAAAAACTGGCATCCATTTTTATGCCTTCCAATTCCATTGCCGCCAATACGCGAAGCAGCGGCATTTCTATCTCATTAAATAATTTGGTAAGGTTTAATTGATGCAATTCTTTTTCGAAAAAATCTTTAAGCTGAAAAGTGACGTCGGCATTTTCAACGGCATATTCCGTTTGTTTTTTAAGGTCAATTTCACGAATGGATACCTGGTTTTTTCCTTTTTTACCCACAAAAGCAGCCAAATTAATGGGTTTGTAGTTTAAATAAGTTTCTGTGAGCACCATTAAATCGTGACGCATATCAGGATTTATCAAGTAATGCGCCAACATAATGTCGAATAATTTTCCTTTAATTTGAATTTGGTGATTGCTGAGAATCTTAACATTGTTTTTTAGGTCGTGCCCAATTTTTTCTATGGATTCAGATTCAAAAAACGGACGAAATTCTTCTAATATTTTTTGGGTTTCAACACTTTTTTCAGAAAGTGAAATATAATAGCCTTTTCCTTTTTCATAAGAGAAAGCGATGCCTGCCAAATCGGTTTCGAATAAATCTTCGCCAATGGTTTCTATATAAAAACTAACCGATTTTTGCGCCAATAATTTATCCAGAAGCAATTTTCTGGAGAAAGGTGAATTTACAAACTGATATAAATGATTGGTGTTTTCAGTAGTTTTATCGCCAGCCGAAAATGATTCTTCAGCGGTATCAGTTGAAGCTGTTGAAAATAAATCGAATTGATGTTCTGCTGCCATCTGTGATTTTTTGACCTCAATTATTTCTTCTTTTTGAACACTTTTTTTAGTGTCGGCAGGCAATTTAAAGATGGTATTGAAGCTATCGGCAATTCTTCTGAACTCCAATTCCTTCAATATTTCATTTACTTTCTCAAAATCCGGATGATTTAACTCATAATCTTTTTCATTGAAAGTCACCGGACAGTCCAATAAAATAGTTGCCAATTTTTTGGAAAGCAAACCAAGTTCCTTGTTTTCTTCCACTTTTTCGCGCATTTTACCTTGAAGCTCATGCGAATGCGCCAAAAGATTCTCCATACTGCCGTATTCTTTGATGAACTTTTTGGCCGTTTTTTCGCCAACACCCGGCAATCCCGGAATATTGTCAATGGCATCACCCATCATTCCAAGTAAATCAATCACTTGTTCCGGACGTTCAACTTCAAATTTTTCCTGAACCTCGGGAATTCCCCAAATTTCAATGCCATTTCCCATTCGGGCTGGCTTGTACATAAAAATATTTTCAGAAACCAGTTGGGCAAAATCCTTGTCTGGCGTCACCATATACGTTTTAAAACCTTCTTTTTCGGCTTGTTTAGCAAGAGTTCCAATTAAATCATCGGCCTCAAAACCCACTTTTTCAATAATTGGAATGTGCATGGCTTCCAAAATTTTATGAATATAAGGAATGGCGATTTTAATGGCTTCCGGTGTTTGCAAACGGTTCATTTTATATTCGGGAAAAGCTTCTGAGCGCAAGTGCGAACCACCATTGTCAAAAGCAACAGCCAAATGGTCGGGTCTTTCCCTTTTTATCACGTCAAGCAACGAATTTACAAATCCCAATATGGCAGAAGTGTCCATCCCTTTCGAATTAATTCTCGGATTTTTTATAAATGCATAATAGCCGCGAAAAATTAAAGCGTAAGCATCTAAAAGGAAAAGGCGTTTTTGTGTTGACATTAATTGTAATATTTGTTTGTGTAAAAGTAATAAAATCAATTTTAACTTCACATTAATCATAGGTTTAAACGTAATGATGGGTATATTGTTAAATCCCTCTTAATTTTTTACCTGCAATAAATCTCATCACAAAATAAAAGTAATTTTGCCTTATGATTAGATGGATTGTTTTTGTTGCGTTTATTTTGTTTTTGGATTTTTATGCATATCAAAGTTTAAGAACTGTCACTAAAAATAAAATTGCGTTTGCGGTTTATTGGCTTTTGTCTCTTTCTATTTTAATAAATTTCACCTATAAATTGGCGAATTTTAACAGTGCGCACGGATTTCCGCAGACGTTGATGCTGGCTTTTGGGTTGCTTATTTTGTCCATTATTCCGAAAATTTTTGCCTTATTGGTATTGTTTGGCGAAGATATTTTCAGGATTTTTAAAGGCACATTAAATTACTTTTCAAAGGGGGAGCCAAAAGCTTTTTTGGCCGACAGAAGGGAATTTGTGAGCAAAATTGCTTTGGGTTTGGCTGCCATCCCTTTTATGTCCGTTTTGTACGGAATGGCACGCGGTAAATACAATTATCAGGTAATCAGGCATTCTTTGTATTTTGATGATTTGCCCGAAGCTTTCGACGGATTTAAACTCACCCATATTTCCGACATTCACAGCGGGAGTTTTGATGATGCCGAAAAAATTATGGCGGGCATCGATTTAATCAATGAACAGGAATCGGACATTATTTTATTTACGGGTGATTTGGTGAACAATACTGCCGATGAAATGGAACCCTGGATTGGGCATTTCAGCAAACTGAAAGCCAAACATGGCAAATATTCCATCTTGGGAAATCACGATTATGGGGAATATGTGCAGTTCAATTCTGAAGAAGAAAAGGCACAAAATTTTCAGGCGATAAAAGATTTACATCCGCAAATAGGTTTTAATTTATTGTTGAATGACAGTATTTATGTGGAAAAAGAAAATGATAAAATTGCTATTGTGGGCGTGGAAAATTGGGGAACACGATTTAAAAAGGCCGGCGATTTAAATGTGGCTTCCTCAAAAATAAACAAAGAGGATTTTAAAATTTTAATGAGTCACGATCCATCTCATTGGGATGCCGAAATAAAAAATCACCAAAGTAATTTCCACCTGACATTGAGCGGCCACACGCACGGAATGCAGTTTGGCATTGAAATTCCTGGCATAAAATGGAGTCCGGTGCAGTATGTTTACAAACAATGGGCGGGTATTTATGAGGAATTAGGAAAATATATCAATGTAAACAGGGGTTTCGGCTTTTTGGCTTTCCCGGGAAGGGTTGGGATTTGGCCTGAAATTACCGTAATTACGCTGAAAAGGAAGGACAGGCTCAGCTAATTCTTAAGTTAAATTTCTCTCTGTGGCGCTTTGTGTTTTTCTTTGTGAAACTTTGTGTAATGATTTTACACAGAGATACACCAAGGAAAAAAAGATACACAAAGAATTATTAGCTATTTTATATACCTGATTTTAAAATGTTTAGATTTTTAATGGATATGGCTTGCGCTGAAAAAGAAGTAGGTGTCGTTTGTTTCAATAAAAATGTTACATTTGTACATATAAGGCTTTTATTTTTTAAACATGCTACAAAAAAAATTTTAGATTATGGCAAAATTCGGAGAATTAATTAGTTCAGAGATTCCTGTGTTAATCGATTTTTACGCAGAATGGGAAGAAGAAAAATCTGATGATTTACACGATATTTTACGCGATGTGGCTGCCGCGCTTGGCGATAAAGCAAAAGTCATAAAAATTGATATCGATAAAAACGAAACGCTTGCCAATGCCTTAAGAATTAAAGGAAATCCTACCTTTATTATCTACAAAGACGGAGAAATGAAATGGCGCCAATCCGGCGACCAGGATGCAAATACTTTAATTGGGTTGGTGAAACAGTATCTTTAGCACCCTAACCCCCGAAGGGGGAATTGATAGCAGTTTATTCATATAATTTTTAAATAGTTTGTTTTTTACTTACCATTAATCTGCTTGACTGCGCTCAGCACAAGTCTCCAGAGGGAAATAAATCGCATTAATTTTAATTTTTTTTTAACTTTCGCTATTAATCCTATCCCCTGCCTTTTCCCAAAGAAAGGGAGTTTTACTTGAATAAAGAAAACTTCGGACTGAGGTCTTCTGACATTAAATTTTAGTAATTCCCCCTTCCGAGCCTTTACTGAGCGGAGTCGAAGTAGGGGTTAGGGGGCGAAATTCATATCCCTGATAACTATAATATTCCAAAACTTTTGGCAATGCAAATTTTAGTTTTTCTGAAGCTTTTATGCTGTCGTGAAAAACAATGATACTTCCATTTTGGATATTCCGAATTACATTTTCCAAACACTTTTCATTGGAAATTTTAGGATCAAAGTCGGCACTTAAAACATCCCACATAATTATTTTATAGCCCATTTTCCTAATTTTTTTTGATTGGGAAAGAGTAAGTCTTCCATAAGGAGGCCTGAATAGTTTTTGGCCATTAGCGTTGTTTGTTTCGAATTCTTCAAAATATTTATCTGATTCTTCTATGTTTTGAAGGTAAGCTGCCGTTTTTGTTTTCCAGCCATTTAAATGGTTGTTGGTGTGATTTCCGACAGCGTGATTTTCTTCAATAATTTTTTGGAAGATTTCCGGGTGCTCGCCAATATTTTTTCCGATACAAAAAAAGGTGACTTTCGCCTTATATTTCCTAAGTTCATTTAAAGTCCATTCCGTAATTTCTGGGGTTGGGCCGTCATCAAAAGTGAGGTAAAGTACTTTTTTCTTTGGGGATAAACGCCATACCCAATTCCTAAAAATGAATTTTAAAAGGATCGGTGTTTTTATTAAATATGGTTTCATTGGAAACGGATTGTTTTAGCATAAAAGCAAAACTGCGTCTGTAAACTGGCAGACGCAGTCGAAACCTAATTTATTTTTCTTCGTCATCGATTAAATAATCAAATAATTTTAAATAACCAACATATTCTTCTTTGATGGTGTTTGCATAAGCGGCGTCATCAAAACGAATCGCTGTTTTAACAAGTTGGTCATACATCAATAAACTGCGTTCAATGTCATTAAATACAGCCTCAACGGTTGATTCGTCAAACTGGCTGTAGTATCTTAAATTTTCCTGCAAAACAATTTTTAATTCCGCAGTTAATTTTCTTGCTTTTTCTTTTTTGCCCAACTCATAGTATAAATCTACATAACCAATAAGCATGCTGTAATGGCCAAATTTATTTACCGGCATTTTTTCCAGGGAAAGATCAACAATTTCTTCCGCCTTGGCCATTTTGTTTTCTGCGATTAAAGCCCTGGCCAAACGTTCCAGATTGTTGCGATAGGTTACCGAGTTTTTTCTTGTTTCGGTATCCAAATAAATGTTATCGTCGGTAATATTTCCCCAATCCCATTTTTTGACATTTTTGTACATAATGTCGGTATTTATGCGACCCATTTCAAAGAAATTTCCGTCATCAGGCGTTAAAATTGGCACCAGTTTGTAAGTCATTCCATCCAATTGCAAGTAATCTTTCAGCCAAATATATTCTTCTTCAGCCTGTGCGCCGCCCGTAAAATAAATAGGTTGTTTCCAATTGTTATTGGCCAAAATGTCGAGCATTAAAATGCGGCTTTTTGTAAGCGCTCCATTAAATTCGATATCAATATAAGGCAAAATTAAGGCAGAATCTTTTTGGGCAACAATGCCATTTTTCAACACCATTGCTTTGTCCACAGGAACCCTTATTTTATTCGTTGGCAATATTTTTTCAGGAATGCCGTCTTCATCCAGATCGTAAAAAGTTACTTCATTGTCACTTTCAATCCATTTCATAAAATACTTGATATCCACTATTGAATCCTTCAATTGAGGGATAATTTCAGGAAAATAATAAGCAACATCCAAAGTTCCCCATTTGTATTTATCGTGCGTTAATTGAGACGGAATAGGAGCGGCGTCATAGGTTTTTCGCTTCATTTGGTCAATATACCAATCGGTTTGAAAAAGGCTGGTATTGATCAATTTTATGTCGGTTCTGTAATTTTCAACTTCCTGCATATACCAAAGCGGGAAAGTATCATTGTCGCCAATGGTAAATAAAATGGCATTTGGCGCACAAGAATCCAAATATGCTGTCGCATTTAGGCGCGAAGTATAACGATTAGACCTGTCGTGGTCATCCCAATTTTGAAATGCCATTAACATTGGAACAGCCGCCAAAGTCACAAGCGTAACCGCAATGGCAACCATATTTTCGGCAGCGTATTTTTTTAATTTCTGAAAAATGGCCAATACGCCAAATCCTGCCCAAATGGCAAAAATGTAAAACGAACCTACCACCGCATAATCGCGTTCCCTTGGCTCAAATGGTCTTGGATTGGTATAAAATATAATGGCCAAACCCGTAAAAGCGAAAAACAGCAATAAGGTATAAAAATCGTTTTTGTTATGTTTCACTTGAAAAAACAGTCCGATAATTCCCAATAAAAATGGAAGAAAATAATAGGTATTTCTGCCTTTGTTGTTAAGCACATCAGAAGGTAAATCGGTTTGAAGTCCAAGTCTGAACTCATCAATAAATTTAATGCCGCTCAGCCAATTTCCATTTTGTAAATCGAGTTGTCCCTGTTCGTCGTTTTGTTTACCCACAAAATTCCACATAAAATAGCGGCCGTACATATAGCCAAATTGGAAATCGACCATATATTTTATGTTTTCAATAAAAGTAGGCCGGCTCTTGCTGCTTTGCGGGATTCCTGCAATGGATTTGTAATTTTTAATTACGGAAGCATCGGTATTTACCATTCTCGGAATAAATCCTTTATGTTTGCTGTCCCAGTTTGGCAAGGCATCTTTGTAATTATTTACAATAATATATTTGCCCGCTTTTTCGTCTTTTTCATATTTTGGCTTGTCATCTCTTGTTGGGTCGCTTTTATCAACATCGCGATCATACATAACAGAGTAGTAAGTGTCGTAAAAAACATTGGTGTCGCCATATTGTTCCCTGTTGTAATAAGCCAATAATTCACGCGCACTCGACGGATTATTTTCGTTAATGGTGGTGTTGGCATTGGCCCTGATAGGAAGCATGAGCCAGGAAGAAAAACCAATTATGATAAAAAGCACCGACAAAATAATGGTGTTTGCTTCAACCTGTTGTTTCTTTTGTGTGTATCGTATTGAAAAATAGAAAAATGCAATTAACAGGATTCCCGCGATAATACTTCCCGAATTAAAAGGCATTCCCAATGAATTTACAAAAAACAACTCTAAAGCACTGAAATATTTTAAGGTGTACGGAAACAACAATTTAAAAACCAGCACCAGTACAAAAACCGCCACAATATTGGCAACAATAAATTGCTTAACGTCTAAATTTTTATATTTTTTGAAGATGTAAAGAAACACTATTGAAGGAATTACCAACAAGGATAAAATATGGACGCCAAACGACAATCCTACCACAAAACTGATAATCAGTAACCATTTATTGCCTCGTGGCTCATCCATTTCAGCTTCCCAACGCAAGCCCAGCCAAAATAAAAGCGCCATTAAAAATGAAGACATGGCATATACTTCCCCTTCAACCGCACTGAACCAAAAACTGTCTGAAAAAGTATAGGTTAATGCACCAACAACACCGCTTCCTAAAATCGCGATGGAGGTGCTTTTGCTTAATTCTGAAGCGTTGACCACTAATTTTTTGGCCAATATGGTGATGGTCCAAAATAAAAATAAAATGGTGAATGCGCTGGCCAATGCCGACATAAAGTTGACCATTCGGGCAATTTCTGTTACTTCATTGGTAAACAATGCAAAAAATGCACCCAACATTTGAAATAAAGGCGCTCCCGGCGGATGCCCAACCTGAAGCTTTACGGAGGTGGCGATATATTCGCCACAATCCCAGTAACTCACTGTAGGTTCAAGTGTTAACGTATAGGTTATTAAGGCTATTGCAAAAGTTGACCATCCAAGAATGGTGTTCCATTTAGTAAAATTGAATGCGTTCATAATTAAATTTAAAACCGAAGCGAATTTAGTAAAATAAATATTAATTTTAGAAAGTTATGATGATATGCGTTGTTAAATAAGTGTCAAAGGGTTTTTAATGGAAATTTTCTTAAAAAAATACTTCAAATTATTTGTTGAATTAAAACTTTAGGCTAAATTTGCACCCGCAAAATGACCCATGGTGTAATGGTAGCACTCCGGTTTTTGGTATCGTCAGTCAAGGTTCGAGTCCTTGTGGGTCAACAAAAAAGCTTCAAGAAATTGAGGCTTTTTTTGATTTTAATCAAATTTTTTCAACACTATATTTTTTTTCTGCTTCTTATAGCTTGCGTTATTCCAAACCATATTTAAAATTCCATATTGTAAAGACTTTTAAATATCTTTGCACCCATGAAAGGAGTTGTTACAAAATCTACGGGAAGCTGGTATAATGTTTATGCCGAAGATGGCGACCGGGTCGATTGCAGGCTGAAAGGAAAGTTTCGCATGAAAGGCATCAAAAGCACCAATCCGGTGGCCGTTGGCGACCACGTAAATTTTGAATATGAAGAAGGAAAAGTGACCGGCGTTATCAATAAAATTTTTGAACGGAAAAACTACATCATTCGCAAATCCGTAAACCTTTCCAAGCAAACGCACATCATCGCCTCCAATATTGACACCGCTTTTATTTTGGTGACAATCGACAGTCCGCCAACATCACCCGGATTTATAGACCGTTTTTTAGCCACTGCGGAAGCGTACAGCATTCACGCCGTCATTCTTTTCAACAAAATAGATATGTACACCCCAGAGCAGTTGGAAATAAAAGAGGAATATGAAGCCATTTACACGTCAATCGGTTACCAATGTATTGATGTTTCTGCCACAAAACACATCAATATAGATAAGGTTAAGGCCTTAATGAAAGACAAAACAACCATGTTTTCGGGGCATTCGGGTGTGGGTAAATCCACATTGGTCAATGCCATTGAGCCTAGCCTAAATTTAAAAACCGCCGAGGTTTCCAAACAGCACAAACAAGGGCAACACACCACCACTTTTGCCGAAATGCACGAATTGAGTTTTGGCGGATTCATTATTGACACGCCAGGAATCAAAGGATTTGGCGTGGTGGATTTTGAACCACAAGAAATTGCCGATTATTTTCCTGAATTTTTTAAGCTGAAAGCAAAATGCAAGTTTCACAATTGCTTGCATATGAACGAACCCAATTGTGCCATAAAAGACGCCGTTGAAAATGAGGAAATTGCCTATTCACGATACAACAGTTATATTCAAATGGTTGAAGGCAATGAAGAAAATTACAGAACGGATATTTATACTTATTAACCCAGCGTTAATATAACGGAAATATTTTGTATATTTGTTCTATGGAAAGAGAAGATTTTAGAACAATAGCGGAACCCACTAGATATGCCAT
>LNAP01003902.1_pt1 | contig 15766 bp, 15 predicted proteins | sample 602601 | NCBI WGS metagenome assembly LNAP01 (sample SAMN02440304, study PRJNA202911) | soil metagenome | biome: Subtropical and temperate rainforests or woodlands; isolation source: soil samples (1 kg each in a 20% v/v slurry with milli Q water) were... ...
CGGCCTGCCCACCTTGAGCGCCTGCAAGTGCTCAAGGGCGAAGGTCGTATCGTATTGGCCGGCCCGCACCCGGCGGTCGACAGCAATGATCCGGGCGCGGCGGGTTTCACCGGCAGCCTGATCGTCGCCGAGTTCGATTCCCTGAGCGCCGCCCAGGCCTGGGCAGATGCGGATCCGTACATCGCCGCGGGCGTCTACGCCAACGTTTCGGTCAAGCCGTTCAAGCAAGTCCTGCCGTAAATCGCGCCCGCGCGATGAACCTTGCCGGTTCATCGCGCGCTCAACGCTCATTATTCTCGTTCGCCGGCCGACAACCTGCCCAATACTCGTATTGGAATCAGGAGTGGCGATGCGCAAAGGTCCGTTGTGTCTGATGTTGGTGACGTTGTCGATGGTAGCGCCGGCCCATGGTGAAGAAAGCGCCGAGGGCGGCAGTACGACGCCGCTGTCGCTGAGCGCCGGCAGCCAGATCACCGAGTTGCAGCAGCGCTTGAAGGTAAGCGAGCAGCAACGGGAAGAACTGAGCAAACAACTGCAAAATACCGACAGTGAACGCGAAAGCGCTCAGCTGGGCCGGTTGCGCCAAGAGAACCAGCGCCTCAAGCTGCAACTCAAGGAAGCCCAGGCCAGCAATCCGCTGCCACGTCTGCTGACTGATCAGCAGCAATGGTTCGTAATCGGTGGTGGAGTTGCGCTATTGGCCCTGCTCTGCGGTATCTTCGCCAGTGGTGCCACCAGAAAACGTCGGCAATGGCTAAATTGAGTGAGTAATGAGCGAGCTGTTATTAATTGATGATGACCAGGAGCTGTGCGAGCTCCTGAGCAGTTGGCTGAGCCAGGAAGGCTTTCAGGTCCGTGCCTGCCACGACGGCCAGAGTGCTCGCCGTGCGCTGGCCGAAACCTCCCCCGCCGCCGTGGTGCTGGACGTGATGCTGCCGGACGGCAGCGGTCTGGAATTGCTCAAGCAATTGCGCAGCGACCATCCGGACCTGCCGGTGCTGATGCTGTCTGCGCGTGGCGAACCACTGGATCGCATCCTCGGCCTGGAACTCGGCGCCGACGATTACCTGGCCAAGCCGTGCGACCCGCGGGAACTGACAGCCCGTCTGCGCGCCGTACTGCGCCGCAGTCATCCGACGGCGGTGTCCAGCCAGCTCGAACTGGGCGACCTGTGCTTCAGCCCGGTGCGTGGCGTGGTCAGCATCGACGAACAGGAATTCACCCTCACCGTCTCCGAAAGCCGTCTGCTCGAAGCCCTGCTCAAGCAACCCGGCGAGCCGCTGGACAAACAGGACCTGGCGCAAATCGCCCTCGGCCGCAAGCTGACCCTGTACGACCGCAGCCTGGACATGCACGTCAGCAACCTGCGCAAAAAAATCGGCCCACACCCCGACGGCCGCCCGCGCATCGTTGCCCTGCGTAGCCGCGGTTACTACTACAGCCTGTGAGCACCTGAAAGAACTGGATAGGAGCAACCTGTGGCGAGGGAGCTTGCTCCCGCTGGACTGCGCAGCAGGCCTTCTTTTGGGGCCGCTTCGCAGCCCGACGGGAGCAAGCTCCCTCGCCACAGGTCACTGCCAGCAAAGTTTGTAAGGACGCCACGAAATCGTCTTTACCCAAGCTTTACGCTCCGCTGACCGCCGCTGACCTTGATCTGCGTATTCTGAACTCATCCGGAACGTACCGGGAACGAGACAAGGAGATTCACCATGCGCAAGACTCTTATCGCTCTGATGTTCGCTGCCGCCCTGCCGACCGTTGCCATGCCCGATGGATGGCCCGATGGACGGCCCGCGCCACGGCGGTCAGATGCACGGCATGCACGGTAAAGGCCCGTACAGCCAGCTGGACCTGAGCCGCGAACAGCGTGAGCAGATCCGCAAAATCATGGGCGAGCAGATGCACGAGCGTAAGCAAGTGGTCGAGAAGTACCTGGAGAAACTCTCGCCGGCCGACCAGAAAGCCATGAAAGATGAAATGGCCGCCAACCACAAAAAAGCCGAAGCCGATGTCCGTGGCCTGCTGAAACCGGATCAACAGAAGAAATTCGACGAGATCCAGAAGAAGAAGGCTGAGCGCCGCGCCGAATGGGCCGAATTCAAGGCGTGGAAAGCGCAACAACCGCAAAAAGCGCAATAATGCACTGACCCCGGACCCGACGGCTAACCCCGTCGGGTCTTTTGCCATTGTAGGACCTGGCGGTGCGGGCAAGTCGGATCGCCGCACCGCTCGCTCCTACAGGTCGGCCCGCTCCCACATGGGATTTGTGATCGTTTGAGGATTTTCTGTGCGCTCATTGTTCTGGCGTATCCTGGCCAGCTTCTGGCTGGCCATCACTCTGGTTGCAGGGCTTTCCATTCTGTTGGGGCACATGCTCAACCAGGACGCGTGGATTCTCAGCCGCCACCCGGGCCTCAACACCCTGGCCGAACAGTGGACGCAAACCTACGAAGCCCAAGGTGAGGAAGCGGCCCAGGACATTCTGGAACAGCGCAAGCGCCAGTATCACATTGACGTTCAGGTGCTCAACGAGAGCGGCGACCCGGTGGTGCGCGGTACCTTTCCCCGGCGTGCGGCGGCTTTCGAAGCACGGCAGAACAACGACGATCGCCGCCTGCCGTGGCGACGCCTGACCGACGAATACACCAGCGCCAAGACCGGCGACACCTACCTGCTTATCTACCGCATCCCGCACCCGGAACTGGACGCCTGGCACCGCGAAAGCCTGCTCTGGCCGCTAAGTGCGCTGGGCATTGCGCTGGTGGTGCTGACCCTCTTCAGCCTGTTCGTGACCTTGTCCATCACTCGCCCGCTGAACCGCTTGCGCGGCGCGGTGCATGACCTTGGGCAAACCACCTATCAGCAGAACAGCCTGGTGAAACTGGCCAACCGGCGCGACGAATTTGGTGTATTGGCCAACGACTTCAACCGCATGGGTGCGCGCCTGCAAAGTCTGATCGGCAGCCAGCGACAGTTACTGCGCGACGTATCCCATGAACTGCGTTCACCGCTGGCGCGACTGCGCATTGCCTTGGCACTGGCCGAACGGGCCACCCCCGAAGAACGGGAGAAGCTCGCGCCACGCTTGACCCGTGAGTGCGATCGACTAGAGGCCTTGATCAGTGAAATCCTGGTACTGGCACGGGTTGATGCCGACAACGCCAGCGCTGAAGAAGTGGATCTGAACGTGCTGCTCAATACGCTGCAAAAAGATGCGCAATTGGCTTCACCGGAGCAGACCGTTCACCTCGACGCCGAACCGCAGCTGAACCTCAAAGGCTGGCCGACGATGATCGAGCGTGCCGTCGATAACCTGCTGCGCAATGCCCAGCGCTTCAATCCCGCAGGGCAGCCGATTGAAATGCAGGCGGTGCGCCAGGGCGAGCGGATTGTGGTCAGCGTCAGGGACCATGGGCCCGGTGTCGATGCCGAGCATTTGAACCTGCTGGGTGAGCCGTTCTATCGGGCGCCGGGGCAGACGGCGGCCGGACATGGCTTGGGATTGGCGATTGCGCGACGCGCGGCAGAACGGCATGGCGGGAGCCTGGTGCTGGCCAATCACCCGCAAGGCGGGTTCATCGCCAGCCTGGAATTACCGTTGGTGCCCGGTGCAGTCGTCCAGCCTTGAAAGCTTCGCGGGCAAGCCTCGCTCCTACAGGTCCTATGCTGAACACACTATCGAGGCACTGATCGTTCCCACGCAGAGTGAACGATCCTTACTGACCGGGCCAGGCGCTGACGAACTCGGCCAGGTCAACCTTCTCGGCCACGCGCGGTTCTTTCTGCGGTGTGCCCAGGTACAGGAAGGCGATCACCTGTTCTCCTTCCGCCAACCCCAGCCCCTTGGCCACATGCGCCGAATAGGCCAGATCCCCTGTGCGCCACACCGCGCCAATGCCTTGCGCGTAAGCGGCCAGCAGAATCCCGTGAGCGGCACATCCTGCCGCCAGCAATTGCTCGGATTTCGGGTATTTGACGTGGTCCTGCAACCGCGCGATCACCACAACCACCAGCGGTGCGCGCAACGGACCGTTACGTGCCTTGTCCAGCGCCGCCTCGGACACTTCGCTGTCTTGCAGCTTCGCCGCTTCGGCCAGCAACTCGCCCATTTGCTCGCGCGCCGCACCTTCGACTGTCAGGAAGCGCCAAGGCTGCAGGTGGCCGTGGTCCGGCGCACGCATCGCGGCAGAAAACAGCACTTCGCGCTGTTCTGCGGTGGGTGCCGGTTCGAGCAGTCGTGGAACGGAAACACGGTTGAGCAAAGCGTCGAGAGCCTGCATCGGCCACCTCCTGAAAAATATGTGCGGCTATTCTAGCGGTATCTGGCGCGGGGATGCCGGTTTACATGCCCTGCCTCGCAGGTAGAATAGCGGCCTTCCCTTCTTCAGCCCGAGCGGACTTCATGGCGTTGCCGACCTTACGGATTATTGGTTTCATCATCGGCATCTTCCTGATCACGCTGGCCATCGCCATGGTCGTGCCCATGGCCACCCTGGTGATTTTCGAGCGCACGAGCGATCTGCCGTCGTTCCTCTGGGCGAGCATGATTACCTTCGTCGCGGGTTTGGCCCTGGTCATCCCCGGCCGGCCCGAACACATACACTTGCGCCCGCGAGACATGTACTTGCTGACCGTCAGCAGCTGGCTGGTGGTCTGCGTTTTTGCCGCGCTGCCGTTCTTGCTGACCCAGCACATCAGCTACACCGACTCGTTCTTCGAAAGCATGTCCGGCATCACGGCCACCGGCTCAACCGTACTCAACCACCTCGACGACATGTCCCCCGGCATCCTGATGTGGCGCTCGTTGTTGCACTGGATCGGCGGGATCGGCTTTATCGGCATGGCGGTGGCCATTCTGCCGCTGCTGCGCATCGGTGGCATGCGGCTGTTCCAGACCGAGTCGTCGGACCGTTCCGAAAAGGTCATGCCCCGTTCGCACATGGTGGCGCGTTTGATCGTCGCGGCTTATGTGGGCATCACTATTCTCGGCAGCCTGGCGTTCTGGTGGGCCGGAATGAGCCCGTTCGATGCGATCAACCACGCGATGTCAGCGATTTCCACCGGAGGTTTCTCAACGTCCGACCAGTCCCTGGCCAAGTGGACACAACCGGCGGTGCACTGGGTGGCGATTGTCATCATGATTCTCGGCAGCCTGCCATTCACCCTGTACGTGGCGACCTTGCGCGGTAACCGTCGAGCGTTGATCAAGGATCAGCAGGTGCAAGGCTTGCTCGGCATGTTGCTGGTGACCTGGCTGGTACTCGGCACCTGGTACTGGTGGACCACCCAGCTGCATTGGCTTGAAGCGTTGCGACATGTAGCGCTGAACGTGACTTCGATCGTCACCACGACAGGATTTGCACTGGGGGACTACAGCCTCTGGGGCAACTTCTCGCTGATGCTGTTCTTCTATCTGGGGTTTGTCGGCGGTTGCTCAGGCTCGACGGCTGGCGGGATCAAGATTTTCCGTTTCCAGGTCGCCTACATCCTGCTCAAGGCCAACCTTAACCAATTGATTCATCCGCGCGCGGTGATCAAGCAGAAGTACAACGGCCATCGTCTCGACGAAGAGATCGTGCGTTCGATCCTGACCTTCTCGTTCTTCTTCGCCATCACCATCTGCGTGATTGCCTTGCTGCTGTCGCTGCTCGGCGTCGACTGGATGACCGCCCTGACCGGCGCCGCCAGCACCGTGTCCGGTGTCGGTCCTGGCCTGGGCGAGACCATTGGCCCGGCGGGCAACTTCGCCACCTTGCCGGACGCTGCCAAGTGGATTCTCTCGTTCGGCATGCTGCTGGGCCGACTGGAGATCATTACGGTGTTTGTTCTGTGTATTCCTGCGTTCTGGCGGCACTGACCAGCGCCGGCGTTTCCATCAGCCGCGCCCGGTACTCGCCGGGCGTGGCGTCGAACCAGCGTCGAAAGGCGCGGAAGAAGTTGCTCGGATCGGCAAACCCCAACAGGTAGGCAATTTCCAGCAGGGTCATGGTGGGTTGCGCCAGGTACTGCTCGGCCAGTTCACGTCGCGTGTCGTCGAGCAAGGTTTGAAAACTCGTGCCTTCTTCCTGCAAACGGCGTTGCAAGGTGCGTTGCGACAGGTGCAGCGTCTGCGCCACCGTATCGCGCTTGGGTTCGCCCTGGGGCAGCAAACGGCACAGCACCTGGCGCGCCTTGTGGGTCACGCGGCTCTCGGAAAACCGCGCCAGGTACTCGCCGGCAAACCGGTCGTGCAACAGCGCCATCGCCTCGTTGGCCGTCGGCAGCGGCGCCTCCATGTCGGCGCGTTCGAAGATCAAGGCGTCATAGGGCGCGTTGAACACCAACGGCGCATGGAACGCTTGTTTATAGGGTTCGAGATCGACAGGCTGATCGCCCTGGATCAACACCTTGCGCGGTTGCAACGTGCGCCCGGTCAACCAGCCACACAGCGCCAGCGCGCAGGCCAGCGACGCTTCGGCGCTCTGTCGGGTCGGCGGCAAGTGATCGCCATGCACCGTCAGAATCAGCGCATAACCTTCATCCAGCAGTCGGAAACTCAGGTCGGCACTTTCGGCGATGATCCGCTGATAACGCACCAGCCGCTGAAAGCCTTCGGCCAGGGTCTGACTGGACATCAGTGCGTAGCCAGCCACATGGAAGGACGCCGGTCGCACCACCTTGCCCATGTTCAGGCCAATCGCCGGGTTGCCGGACAGCTCGACCGCGCGCTGCCACAGGCGTGTCATGGAGTCTTGCGGGAAGCGCGCATCCGGATCATCCAGAGACGCGTAGTCGAGCCCCAGCTGCTTGAACAGAACCCGGCAATCCAGGCCGTCCATCTCCAGTGCTTTGACAATCCCCATCGCCCAGCTTGCAGAAGTCGTTCGTTCGCTCATGGCGTTTTCTTACTGTTTTGTGAGCCGTCTACCGCGGCAAGTTTTCGAAGGATACTAAAGTGGCGCCCATTGTCACTGGCTGATGCCAATGATCACTCTAGACTCAAATAAGCTACCCGCAGAACAACTTGCAATCAGAACAACAACCACAGAGATCGCAGTCGTGGAAAACGTCAAACGTTTCAACAGTTTCGCTGAGTTTTACCCGTACTACCTCAGTGAACACAGCAACAGCACCTGTCGACGATTGCATTTTATCGGCACCAGCCTGGTCATCTTCATTCTGGCGCTGACCATCGGCAAAGGTGCCTGGTTGATGTTGCTCGCCTTGCCGCTGGCGGGTTACAGCTTCGCCTGGGTCGGGCATTTCTTTTTCGAGAAGAACCGTCCCGCCACGTTTCAGCATCCTCTTTATAGCCTGCTCGGCGACTTTGTCATGTACCGCGACATGATTCTGGGTCGCGTGCCCTTCTAGGCTCCACTGGCCATCAAAGCGTCCTGCGCAGCCAGTGCGATGTTGGATCCAAGTCCTACACTCAAGACATCCCTTTCGATTAGAACAAGAGGATAGCTGATGAACGCCAATGCACGATTCACCCACATGCAGGATGGCACGCAGGAAGACTGGGCGATCATCGCCGCCGACTTCAGTGCCTACGCCAGGCAGTTGCCGTCACGGATTGTGGCGCACCTGAAATTGCTGGAGGGTGATTCTGGCGGCTTCCCGGTGGATCGGCTGACCCATTCCCTGCAGACCGCCAGCCGTGCCTGGCGCGATGGCCGGGATGAAGAATACGTGGTCTGCGCGCTGCTTCACGACATCGGCGACACGCTCGGTTCCTACAACCATCCGGACATCGCCGCGGCGATCCTCAAGCCGTTCGTCAGTGCCGAAAACCTGTGGATGGTGGAGAAGCACGGGATATTCCAGGGGTATTACTTCTTCCATCACCTGGGAATGGATCGGCATCTGCGCGAACAATTCAGCGGGCATCCGCAGTATCAGGCGACCATCGAGTTCTGCGCCAAATATGACGCGGCGGCGTTTGATCCGGCTTACGAGACGTTACCGCTGAGCTTCTTTGAGCCAATGATGGAGCGCTTGTTTGCGCAACCGAAGCATTCGATCTACAAGGCGGCGATGGAAGCATATTCGCCAGCCTGACAGATCCGGGGGGACCGCTGCGCGGTCCATCGCGAGCAGGCTCGCTCCCACAGGTGTCAGAGTCCGTTAAGGTCAATACGGTCAAAATTGTGGGCGCGTGCCTGTTCGCGATGGGGCCAGACCAGGCACGCTGACTTTTATGCCGGCTCTGCGATCTTCAAGGCTTTCAATTCGGCCTCCCGCGCCTGGGCATCCGCCAACCGGTACAACTCGATCGACCCGTCCCAATGCTCGATCAACGCCGTGCACGACTCCACCCAATCCCCGCAATTGAGGTAATCCACCCCGCCGACCTTGCGAATCTCGGCATGGTGAATGTGCCCGCACACCACCCCATGCAACTCGCGTTTGACGCACTCGTGGGCGATGGCTTCTTCAAAGTCGCTGATAAAACTGACTGCCGTTTTCACCTTGTGCTTGAGGTAGGCCGACAGCGACCAGTAGCCGTAGCCATAACGCGCGCGCCAGTGATTCAGCCAACGGTTGAGGGTCAGGGTGAATTCGTAGGCCGAGTCGCCGAGAAAGGCCAGCCAGCGGTGATACCGGGTAATCACGTCAAACTGGTCGCCGTGGATCACCAGCAGATGGCGGCCATCGGCGGTCACATGCACCGCTTCGTCCACCAGTTGGATGTTGCCCAGGATCAGCTTCGAATAGCGGCGCAGGAATTCGTCGTGATTGCCGGTGACATAGATCACCTCGGTGCCGCGCTTACTCATGGTCAGCAGGCGGCGAATCACGTTGGTGTGCGCCTGAGGCCAGTACATGCCGCCGCGCAGTTTCCAGCCATCGATGATGTCGCCGACCAGGTAGATCTTGTCCGCGTGGTAGCCCTTGAGAAACTGCGACAGGTGTTCGGCCTGGCAGTCCCGGGTGCCCAGATGCACGTCGGAAATCCACAAGGTCCGCACACGTTGCTTACGGCTGGGTTTGGCGAGCTCGGCGCTGGTCATTGGCAACCCTCAGGACAAGTTTTGGCAAGCTTGCGCGGTTCGGGTTAATGGCCCATGACAGCCGCGAGTCAATCCTGTGACAACGCCCGGCCGGTGTAGACTGGCCGCATCTTGACCGGGAGACCTGCGATGAGACCGATCCTCACGCTGCGCCAATACACCAAGGACCTGATCGTCCACAGCCACGACCACGCACAACTGGTGTTCGGGTTGTCGGGTGCGCTGGACTTCGAGGTCGACGGGCATGGTAGCCAGGTGGTTCAGCAGAGTTTCGTGGTGGTGCCGTCGGGCTTTCATCACGCCTGCGGCAGCAGCAATGGCAGCCGCTGCCTGGTGCTGGATATACCGAGTGACCAATGGGTTTCGCAGTCCCTTGGCGATCACGCCGACGCCAGCCGCCGTTTGCTCGACAACGCTGGGCGCCTGCCGCTGGATGCCGGGCAAAGCCAATTGGTGAGTTGGCTGGCGGGCAGCCAGGTCAGTGACCCGTTGATTGCCCAGCAAGGCGCGGTGCTGTTATTGGCCAGCCTCAATAACGCCAAGCCTGAAATCGTGGGCGGTCGCCGTCTGCCATATGCGGCGTTGAATGCGCATATCGATCAGTACGCGGCGTATCCATTGCAGGTCGCCGACCTGGCGCGCGTTGCCGGGCTGTCCAGTGCCCGATTGCATGCGCGGTTTGTCGCTGAGTGCGGGCAGACGCCGATGGATTACATCCGCAGCCGGCGGCTGCATAGTGCGGTAAGACTGCTGCGCGATTCGCCATTGCCCATCGGCGAGATTGCCAGTCGGGTCGGTTACAGTTCTCAGAGTGCCTTTGCCGCAGCGGTGTTGCGCGAGTTTAGTAAGACTCCGGGCGAACTGCGGCGCGAGGCTGGCGACAAAAGTCGATAGTCTGCCGACAGACTCAGCGAGTATGGCGCGGTTCAATGTCCCCCTCTGTTTGTCTTGTTGTTAAGGATCGCAATGACTCCCCGTACCGCCCTTGGCGCCCTGCATATCGGCGCATTGATGTTCGGCCTGACCGGTGTGTTCGGCAAACTCGCTGCCGCCTCGCCCGCGGTCATCGTGTTTGGTCGCGCGGCATTTGCGGTACTCGCCCTGGCGGTGTTCGCGCGGTTTGCCAGCAGGACGCGCTGGTACACACTCGAAGCGCAGGACTGGCGCCGTCTGCTTCTCAGTGGCTTGCTGCTGGCCGGGCATTGGGTGAGTTTTTTCATTGCGGTTAAAGTCGCCGGAGTGGCGATAGCGACCCTGGGTTTCGCCAGCTTCCCGGCGTTTACCGTGATCCTCGAAGGGGTCATATTCCGGGAGCGGATCCGCGCCAATGAAATTCTGTTGGTGGTACTGGTGAGTGTCGGGCTGGTGCTGGTCACGCCGGACTTCGATCTGGCAAGTGGCGCCACCACGGGCCTGCTCTGGGCGATCGGTTCAGGCTTGCTGTTCGCCCTGCTGTCGCTGACCAACCGCGCCAGCTCCGGCAGAATCCCGCCGGTGCAGGCCGCGCTGTGTCAGAACGTCGTGGTCGCGCTGTGCCTTCTGCCGGTGGCGGCGCCGCAGTTGAGCGACGTCCGCGCCATCGACTGGCTGTGGATCGGTTTGCTCGGGGTGTTCTGCACCGGCGTCGCTCACAGTCTGTTCGTCGCCAGCCTGGCGGTGATCAAGGCGCGCACCGCCGCCGTGGTGTTCGCACTGGAACCGGTGTATGGCATCACCGTGGCCTGGTTGTTGTTCGATGAAAACCCGACGTTGCGCATGCTGCTTGGTGGCGCCTTGATCATCGTCGCGATTGTGGTCTCCAGCAGACTGTCCGGTTCAAGCAAAAAGACCGTGGCAGCCGAAGCCGCATCTCACTGAGTGCGGTCGTTGTGGCCGAGGTCGCGGTCCGGGTCGATCTGATCGCGGACCCGCTGCTTTAGCACCTTGGCTTCCGGGAAACCGCCGTCGGCCTTGCGCTCCCAGAGCTGCACCTCGTCACAAAAAATATGGAAAACCCCACCAGTGCCGGGCACCAGCGACACTTTGCCCAAGTCGTCGCCGAAGGTGCTCAGCAGCTCCTGGGCCAGCCAGGCCGCACGCAACAGCCATTGGCATTGCGTGCAGTAGGTGATGATGATTTCCGGTTTATGCGTGGTCATGACGGACAAGACTCCTGAGCCAGAGGGCGCCGCTATAGTAGTGGCTCAGCGGATCCCGGCCAACAGGCTCCGGGCGGTTTGCTTGAGCGGCTCATCGCCCTCCTTGAGCAGCTCGTTGAGCAGTTCGATGGCGCTGTCCAGGTCGCCATCATCGATGCAGGTCTGGGCTTGTTCCAGTTTACCGGCATTGGTCGGCTCGACAGGCTCCAAGGTCAGGGAGTCAAGCTCCAAGGACTGACCGGGATCGCTGAACTCGTCGAGAAAATCGTCGCTCAGCGCCTGTGAGTCCGGTTCGGCGACCCACTCAAGCTCTGGCTCATCCAGCGTCGGCTCTTCAGGCATCTCGAATACCTCGGGCAACACGTGCAGATTCGAGGTGAACGCCGGCTCTACGGCCTTGGGTGATTCGTCTGAAGGTTTAGCGTTGTCGAAAGGGCTGATCAGGTCCCAGCTGGAATCCATGGACAGGTCATCCAGATTCAACTGGAACTCGTCGGCAGGTGCCGCTTGCGCGGAAGTGATGCCTGCCACGGCTGCCGCTGGTGCCGCTGGTGCCGCTGGTGCCGCATTGCTCAGTTTCGGGTGGCGGGCGCGGATGTCCTCAAGCTTTTTTTCGTCGAACCCGCCGTCACGCAGGTTTTTTTCCTGTGCGTCATAGGCGGGAACATCCCCCTGTTTGCCGAGGATTTCCAGCAGTTGCACGCCCAGATCCGTGCGCTGCGGTTCCTTGACCAATGCTTCTCGCAACAACCCTGCGGCTTCGGAAAAACGGCCATACGCCAGGTAGATGCCGACCCCTTCGAGCACATCGCCTGTCGGCGTCTCTTCACGATGATCCGGAGCGGGTTTCAGCATGGGCTGTTGCACCGACGGGTGCGCCGCACGCTCAAGCCCCGGCTCCTGTTTCAAGGGTGAAACGGGCAAAACGGGCGAAGGCTCGGGTAACGCCTGAACCTGCTGGCGTTGACGTCGAACAAACAGCCCCAGCAATACCAGCGCGATCAGCGCCAGCAAGCCGATAATCAGCGGCCAATGGCTGGCCTCGGGCTCTTCAACAACGACGGGGGCAGGTGCCACCGCTACCGGAGTCACCGGCGGCGCCTGATTGACCTCCGACAGCCGGGTTTGCAGTTCGCTCACCTGTTTCTTCTGGCCGGCGATCTGTTCATCCTGAGCCTGAAGCTTTGCATTCAACTCATCGATGGTTTTTTGCAGCTGCTGGTTTTGCAACACGCTGGCGGCCAGTTGTTCGGCGGCAGGATCGGTGGCAGGTTGCACGACGGCCGGCGCCGGTGCGGACTTCTTCGCCGCCGGTGCCGGCGCAGTGGCCGGTTTGACGCTCGGGAATGGAGAGTTCTGTGGGCTGGCGGCAGGTTCGTCTTCTGCCGGCACGATCCCCGGTGAACCCGGCGGATCGATCAGCACCGTGTACTCGCGCAGCAAGCGCCCATTGGGCTGATTGAGCTGCACCAGGAAATTCAGGAAAGGTTCATTGACCGGTTTGTTGGAGGTCACCCGGATCAGGCTGCGATTGCCCCGCAGGACCGGCGTGAACTTCAGGTCGTTGAGGAAGAACACCCGATCGACGCCGGCGCGGGTGAATTCCTCCGCTGTCGCCAGGCTGATCGAGAGTTCGCCCTCCTCCAGCCCGCCGACATCGACCAGGGCAATGTCAGCGCGCAACGGCTGATTCAACGCGGAATGAAGGGTAATGTCGCCCAATCCCAGCGCAGGGGCCAATGCCGAGTAAGTGACAGCACCACCGACCAGAAGCAGCCTGGCGCAACACTTCAATACAACGTGCCAACTCTCGAGCATGAGCATCCCTTAGATAACCAGAACCAACCTGTACGCGTTCGCACATCCGGTACGAACACGATATTGCCTAGTAGTTCTTTATAGTCTGCCCAACGGGGTATCTCAAAAAGCTGGCGCGTGGTTATGCCTCAAGATTTTTCCAGGTTGGCCAGAATGTGCCCGTGGACCCGCATGCACACCTTCAAATCCGCCTCATCGACGCCGTCGAACAGTTCGCGGCGCAGTTGAGTGGCAATGGTTTCAATTTGTTCGATCAGAGGACGGGCCGGAGCACAGAGGACGATTTTTTTCGCCCGGCGGTCTTCCAGCACGGATTGGCGCTGGACCAGACCCTGGGTTTCCAGGCTGTCGAGCAACCGGGCCAGGGTCGGCCCTTCGACGCCGACGCTTTGCGCCAGTTCACGCTGGGTCGGTGCTTCTTCGAAGCGCGCCAGGTGCAGCAGCACCAGCCAGCGCGCCTGGGACAGACCCAGGCCAGCCAGACGGCGATCCAGTTCGGCACGCCAGCCGCGCGACATCTGGGCCAGTTGCATGCCAAAACGGTGTTGATCGGTTAACGGCATAAAAAACTCATGATTAGACTGAAAATAGAGAAAAACTAATTATTAGTCAGCTAAGCATGACCGTTGGCTTGAGGCAAGGTCTGGTCTGTAGTGAATCGTTACATCACTGTAACAGGTCATTTAAACCTCGAATTCGGATTGCAGCGCCGCCCGAACGCAGTACAAGACACCTTCCGGCACTCGCCCGGCGAACAGCGCGGCAATCTCCGACACTGGCGGCAACTCGCCCTCGCCATCGAGGAAGGCATCCTGAACTTCGCCCATCAATTCTTCGGGCAGGTCCAGCGCTTGTTCCAGCGACAACTGCTGCTTGCCGATGGCCTCGGCAAGCATGGTGTAGACATTCTTTTCCGAGCATTGCAGCTGACCGGCGATCTGCAGCGGCGTCATGCCTGCGCGAGCGAGGGTGATCAACTCGTGGCGCACGTCGGCAACGACTTTCGGTGCCTCGACCTGACCGCCCAGCACTTCGAGGAAGGCTTCGCCGTAACGTTCGAGCTTGCGTGCGCCGACGCCACTGACCGTGGCCATTTCCGCCAGAGAGGTTGGCTGGCTTCGGAGCATTTCCAACAGTGTCGAGTCGGGGAAGATGACATAAGGCGGCACGCCATGTTCCTCGGCGAGCTTGCGACGCAAGGCACGCAAGGCTTCCCACTGTTCGCGTTCTTCGCCACGAACCAGCTGGCTCGCCTGGCTCTTGCTGCTTTTGGCGGTGGTCTGCGGCTTGAGGTCGCGGCGCAGTTCCAGGGTCACTTCGCCCTTGAGCAGCGGCCGGCACGTATCGCTCAGGCGCAGGCCGCCGTAGCCTTCGAGGTCAATGTCTGCCAGGCCACGGGCCACCAGCTGGCGGAACAGGGAGCGCCATTCGCTCTCGCCCATGGCCTTGCCAACGCCATACACCGACAGGTGTTGATGGCCGAAGCTGCGGATCTTTTCGTTGTCCTTGCCCAGCAGCACGTCCACCAGATGCCCGACGCCATAACGCTGGCCGGTGCGGTAGATTGCCGAGAGCGCCTGACGGGCCGGCTCGGTGGCGTCCCAAGTCTGCACGCCATCGACGCAGTTGTCGCAATGGCCGCACGGCTCGGGCATGTCTTCGTCGAAGTAGGCCAGCAAGGTTTGCCGACGGCAGCGGGTTTCTTCGCAGAGCGAGAGCATGGCGTCGAGCTTGTGTTGCTCCAGACGCTTGTGGCGCTCATCGCCTTCGGAGTTTTGCAGCATCTGCTTGAGCATCACCACATCTTGCAGGCCGTAAGCCATCCAGGCATCCGCCGGCAGACCATCACGGCCGCCGCGACCGGTTTCCTGGTAGTACGCCTCAAGGGATTTCGGCAAATCGAGGTGGGCGACAAAGCGCACGTTGGGCTTGTCGATGCCCATGCCGAACGCCACGGTGGCGACCATGATCAGCCCTTCTTCGTTGAGGAAGCGCTTCTGGTGATGGGCCCGGGTGTCGTTGGGCAAACCGGCGTGGTACGGCAGCGCCGGAAAACCTTGCTCGCTGAGGAACACTGCAACTTCGTCGACTTTCTTGCGCGACAGGCAATAGACGATACCGGCATCGCTGCGGCGCTCGGCAAGGAACGCCAGCAACTGCTTGCGCGGCTGCTCCTTGGGTACGATGCGGTAGAAAATGTTCGGACGGTCGAAGCTCGAGAGAAAGCGCTCGGCGTTCTGCAGATGCAAACGGTCGACGATTTCTTCGCGGGTGCGCTTGTCGGCCGTGGCCGTCAGGGCAATACGCGGGACGTTGGGGAACAGCTCCGCCAACTGGCCCAGTTGCAGGTATTCGCGACGGAAGTCATGGCCCCATTGGGACACGCAGTGTGCTTCGTCGATGGCGAACAGGGCGATTTCAAGGCTTTGCAGGAAAGCCAGCATGCGTGGCTGGACCAGACGCTCGGGCGCCAGGTACAGCATCTTCACTTCGCCGCGCTTGATCCGCGCGGCGAGATCACGCTGCTGCTCGGCGCTCAGGGTGGAGTTCAATGCAGCGGCGGCGACGCCGAGCTCTTCGAGGGTCGCGACCTGATCGTCCATCAGTGCGATCAACGGCGATACCACCACGGCCAGGCCTTCGCGCAGCAGCGCCGGCACCTGGAAGCACAAGGATTTGCCGCCACCGGTAGGCATCAGCACCAAGGCGTCACCGCCACTGGCCACGCGCTCAATGATTGCACCCTGGCGGCCACGGAAACTGTCGTAGCCGAAGATGTCCTTGAGGACGCGTTGAGCCTGTTCGAGCATAAAAACT
>LNAP01008251.1_pt1 | contig 15760 bp, 14 predicted proteins | sample 602601 | NCBI WGS metagenome assembly LNAP01 (sample SAMN02440304, study PRJNA202911) | soil metagenome | biome: Subtropical and temperate rainforests or woodlands; isolation source: soil samples (1 kg each in a 20% v/v slurry with milli Q water) were... ...
AATCTTGCTGTAGCTCATTGGGCGGTGCCCCCGTTAGTTGACCAAAAACACTTGGCCGGATTGACCAAAAAGTGGCGGCGATTATAGGCATATTCCGCCGTCGATGCCATGCACCAAGGGTCTTGTAGACCTTAGTCGCGTGCCTGATAGACCGGGTCTTCGGCCAGAAGTTGCCGCAGCCGGGCCAATGGGTCCTGTCGGTAAAACAGCTTCAGCTGTTCATACACCCGAGGATACGCCTCGTGCAGCAAATCCGGAGCGCTGAAGAAGTATTCGCTGGTCACCGCAAAGAACTCGGCGGGGTTTTCCGCCGCATACGGGTCGATGGCGGTTTCGGCGTCAGGGTTGCGCTCCAGTTGCCGGTCGAGGTCGTCGTAGGCCTCTTGCATCACCCTGGCCCAGTCGCTGACGCGCATGTCGGCGTGCAGCGGCGGCAGGCCATTGGCGTCGCCGTTGAGCATGTCGAGTTTGTGCGCGAGTTCGTGGATCACCAGGTTGTAGCCCTCCCAGCCGCCACTGGCCATCACGCCGGGCCAGGCGAGGATGATCGGGCCTTGCTGCCAGGCCTCACCGCTGTGCTCGCCGTCCCATTCGTGCTCCACGCCACTGGCGTCGCGATGGCGCTGGGGGCTGAGGAAGTCGTCGGGGTAGAGGACGATTTCGTGAAAACCCTGATACCAGTTCAGATCGCCCAGGTTCAGCAAGGGCAATTGCGCCTGGGCGGCGAGCAGCAAGCGCTGTTCCTGATGGAGTTCGACGCCGGGCAGGGCGGTCAGGTGTTTGTCTTCCAGGAACAACACACTGGCCTCGCGCAGCCATTGGTCTTCAGCGGCGCTGATGCCGTCGAGAAAACTCAGGTGATGGCGCACCCGCTGCCACATGTCATCGGCAATCGGGTGTCTGGCGAGAATGCGCCGGCGACGCCAGGCGCTGAGCGACCACATCGCTCAGCGGGGTTCGGCTTTGGAGGCGGAGCTGCCGAAGCGGCTGCGGACCAGGCCAATGATCATTGGCACCAGCGACAGCAGGATGATGGCCACTACCAGCAGCGACAGGTTTTGCTTGATGAACGGAACGTTGCCGAAGAAGTAACCGAGGGTCACCAGGCCGCCCACCCAAAGGATGGTGCCGAGGACGCTGAAGGCAAAGAAACGCGGATAAGGCATTTTTGCCACGCCGGCGACGAACGGTGCGAAGGTGCGGATGATCGGCAGGAACCGCGCCAGGGTCACGGTTTTGCCACCGTGCTTGTCGTAGAAATCGTGGGTTTGTTGCAGGTAATCGCGACGGAAGATTTTCGAGTTCGGATTGCTGAACAGACGTTCGCCTGCCGTTCGTCCGATGACGTAGTTGGTGCTGTCACCGAGGATCGCCGCGAGCATCAGCAAACCGCCCAGCAGCACAGGGTCCATGCCGCCACCCGCCGCCACGGCACCCGCAATAAACAGCAAGGAATCACCCGGCAGGAAGGGCATCACCACCAGGCCGGTTTCGCAGAAGATCACCAGAAACAGAATGGCGTAGATCCATGGCCCGTAGTTGTTCACCAGCAAGTCGAGGTAAACATCGAGATGCAGGATAAGGTCGAGCGGGTTGAAATCCATGGGGGGCACCTGTGGTGACGGCCCGACTCGGCAGGCCTGTGCGGATGACTTCGCGTAAGGCTACAGACGGGTGTAGTTTTTCTTACAAGCCGGAAAGGTCGGCATTATACGGGCTGGAAAGTGAAAAGCGCGTCGAGTTTGTAGCGGGGGATGTCTCGAAAATCACAGTCCGACAGGCTGCACACACCACCTGTGGCGAGGGAGCTTGCTCCCGCTGGAGGGCGAAGCACTCCCAGAACCTGGGTTCGCGGTCAGCCAAGGGAATTACATTGGCCGATTTTACGACGGCTGCGCAGCCGAGCGGGACGGTGCGGCGATCCGACGAGCTCCTTTGCCACAAAGAGCTCGCCACAGCGTGGAGGCGTTACAGCTCGTCGCTGATCGGCAACACGTAGTTCTTGAACTCGGTGTCTTCCTTGAACCCGATGGATTCGTAGGTTTTCTGCGCGATCTGGTTGTCGCTGCTGGTGGAAACGCGCATGCGCACGGCGTTGGTTTCCTTGGCCATTTTTTTCGCGGTGCGCATCAGATTGTCGGCGACCAACTGACGGCGGGCGTCTTCAGCGACGTAGATATCATTGAGGATCCACACGCGTTTGAGCGAAAGCGACGAAAAGCTCGGGTACAGCTGACAGAAACCCATCAGCTTCTTGTCGTCGTCATCGGCCAGGGCCAGGTAGATCACCGATTCCTTGCGGCGCAGGCGTTTCTCGAGGAACGCCCGGGACGAGTCCGGATACGGCAGGGAACCATAAAACTCGCGATATTTGACGAACAACGGGGTCAGCAGGTCCAGGTGTTCGAGGGTCGCTTGAATAATCCGCATCGATAGGTCTCGTCTTCAAGTGCGGCGAACGGTTCTCACTCGGGCAGCCGTGTTTCGATCCTGCCTGAAACCGAATGAGAAACGCAATGCGGAAACGGTTCAGGCCTTCGGCGAATTCAGTAGGAAATTACCTTTGATGTCCGCTCCTGCGTCCGACTCCAGCGTCTGAAGCTGCGCTTCGTCCTTCAGGTTGACCCCCGACAGCTGCCGCCGACAGGCTTCACGCATCAAATAAAGCAAACGGTGTGCCGCCATGCCATAACTCAAGCCTTCCAGTCGCACATTGGAGATGCAGTTGCGGTAAGCATCAGTCAGGCCGACCTTTGGACTGTAGGTGAAATATAACCCCAGGCTGTCTGGCGAGCTGAGTCCAGGGCGTTCGCCGATCAGGATCACCACCATTTTTGCGCCCAGCAGCTCACCAATTTCATCGGACACCGCGACCCGGCCTTGCTCTACCAGAATCACCGGAGAAACCGTCCAGCCATCGACTTCGATCTGCTCTCGCATGCGCGCCAGGAAGGGCACCGTGTGACGGTGCACAGCCAGTGCCGACAAACCATCGGCCACGACAATCACCAGATCGACGCCGGCGGGATGGGCTGAAGCATGATTGCGCAAGATTTGCGCCGACTCATCGCTCAATTTCCGCCCCAGGTCAGGGCGCTGCAAATAAGTGTCCCGGTTTGTGGCGGCGCTGTGCAGGAGCACACTTTCGTATCCGCACTCGGCCAACTGGGCGGTGAGCCCGGCATGGTCGAAGGGCAGGTGCACCGCGTCCCGGGCCTGGGCGTGGGCGTACTGAAAATCCAGCTGTGCGCTGGTGGGCATGCTGGTGCCGGTGCGGCCCAGGGCAATCCGCGCCGGGGTCAGGCGCCGCAGTGCCAGCAATGGATTTTCTGCATCAACAGGCGGTTTATCCATTTCGACACTCATCCCAGTTGCCCCAACGCCTGGCGGAAGGCGGGCGGCAGGCTGTCGCCGAAATGAATCTTGCCGTCTGCCTGGGTGAAGATGCCCATTCTGGCCAGCCACTGTTCGAATTCCGGAGCCGGCTTCAAGCCCAGGGTTTGTCGGGCATAGAGCGCGTCGTGGAACGAGGTGGTCTGGTAATTGAGCATGATGTCGTCGGATCCGGGGATGCCCATGATGAAGTTGATCCCGGCCACGCCCAGCAGGGTCAGCAGGGTGTCCATGTCGTCTTGATCGGCTTCGGCGTGATTGGTGTAACAGATGTCGCAGCCCATCGGCACGCCGAGCAATTTGCCGCAGAAGTGGTCTTCCAGACCGGCACGGATGATCTGTTTGCCGTTGTAGAGGTACTCCGGGCCGATGAACCCTACAACCGTGTTCACCAGAAACGGTTTGAAGTGTCGCGCCACGGCGTAGGCTCGGGTTTCGCAGGTCTGTTGATCGAGGCCGTGGTGGGCGTTGGCCGACAGGGCGCTGCCCTGGCCGGTCTCGAAATACATGAGGTTTTGCCCCAAGGTGCCGCGATTCAGGCTCAAACCGGCGTCATAGCCTTCCTGCAAAACGTTCAGGTTGATGCCGAAGCTGGCATTGGCCGCTTCGGTGCCGGCGATCGACTGGAACACCAGGTCCAGTGGAACGCCGCGATTGATCGCTTCGATGGACGTGGTGACGTGGGTCAGCACGCAGGCCTGAGTAGGAATCTCATAGCGCTGGATGATCGCGTCGAGCATTTCCAGCATTGCGCAAATCGAGGCGATGCTGTCGGTGGCCGGGTTGATGCCGATCATCGCGTCGCCGTTGCCGTACAACAGACCGTCGAGAATGCTCGCGGCGATGCCCGCCGGTTCGTCGGTGGGGTGATTGGGTTGCAGGCGTGTGGATAAGCGTCCGCGCAATCCCATGGTGCCGCGGAATTGCGTGACCACGCGGATTTTCTGCGCGACCAGCACCAGGTCCTGCACGCGCATGATTTTCGACACGGCCGCGGCCATTTCCGGCGTCAGTCCGGGGGCGAGGGCGCGCAGGCTCTGTTCGTCGGCAGCGTCACTGAGCAGCCAGTCGCGGAAACCGCCGACCGTCAGGTGGCTGACCGCGGCGAAGGCTTGTTTGTCGTGGGTGTCGATGATCAGTCGGGTGACTTCATCGGCCTCATAGGGAATCAGCACTTCCTGCAGAAAATGAGTCAGCGGGATATCGGCCAGGGCCATTTGCGCGGCCACACGCTCGCCATCGTTGAGGGCGGCGACGCCGGCCAGAAAGTCCCCGGAACGCGCCGGGCTGGCCTTGGCCATGACCTCTTTCAGGCTGGCGAAGCGATAGGTCTGGGCGCCGACGGAATGGGCAAATGTGGCCACGGTGTCCTCCTGATTCTGTAAATGTCTCAAATACACCGCCAAACCCTTGTGGGAGCCAGCCTGCTGGCGATTGCAGTGTGTCAGTCGAAATCCATGCTGACTGTCAGGCCGCAATCGCCAGCAGGCTGGCTCCCACAAGGGAACTGTGTGCACTTCAATAAAGCAGGCGCCGGGCTCATGGCCCGGCGCCGGTGCAACTCAGACGCCTTCGAGCATCGCATCCGCCGGCGCATCGAAGCGCTGCTTGGCGGTCAGTTGGAAATACAGGTAACCGGCCGCCATGAACCCGAGGAACACGCAGCCAATCAGCGGGTTGAACCACGCCATCGCCACCAGGCACACCACCGCCAGGAACAGCGCAATCCCCGGGACGATCGGATAGCCCGGCGCGCGGAAGGAGCGCTCCAGGTTCGGCTCGGTTTTACGCAGTTTGAACAGGCTCAGCATACTGATGATGTACATCACGATGGCGCCGAATACCGACATGGTGATCATTGCCGCCGTCAGGGTCATCCCTTGCAGGTTGACCAGGCCGTCGCTGTAGATCGCCGCGATGCCGATCACGCCGCCGGCCAGAATGGCCCGGTGCGGGGTCTGGAAGCGCGACAGTTTGGCCAGCGAGCGAGGCAGGTAACCGGCACGGGCCAGGGCGAAGAACTGGCGCGAGTAACCGAGAATGATCCCGTGGAAGCTCGCCACCAGCCCGAACAGGCCGATCCAGACCAGCATGTGCATCCAGGTCGAATTGTTGCCGACCACGGCTTTCATCGCCTGGGGCAATGGGTCGTTGATGTTCGACAGTTGACGCCAGTCGCCCACGCCGCCCGCCATCACCATCACGCCGATCGCGAGGAACACCAGGGTCAGAATGCCGCTGACGTAGGCCTTGGGAATCGTGCGTTTCGGGTCCTTGGCTTCTTCAGCTGCCATCGCCGCGCCTTCAATGGCGAGGAAAAACCAGATCGCAAACGGGATCGCCGCAAAGATGCCGGGGATGGAGGCAATGGTGAACTCGTTCGAGCCCGACCAGCCGTTGAGCACGAAGTTACTGAAGCTGAAGCCCGGCGCGACCACGCCCATGAACACCAGCAGCTCGGCGACGGCCAGAACGGTGACCACCAGTTCGAAGGTCGCGGCGATGCTGACGCCGAGGATATTCAAGGTCATGAAGACGAAATAGGCGCCAACGGCTGCAATCTTGGGGTCAAGTTCCGGGTATTGCACGTTCAGATAAGCGCCGATGGCCATCGCAATGGCGGGTGGCGCAAAGACGAACTCGATCAGGGTGGCGATGCCGGCGATGAGGCCGCCTTTCTCGCCAAAGGCCCGCCGGCTGTAGGCAAACGGCCCGCCCGCATGGGGAATGGCGGTGGTCAATTCAGTGAAGCTGAAGATGAAGCAGGTGTACATCGTCGCCACCATCAGCGCGGTGACGAGGAAACCCAGGGTGCCTGCGGTGCCCCAGCCGTAACTCCAGCCGAAGTATTCGCCGGAAATCACCAGGCCGACGGCAATGCCCCATAAATGCAGGGTGCCGAGTGTGGGTTTGAGCTGTGTGGAAGAAGTCATAAGTCCTCGCTGTCTTTTTTATTGTTTGATCTGTTGGACTTTCGGGAACTGCATTTACCTGTAGAGCGGGCACGCAAAGCCCGTGCCAGAGCGGCAGGGCGATGATTTGATGTTGTCGTTCAGGGCGCCATCGCGGGCAAGCCCGCGATGACTATCGAAAGGGCGACACGGGAATACCCGTGTGGCCCCCGGTTTTTAGAAGAACCCCAACGGATTGATGTCGTAGCTCACCAGCAGGTTTTTGGTCTGCTGATAGTGGTCGAGCATCATTTTGTGGGTTTCACGACCGACGCCGGATTTTTTGTAACCGCCGAACGCGGCATGCGCCGGGTACAGGTGGTAGCAGTTGGTCCACACGCGACCGGCCTTGATGGCGCGGCCCATGCGATAGGCGCGGTTGATGTCGCGGGTCCATAGGCCGGCACCCAGGCCGAACTCGGTGTCGTTGGCGATGGCCAGGGCTTCGGCTTCGTCCTTGAACGTGGTGATGCTCACCACAGGGCCAAAGATTTCTTCCTGGAACACGCGCATTTTGTTGGTGCCCTTGAGCAGGGTCGGCTGGATGTAATAACCCGTCGCCAGGCTGCCCTCGAGTTTTTCGATCTTGCCGCCGGTCAGCAGTTCGGCGCCTTCGCCCTTGGCGATTTCCAGGTACGAAAGGATTTTGTCGAACTGTTGCTCGGACGCCTGTGCGCCGACCATGGTGTCGGTGTCCAGCGGGTCGCCACGTTTGATTTGCAGGACTTTGTTCATGACCACTTTCATGAATTCGTCGTAGATCGACTCTTGTACCAGTGCCCGGGACGGGCAGGTGCAGACTTCGCCCTGGTTGAAGAATGCCAGCACGAGGCCTTCGGCAGCTTTCTCGATGAACGACGGTTCGGCCTTCATGATGTCTTCGAAGAAAATGTTCGGCGACTTGCCACCCAGCTCCACGGTGGACGGAATGATGTTTTCGGCGGCGCATTTCATGATGTGCGAGCCGACCGGGGTCGAGCCGGTGAAGGCAATGCGCTTGCTGGTGGCCAGAGCCTCACCGGCCTCTTTGCCGAAGCCCTGCACCACGTTCAGCACGCCCGGCGGCAGCAGGTCGCCGATCAGCTCCATCAGCACGGTGATGCCCAGCGGGGTTTGCTCGGCAGGCTTGAGCACCACGCAGTTACCGGCGGCCAGGGCCGGGGCGAGTTTCCAGGCGGCCATCAGGATCGGGAAGTTCCAGGGGATGATTTGCCCGACCACGCCCAGCGGTTCGTGGATGTGATAGGCCACGGTGTTGCCATCGATCTCGGCGGCGCTGCCTTCCTGGGCGCGGATGCAACCGGCGAAGTAGCGGAAATGGTCGGCGGCCAGCGGGATGTCGGCGTTGAGGGTTTCACGCACGGCTTTGCCGTTGTCCCAGGATTCGGTGATTGCCAGGACTTCCAGGTTCTGTTCAATGCGGTCGGCGATTTTCAGCAGCACCAGCGAGCGCGCCTGGGCGGACGTGGCGCCCCAGGCATCGGCAGCGGCGTGGGCGGCGTCCAGGGCTTTGTCGATGTCTTCGGCCGTGGAGCGCGGGAATTCGGCAATCGGTTGGCCATTCACGGGCGAGGTATTGGTGAAGTACTGACCTTTGACAGGCGCGACGAACTCGCCGCCGATGTAGTTACCGTAACGGGACTTGAAGGAAACGATGGCACCGGGAGTACCAGGGTGGGCGTAGTTCATGATGGCGTTCTCTTGTAGTTTTTGGTTGTGGCCGTCCTTGGGACGGCCACTGTCAGTTGCACAAGCGCTACAGGCTCAAGAGCCCTGAGGGGTTTCGCCACGTGCCAGACGGGCATTGATGTCTTCGATGACCGCCGGCAAATCAACGATGGTGTCGATCAGGTAGTGCGGGCGGGAACCTTCGAACATCTTGACGATGCGCGCGCGTTCCTCGGCCAATTCCTCCAGGGATAAATCCTTGAACTCTTCATAGGTCAGGCCCAATGCATTGCCGGAGCAGGTCAGCGCCACGGTCCACATGCCCGCACTACGACCTTCCAGAATGCCGGGCCAGGTGTCATCGACCTTTACGCACGCGGCGACGTCGCTAATCCCCAGCGCAATCACGTTGGCCAAGGCTTGAGCAGGGTGCGGGCGTCCATTGGGCACTTCGTCAGTCGCCACCACGTGGTCGGTGACATAACCGTTCTTGCGCGCCAGCTCTACGACTTTCTCCATGACCACAGCCGGGTAGCCTGAGCAGGAACCGATTTTCAGGCCCTTGTCGCGCAAGCCGTTGATGGTGTCGAGCGCACCAGGAATCAGCGCCGAGTGCAGCGCGATCTTTTCGATCTGCAGCGGCATGAAGCGTTCGTAGAGGGCGGTGACATCATCATCGGTTGGCAACCGACCGAAGGCGGCATGGTAGCGGTCGGCAATCTGTGGCTCGTTGCACAGCGTGCGGATGTGGTCCCACTTGCCCATGCCCATCGGTCCGCGAGCTTCTTGCAGGGAAACCGCAACGCCGAACTCGGCAAAGGCTTCGACGAAAATCTGGGTCGGTGCGAAAGAACCGAAATCAACGACGGTGCCCGCCCAGTCCAGAACCACAGCTTGCAGTTGGGAAGGTTGTTTGTAGTCCATGATGATTGCTCCAGTAATGGGTGAGTGATTGATTCGGGTTCAGGAGTTGGTGCCGACAATGACCGGTTGCACCGGAGTTGAGGCCAGCTCCTTGCTTTCCACCGTTTTCGGGCGACTGTTCCAAAATGGAATCAACATCAAGCTGGCCAGCAGCGCCGCGACGGTGAACACCAGGAATATGGTGGTGGTGTCGAAATATCCGGGTAACAGGCCGCCGAGGACCGCCCCTATCGAACCGCAACCGTTGACGAAACCTGCGGCGGAGGCCGCACCGTCCTTACTGCCGAAATCAATGGCAGCCGAGCCGCTCATCATCGAATCCGGCCCGTAGAGTGTCAGGCCCATCATGAATAGCAGGCCAACCACCATGTAAAGACTTCCGCTCTGCATGGCGGGGACGAACAGCGCAAGGCAAATGGTGAGGAGAACCAGGCTAAGGACACAGGCCGGCATACGACGAGCACCGAAGTACTTGTCTGATGCGATACCGATGAGGATCGGACCTGCCAGACCCGCTAGTTCAAAAGCCGTTGGAACGATCGCGGATGCCACTTTGCCAATCTCGGGCATCCGTTCGTAGATAATGACTGGCCCCCACAGGAGGATCGCGTAGCGCGCTGGCTTGAGCATGAAATACGCGAGGCCAAGCACCAGCACAGTTCGATTTTTCATCACCGTGCGCAAGCCAGCCCACATACTTTCGCGCGGAACTGCGACCTTGCTGACGGGTTCTATTTCGATCTCGACGGGAGGCAGGCCGACATCTTCTGGCTGGTTGCGCTGCAGGAAAAAGAACAATATCGCTACAACCAGTACCACCACGGCGCTGCTGATGAACGCTATGCGCCAGTCATGGTATTGGTTGTAGGCCCACCAACCGGCAAACGGTGTTGCTACCAGACCCCCGAAGGCGTAGCAGGTGCTCCAGTAACCCAGTACGCGGCCGCGTTCGCCAGTGCTGAAAAAACTACCGACGTTCTTGCACAGGCCAGACCAACCGGTGGACTGAGCCAGGCCCTGGATTAACATGCAGGAGGCGAAAATCGGTAAGGTGGCGTAAGTGCCCATAAGTAGCGCAGCTAACGCGGAAATGACGAGCCCGCTAAGTACCACGACCCTCGGGCCGAAGCGGTCAGAGAAGTTGCCCCAAAGAAACTGTCCTACTGCATACGCGGTAAGGTAGAGGGCATCCAGATTGGCCATCATGGACTTTTCGAGGATGAAGTTCGGGTCTTCGCCAATACCCAGTTTGGCGACAGAAAACGCCTTGCGGGTAAAGTAGAAGGCGGCATAGGCCACCCAGGTGATGAGGAAAATTTGCACGCGCCAACGCTGGAGCGATTTCCAGCCGGTTGCGAGAGGACTTGTAGCATTCTTGTTCATGGTGTTCTGATCCCGTATGTGGTGCCAGACAGCGCAAAGTAATTGTTTTTGTTTTCGGTACAGAAAATCTGTCCACGCACACGACATCGATTAGATGGCAGTGAATGGCATCAGGCTTTAAGTTTTAAATTGCCACGGTCACTGACTGCTGCTCGGCATTGCCTAGCGATAAGTCACCGGATCCATGTTTTAAAAAAAGATCCCTGTCCAAAGGTGCTACCCATTGCACCTGTGCTCGAATTGACAAGAACCTTTAAAGGGGCGGTCAGCCTGTCGGCTGTTGCATGTCGACGTTCATCGCTACAAGACTGTCGGCGATGGCGCGCAGCAACTGGTGGACGATGTATTCGTCGATCTGGCCGATACAGCCAATACGGAAACTTTCGGCTACCGTCAGTTTGCCGGGGTAGATGATGAACTGACGGGCTTTGAGTTCATCGTAGAACCGTTTGAACTCAAAATTTGGATGTTCTGGACTGAAGAACGTGGTGATGATTGGCGACAGCCAACGGTCCTCAAGCAATGTTCTAAAGCCAAGTTCGCGCATGCCGGTGACGAGTACATCGCGATTGCGGGTGTAGCGCGCCAACCGGCCATGCACGCCGCCTTCGGCAGTGTGTTGCTCCAAGGCTTTATGGAACGCTACCACGCTGTGGGTCGGTGGCGTGAAACGCCATTGGCCAGTGCGCTCCATGTAAACCCACTGCTCGTAAAGGTCGAGGCTGAGTGAATTGGCGCGGCCTTTGGCGGCCTCGATCACGGAGCGACGGATGATAACGAAACCGAACCCCGGAATACCCTCGATGCATTTGTTGGCAGAAGACACCACCACGTCGAAAGGTATTTCATCGACCGTCAATGGCACAGCTCCGAAGGAGCTCATCGCATCGATGATCAGGCTCTTGCCATGCGCTTTCACCACATCGGCAATTTGGCGCAGCGGATTGAGAATGCCGGAGCTGGTTTCGCAATGGACGAGGAAGACGTTGGTGACGTCCGGGTTATCCCTGAGCAGGGTGTCCACTTCCTCGGGCTGGGGCGGCAAGTAATCCCCTTTGTCCAGGGTGATAAACGCGCGACCCAGATACTCCAGGGTCTTGGTGGCGCGTTGACCATAGGCGCCATTCATTAATACAAGCGCTTTGCCGTCTCGAGGGATGGCAGTGGCTAAAGCAGCCTCCACCGAATAGCTGCCGCTGCCTTGCAAAGGCACGCAGACGAAGCTGTCGTCCTTTATGCCTGCCATGCTGAGCAAGTTCTGGCGAACTTCAGCAGTGACTTGATTGAAGGAAACATCCCATGAACCCCAGTCGCGCAGCATCGCTTCCTTGGTGGCTTTGGACGTGGTCAACGGGCCTGGCGTCAGCAGGTAAGGTTCACCCAAGGCTGGCGTAGCCAGCGCTTGTGTGGTCGGGAATTCAGCTTTGGTCATGATCTTCTCCGGCGGTGTTGTTTTTGTAAGGAGTGATGCATGGGCCAATAAAAACACTCGCCTAGAAATAACTGAAATCGATTTATCACATGTCAATAACAAGCTGAGCTTATAAGTGAGCACGTTGGATCTCGCGCTCTATTATCGCGACGCCATGGTTATCGGGTTCAGATCGCCGCGCCCTGGGCGATCAAGGCCACTGGGCGGCGCGACGCATCTGTGTTGTAAACAAAAAAACCGCCCGGCCAATGGCCAGGCGGTTTTTAGTGGCAAGCGTAATGTTTTCGCTGCGTGATGGAGGCGTTAGCCCTTGTCTGACTTGCCAGCCGCCGCGGCGAATTTCGCCAGACGCACATCCAGTCGACGGGGGCGCAGGTTGTGGTCCTCGGCATGCTCCTTGCGGCGAATGGCGTTGCGCACCATCAGCGAGCCCAGGTAACGGATCGGCTCCGGTGGGAAATGGCCGAGTGGACCTTGCACCAGCGGCGAGCGTGTCCATGGGTTGTCCATCCCCAACACCAGCGATGAGAGGATTTTCCCTCCCATATGACACGGACCGACGCCGCTGCCGGAATAGCCGAAGCCATAAAAGATGTTGCCGCTAGCGCCCATGCGACCGAAGAACGGTAGCCCGGTGACGGAGCGATCGGACGGGCCATTCCAGGTGGCGGCGATGCCGACATCGGCAAAGTCCGGGAAGAACTCCGCAAGGGTGTTGCGCAACAATCCTTTGTAGGGCGAAGGCTGGTCGAATACGGGCAGGATGCGCCCGCCGTAAGCGAAGGTATTGCCACCTTTGCCGAGCATGATCCGGCCGTCCGGAGTGTTGTGGTAGTAATGCACGAAGATACGTGAGTCGAGCACGGTGACCCCGCTGGTCAGGCCTATGCGCTCGAGCAGGTCAGGTCGTGGCTCAGTAATAATCATGTCGCTGGAGACGATGGCTACCGACCGCGAGAACTGTGGAAAGGCACGGGCCATCCAGGCGTTCATCGCCAACACGACACGATCGCAGGTCACTTTCCCGTTCGGCGTGTTGACGATGGTGGGCAGCCCCTCTTCCAAACCGGTCATCGGCGAGCCTTCGTAGATGCGCACACCCAACTCCATTGCGACTCGACGCAGACCACGCACCAGCTTGCCCGGTTGCACACTGGCTGCCGCAGGCGAGAACCAGCCTTCAACGTGTCGGGTTGAACCCGCCATACGCTGTACGTCAGCTAGCGCGCATTTGGAGAAAGAGTTGATGCCATTGCGCTCCAGCGCGGCGATCACCCCGTCGGTCGAACCGACCTGAGCGCGGTTAGTCGCCGTGTAAAGCGTGCCATCGAGACGGTAATCGGCATCAACTGCGTACTTCTCGCAAAAGCTGCCGATGGCGTAAATGCTCTGCTCCGATTCCTTGACCAGGCGTATTGCCTCCTCGACGCCGAACAAGCGTTCCAGGGTGAAGTACTTGGCCGACCAGGACAGTGCGCAGCCGCCGTTGCGCCCACTGGCACCGGCACCGCAGATGTCGGCTTCGACGATAACCACGTCCAGCTCGGGATTCTGTTCTTTGAGCATGATCGCGGTCCACAAACCGGTGTAACCACCACCGACAATGCAGACATCGGCGCGGGTGTTCTGCCGCAGCGGCGGGCAGGGCGAGTCGGGTTGAGTTTTAAGGGCCTGATCGAGCCAGTAGGGGCGCATGAGGTCATCTCCGTTGGAGCGGTTTGGGGGCAGGGTTCAGGAAGCAATCAGCCGCACGCGGCGACCACGATCATTTCCACGCGCCAACCGGGGTCGATCAAATCCGCCAGGGTGCAAGCTCGTGTGGGGGCATGGCCTTCGGGAAAGAACGCGTCCCAGACTTTGTTGAGCCCTGCATAGTCCTCGCGATGGGCGAGCAGGATACGCACCGAAAGCACCTGCTTGCGGCTGCTGCCGGCACTGAGCAATAGCTGCTCAATACCGGCGAGCACCTCGCGGGTCTGCTCCTCGATATCGCCCCTGAGGTCGCTGGCAACCTGGCCTCCGATGTAGAGGTGGTTGTCGTACCGGACCATGTCCGAGCGGCGTTTTAGGGCTGTGAAACGTTCGATGTCCATTAAGCATTCCCAGGTTGATAGGAGGGCGCAGTGTTCGAACACTGGTCGGGGCTTGTGAAAACCATGCTTGCAGTTCATCGTTTATAAATAAAATCGATTTAACGTATGCATGAATAAGCTGAACCTATGCTGAGGCTTCCCCGATGACGATTTCCCATACTCAACTCAAGGCGTTCCACGCTGTCGCTATCAACGGAAGTTTTACCCGCGCGGCAGAGCAGCTCTGCCTGTCTCAACCGGCGGTGTCCGACCAGGTTCGCAAGCTTGAGGATTACTACGGGGTGATGGTGTTCTACCGCGACAAGCGTCTGGTACGCCTGACTGAAGTGGGCGAGCGGTTGTTCGGCCTGACCCGGCGCTTGTTTGATATCAGTGTCGATGCCCACGACATGCTGATGGACTACCGCACCCTGTCCACGGGAACCTTGAACCTCGCCGTGGATGCGCCGGTGCATGTGCTGCCCTATGTCGCACGCTTTTGCAGTCGTTATCCCGGTATCGATGTGAAGATTGAAACCGCCAATACCGATGAAGTGTTGCAGCGGTTGTTCGGCCATCAGGCCGACATTGCTCTGCTGGGGCGCAATATCGAAGACGACCGACTGCTGTCGCTGCCCCTGCGTAGCGATCCGATGCTCGCGTTCGTCGCGCTTGACCATCCCTGGGCGCAACGCGAATCCATCAGCCTTGGCGATCTGCACGACACGCCGCTGGTCCTGCGCGAAAAAGGCTCAGTGACGCGCCTGTGCCTGGAGGAAGAGATGGCAACCGCGGGCTTGCGCATCCGCAAGGCGATCGAAGTGGAAGGCCGTGAAGCCGCGCGCGAAGCCGTGGCGATAGGTATGGGCGTAGGTGTTGTCTCGGCGACCGAGCTTGGCTTCGACTCGCGGCTTCGCGGGTTGCCAATCGTCGATAGTCAGCGACGCTTCACCGAGACACTGGTTTGCCTGCGCGCACAGAGTTCCCGGCGCATCCTGACGACCTTTTTTGAGATGGTTCGAGAGAGATTGGCTGAATGAAGTATGGGGTTCGATGTGGATGCTATCCGGCAGCGTCACCCATTAAAAGATCAATGCCTTCGCGTTACATACCTGATCGATACGTAAAACGTTTCTGTTCTTGCGAGCGCACTGGTTGCCAGCGATGAGGGGTTCAAATATCAGCCGCATGTCGAACATCGAGGATTAATCCAAGGTATCAACAACCGCGCGGATTTTGTCGGCGAGAGCCAGCAAATGCTCAGCGTATTGCTCCAGTACGGCTTCGATGGACTGCGGAGTAGATAAGCTGATATTCAAAATGTGATCTTTGTAATTGTGAATGCCCAGAGGAGTGGAAATAGCGACTACTTCAGCTTGCCAAGACGCAGCGCAGTACCCCCTGAGTCGAACACTTTCGCATGATTCTTCGATATCCGTTTTGAGCACCTTCCATCTGGCATCGCAGCGTTTGGACTTGAATTGCTCCATCAGCGTCTGCCGTTTTTGAGCGGGAATAGTTGCAAGATAGGCACGCCCCAGGGATGTGAATTCCATGGGGACTCGCTGGCCGGTTTGTACTGTGCGCGGTGTGTTCTTGCGACTCAGTCGGATCGATTCCAGATAGATCATTTCATCTCGGTCGGCAGCGGCCAAACCTACGTTCACTTTCAGCGTCTGAGCGGCTTCGCGCATCAGTGGCGCGGCAAGGTGTATCAGCGAGCTGCTGTTGTACATGGCATTGCCAAAGCAAAGGGTGGCGGGTGCGAGGCGATAAGCACTGCGCTGGCCGTCGTACACCAGCATGCCGCTGTGGATCAGTGTCTGGGTCAAACGACTGATCGTGGACTTGGACAACCCGGTGCGCTCGCTGATATCGCCATTGCCCAGGTATTCGGTGCCTGCACGGAAGGCTCGCAGAATTTCCAGGCCGCGCTC
>LNAP01003193.1_pt1 | contig 15758 bp, 17 predicted proteins | sample 602601 | NCBI WGS metagenome assembly LNAP01 (sample SAMN02440304, study PRJNA202911) | soil metagenome | biome: Subtropical and temperate rainforests or woodlands; isolation source: soil samples (1 kg each in a 20% v/v slurry with milli Q water) were... ...
ATAGTTCGCGGCATCCTCACGAAGAAGGCCCGCTGCGCGCCGCATCACCGCGGCCCGCTCGGCGAAGGAGGTCTCTCGCCAGGACAGGAATGCATGGTGCGCATCGGCGATGGCTTGAGCGATCTGGTTGTCGGTCGCGTCGGGAAAGCGTTCGAGGAGCTCGCCGGTATAGGGATTCTTGGTTTCGTAGGCCATTGGGAGGGAGAATCCTTTTCAACAAGCGGCGTGCTTGGCAAGAATGATCGTTCCGAAACCCGGAATGGCATTGATCCAGAGCAACCCGGAAGCAGGAATGCAGGGAGGCGCAAGTGTCTTGCGACGGCACCGGGCTCCTTTGAAACCACAAGTCACATCGGTATGAAAATCACCACCTGTAATGTGCATTGAGCGCTGCCTGGGCGTCGCCGATACGTGGTGCATCTTGGAAAGATGAAACTTTTCCCTTTTAAAAACAAGCACTTATAGTTTTTATTCTCCGATGCGCTCCTTTGTGCCTCCTTGGTAGCAGCTCGTAGTTGGGGTACGATTTGGGGTACAAGAACTGCTTAATTTTTGGGCATGGACGCAACACCCACCCGCGGCCGGACGGCTTGGCCGCTTACCGAAGCTCAGATAAAGAACGCCAAGCCGCGAGATAAGGCTTTCAAGCTCTACGACCCGGGCGGGCTCGTTTTATTGGTCACGCCTGGCGGGTCAAAGCTATGGCGGTATCGATTTTGGCTGGACAGCAAGGCTGGCATGCTCGCGCTAGGGCGGTACCCGGAAACTAGCTTGAAAAGGGCACGGGAGCTTCATCGTGCGGCGCGTGAAGCGGCGGCTACCGGCGCTAATCCTGTGCACCAAAAGCGTGCCGCCGAACTGGAGGCAAGCCTTTCTAGCTTCGACGCAGTAATTGCAAGCTGGCGCTCGACTTCGGAAAAAGGTCTCCGTGCAGCGACCAAAGCACAACGCAAGCGGGAAATAGAAAACGACCTGTTACCCAAATTCTCCGGCCGCCAAGTGACCAGTTTGACCCGCATCGAACTGTCTGCACATTTGCGAAAGGTTGAAGCACGGGCGCCTGAGACCGCTCGGAACTTGCGGTCCCATCTCAATGCTATGTTCGAACATGCCATTGACCTGGGGTTGGTGACCGTCAACCCGACGCCGCCGAGGCGGGTACTCCGACCGAGAGTTGCAAAGCATCACCCTGCCCTGGCACCACACCGCATGGGCGAGTTCCTCAGATCCCTAGAGTCCGCAAACCTGGCTTTAGCGACAAAGACCGCCATGCTGCTTATGTTGCTTACGGCTTGCCGCAAAAACGAAGTGACGGCAGCATCCTGGTCAGAGTTTGACTTGGCATCTGGTACCTGGGTCATCCCCGCGGATCGGATGAAAGGCAAGCGGCCGCACTGGGTTCCACTTTCAAAGCAGGCTATCGAGCTGCTGCAACGGCTACGCAACGAAACAACCGGCACCCCGGAACTCCTCTTTCCGAATAGGCGCGACCCCAAACGCCCCATGGCAAATCGCTCCTTGAACGCAGTGTTTGACCGCCTTGGCTTTGGAGAGGCCGGCACCCCCCACGGGATGCGCGCCGCGTTCAGCACCCACTTCAATAAGCTCAGCGCCAACATAGACGTGATCGAACACTGTTTGGCGCACGTGCCAGCGAACAAAGTGCGCTCGGCCTACAACCGGCACGAATACCAGGAGGAGCGGCGCGCGATGCTACAGCTGTGGGCCGACCACTTAGGTCTCCAACGGTCTTTGGCGGACGCGTAGCTAGGCGGGTTTGCCACGTCCCGGCCTTCAACTTGGGAGATGCCTTCGTACGATAGCCCCTCCTCCACACCCAACAAGTTCCGCAATGACTGACCTTGAGTTGTTTGCAGGCGATCTGGAAAAGTTGATCGGACGGCCCAGCTCGCTACGCCCGTTCGTCTGCGAGGGTTCGCCGCTGACCTGCACAGCGTTCATCGTTGGCTTCAACGCCGCCACCGACCTCGGCACCGATTTCTGGACCCATTGGGACCCTTCCTCAGGCTTCAGCAAAGACGCTTGGTTTTCGGAGTACCTTGGCATACGAGCTGGACGCCCCCTCAAGCCGGGGCGCACCAGACGGCAGCCTTTGAGCACCACGAGAAAAAGAACGAACTTGATCGTCGAAGCTGCCAGACCGATCCGCTGCTTGGAAACGAACATATACCCTAAGCCGAGTGCAAGCGCGAGCGAGCTGGAACGGCATGATCGATCGACCGCCGTCTTCGATTTTCTGCTGACTACGATCAAGCCCCAGGTGATCCTTGTGCATGGTCAGGAGGCAGTAGCGTACCTGCGGCGGCGAGGCGGCTCCGCTCACCTCATTGAGTCGCCGCACCTTGCCAGTAGAGCCGGCTTCAACGACAGTGCCGCATCAGCCCTTGGGACAATGATCGCTAACGCCCTGCAAGCATCAAACGGTTAGTCCTGAGCCGCCGGAAAGACCAGGCTCTCGGCCGGATGACCTTGCGACTTTGCCTTGAGCCGACACTTGCGGGCACAGCGGTGAAAGCCCAGTTGCCCATGGTTTCAGCGCATGCGGAATGCCGTCGATGGCCCGCTCCGCCACACCGCATTCTTTGAGGCCGCCCGCGAAGTCGACCTCGTTTCAGGTGGCTGCTGCTGGTTTCGCTCTAGCCGGCGGAAATCGCAACACGAAATCCGTGCCGTTATCTTCGGACGATGTCACTGCCATCGTGCCGTCGTGGGAACGCGCGATCTCGTTGACGATGAAAAGCCCGAGGCCGACGCTGCGCACGGCGTTGCTTTCGGGGTGGCCTCTTACCATGGGCTCGAACGCCGTCGCCAGGAGCGCGGGCGGGATCGGGTCACCCTCGTTGTGCACACCGATCTGCGCCGTCAGGTCGCTCACCTCCGAACTGATCGTGATCGGCGCGCCAGCTTTACCGTAGGCGACTGCGTTGCTGACGAGATTCACGACCAGTTGGGCCAGCCGGGCGCCGTCCGCCTCGCACTGCCCTTCACCTTGTGCTCGATGCACCATCTCTCGATCCGGATAAGCCAGCCTTAGTTCGTCGATCGCGTTGCGCGTCACCTGATGCAAATCGATGGCACGTCGCATGACTGTCAGTCCAGTGCCGATGCGAGCCTGCGTGAAGTCCAGCAGTTCCTCGATGAGACGCTGGGCACGCTCGGCCGAGCTCTGAACGTGGCCGAGCACGCGAAGGCGGCGCTCGTTGTCCACTCGCCCGAGGAGCTGGACGCCCATGAGGATCGCCGACAGCGGATTGCGCAAGTCGTGGCTGACGATGCCGACCATCTGCTCGGCGAACAGCGCGCGGTCCCGCAGTAGATGCTGTGCCTCACGTTCGGTCTCGACCAGCATGTCGGCTCTTTTGCGTGCATTGACAAGTTCACGCTCGTAGCGGTTGCGATCCTCCGCGACGAACAGCGCGATTTCGTCGAAGTCGCCTTCCTTGCGGTGCCGACGCCGCGCGTTGAGGATCATCGGAATCTTGCGTCCATCGCGGTGCATAACTTCGAACTTCACCTCGGCCAGCGAGCCCTGCATCTGCAGCGTCGGAACCCAGTGGGTCTGGTGGAAGATCCGCCCTCCCATCGTGAAGAGGTCTTGAAGACGCTTCTGGCCGTTCAGCGCATCCCGGGGCCAGCCCACCCAACTGCAGAAGGTGCCGTTCACCTTCACGATGGTGCCGTCCAGCGCGGTCACGAGCAGGCCGCACGGCGCACTCTCGTAGAGATCGTCCGCGTCGGGAGTCGCGTGGCTCACGGCGTTCTACGCCACCACCTGAGCGGCGAGGAATTCCTCGATTGCGTCGCAGGTCGGACCGGGCGCACTGAGGTGTGGGCAATGACCCGTGTTGGTGACGATGCGCAGCATGCTGTGCGGCATCGCCCTGTGCATGAAGTCGCCGACGCTCGTGGGTGCGATGAGGTCATCGGAAGACTGCACGATCAGGGTGGGCGTCTTCAGGCGCGGAAGCTCGTCGCGATGGTCCGAGAGGAAGGTCGCTTTGGCGAACTGCTTGGCGATCTCGGGGTCGGTTCGGCAGAAACTCGCTGTGAGCTCCTCGCCGAGCTCGGGGCGTTCGGGCACGCCCATGATCGCCGGCGCCATGCTGGACGCCCAGCCCAGGTAGTTGCTCTCCAAAGTGTCGAGCAGCGAGTCGATGTCCTCGCGCTCGAAGCCCCCGATGTACTCGCCGTCGTTGATGTAGCAAGGAGACGGGCCGATCATGAGATGTCCGGCGAACGCCCCGGGGGCCTTCAGATCAGCGAGCATGCCGACCATCGCGCTGACCGAGTGGCCGACGAAAAATGCAGGCCCCTTCGCTTCTTGGCCTGCGATTTCCAGCAGATCGTCCGCGTAGCCGCCCAGGACGGCGTACTTGGAGGCGTCATAGGCTGTCAGGTCGGAATTGCCGGAGCCGACCAGATCGAAAGTGACCACGCGGAAGCGGCTCGCGAACTGTGGTGCCATGAAGCGCCACATGTTCTGGTCGCAACCGAACCCGTGGGCGAAGATCATGGTGGCGGGCCCTTCACCCTGGATCTGGATGTTGTTTCGCTTCTGGATGTTCATGTGCGCTGGCGGAATGGAGAGTCTCGGCGCAAGCTGGGATACTGACGCTTCCCAAGGTCTGACTCACGCCATCCTACTCGGTCCCGCCAGCGTAGGGTTCGCCTGCCGTGGAGGAGAGAGAGGGCTCGGGACACACTGCGGGCAGCCGTTCCCGTCAAGATGAATTCTCTGGACGCTTACGTCGATGGTGACTGCCCGCAGCTTCAAGGACGTCACGTCGTGATGGGTTGCTCGTTTCAGGAACTTCGAACAACCGTTCCGCTTCCCGTCGCCTCGACGTGATGCAGGGACATAGGTGATGCCCTTTACCTGCGGCATACCTCGGTAACCTTCGCTTAGTGCAGCGCTCGTGGGGCGTCAAAGCGCCCACGCGGTAAATTACTTCTGTCGACGAAGAATAGCCCTAGATGAGGTTTTGACGGTGTCTATGTGCGGCAAAAAGATCACCCATTGCCGAATAGATGATCAGTCCGCGACTCACCGTGCGTCTCTGGAACATCATGTGATGCGACGTGGTCACGATTCAGCTGACGCCGTCGCGATGTGTCACCTGCGTCCACGCCGGCCACAATACCGGTCGCAGGTGCAGCGCCAGTAGTGGCATGATCCTGCTCGGCGATCAGCGTAAGCTGATCTTTGATCGATAAGCTCTTGTAAATGCATGCCCAAGTTAGAAGCTTCCCAGCGTCCCGTTAACGGCAAGAGCCTTTGGGCTTGGTTTACTTCAAAGAGCGCAGCTCGCCATGCCGCAGACCTGAGTAAGAGCTTGGCGGCCATCGTCGACGCCAAAGCGTTTCACTCGATTCAGGAATGGCGCCGCTCTGACACCGGCAAGCGCACCGTAGTTTACGCGTTTACCGCTGAGGACCTCGAGTCGCTAATGCGCGAGCAGGAGAGAAAAATCGCGCGTGCTGCGCGCAATACCCGAGTGCCTTCGGAAGGAAAGCTTTGCGCCGGAGAGCCCCCTCGCACTTCACCAGCCCCATCGTTGCGAGCATCTGAGGTTCGTGTGAGAGAGCAACTTGATGTAGCTCGGAAGAAATTGGAAGCATCGGAAACGAAGGTTCGCGACCTAGCCCACTCCCTATACAGACGTGATGAAGCAATACACAAGCTCGCCCTGACTGCTCGGCTGGACGCGACGAAGATTCTCGACGGCCTCCGGGCCCGGGACTCTCACACAGTTCATCATGAATTTCGGAACAACCCAGATTGGAACCTAACGTCAAGGGCCTCCCGATAGATCCGACCGACGTCGGCTTCGGGAGTTGTTCTACTGCTTATCGAACAGCGACTCGACGCGCCTTCCCTTAGCTTGCCCAGCAAGTGTGCTCACAATGCGGTGGCACCCCGAAGAAGGTACCAATCGAGGCATTCCGCGGAACTCGTAATCTTAAGCATCAATAGAGGCACGTCGAGGCCGCTCTTCCAGAGCACCAACATCAGCAGTCAATGCCTAGCGGCGAGGCAGGTTCAACCTCCCTCCGACGCCATTGCAGTTCTTGGGTAGCAAGCTTACTCGCCCGGCCTCGCATCCTTGCGACCGCGCGCAGTCTTAGGAGTGCGTCTCGGCTTCGTCTTTCGAGCCCTGCGATTTGCCGCAGCTTCGGGATCGGGAGTCGGCGCTGCTGAAACCAACTTCAGTGTGACATTCGCTGGTTGCTTTCGGGGTTGTCTCGGCTCCTGTGAACCGCGCGCCAGGCCCCTGCCCGATTCCTTCTCGCTCAGTGCATTGCCCTCTTGCGGGTCGGACTCACTGTGTCCTTCGACAACCTCATCGGAGTTTTCGCGAACCATCTCGAGCCTTGCAGCTATATCTGCATAGAAGGTGCGGAGTGACGTGGCTTGAGATTCTAAATACTGGAAGACGGTGCCAAGTTGACGATGCAGATGATCGTCAGTCTCCAAGCGCTTGCCTGTTAAGCTGCTGAGCGAGAGAAGGTCACCAAGCCTAACGCGGACAAGGCTTGGCGAGGCAGTAACGTCAAGCGTTCGAAGCGCGTATGCATCGTTCCAATTTAAAGGATCAATCGCGACAAGTGCCCAGCGCACCTCGAAGTCGGTCAATCTTAGCTTGACGACTGTCGAAAGTTTAAGGGGATCAGACCCCTTCTCGATTTTTCGGTAGTTTTCGGCCAACTGCGCCAACTGTGATTCATTGATGGGAAATGGGTTTTTCATCTTCATACCTTGCTTGATAGTTAATTTGCCAGGCGGCGGCAATTGAGTTGCGATCTGAAATTTGGTCGATGGGTGGCCTCGACGGGCAACAAGTCTCCACGACGCCGTTATGGAACTCGCCGCACGGCTGTGTTTCACTTCGTCGGGGCCATCGCCTCGAGACTAGAAGACTACGCCGACTAACGATTGGTCCGACCCTCTTTCATGCGATCCCAAGATCCACTGCGGTCCCGAAACGCTAGTTCGGTCGCCAGAACGGCGCGCACTGTCCGAAGAGCTTTTCGTTGCTCTCCGGTCGACAGCGGACTGCCAATATCGATACCTACGACGTCTAAAATTTGCCGACGGTATTGGCGCCGAGTCGACGGGGCCACGGCAAACGCATTCGCATCGCCAAGTTGCCATGCACGCAGGCGCAGAGCCAACGAATCTGGCAGTTCAGCACCCTCAGCGACCACCGGTAGGCGGCGGGCGGTGCCGGCGGCGGCACGAAGCCAACTCGCGAGCTGCTCGAACAGCCGGGAAGGTTCACAGTCGGCCACACAGCGGAGGCCCTGGTCGCGTAGTTCCTGTCCAGCAAGGCTGAGTTCAAACCGGATCAAGTTGGGCGCAGCCGCGAGCAGGTGTTTCCGACGCCACACATCCTTGCCCGGGGGCCGTTTGGTTAGCTCGAGGTCCTTGCGATAGATCGTGAATGTCCGACGACGGGACCACGAGCCGATGGTGACAGTCTCGTTCTTGATGGCCGACCAATCGTTGTCCGCAGTCACAGCCAGCCGCCGGAGCGCTGCCATTACAGCGGTAGCTTCTTCGTTGCTCGTGCATTTCAGATGAGCCGCGATGTCGAGACGGAGCAACTCCATGGTGCCATCACGCAACGCGTCCTCAACCTCGTCGTCCAGCTCGATGCCCAGCCGCTCCAATACTTCGCGCGCCACTTGGTCGCACGCGTCATGGATGCTGTTGAGGCCGAACAGGTTCTGCCCCGTTAGAAACTTGGCGACTGACGCCTCGATCACCAGGCTCTGATTGTCGAGTGGCGACCAGACGTTGGCACGAACGCCGGAGAACCTGCTGTCGACAGTAAAGCGACCACCGTGCCGCCGGACTTTTTTGTTCCCCTCCACAATGTCTATCAGCGGCTCATGCTCCATTTGAAGCCTGAACTTCACGGTATCGATCAACGACGACCCAAAGCCGGCGCGCTTGTCGTAGAAAATGTTGTCTTTGTCTTGAATAGGCACAGCAATCCCCTATTCCGTCAGGAAGTGATCCTGCGGATGTACTTGAACAGAAGTTGAATCGCCCCGAGGGCGCTGAGATGAAGGTGCAATACCCCCAAGAGGTCGGTTGACTACAAGCTTTTAAGGCTCAAATGCTCAAGTCAGTCCAAACCGATACACGCCCCGTCCATGAAACGAAGGGTGCTGTGTATGTAGCGTGTTGTGGTGTATTACCGGTGTCGGGCGCTACACTAATACTGTGTGCGGCACCGGCAGTTACCGGTAACCAGGTAACCGCCAGATCTGTGGACCCTGCTAGTCGCCAGACAGAATTTCGGCACTGACGGCGACAAATCTGCTTGTCGTTCCATCTGGTAGTTTCACCACCAGGGTTCCCCGGTTTTCCTTGTCTTTCGGGTTGGTCCTCAGCAGCTTCGCCGACGTCAACGCGTGGATCAGGTGTCGGTGGCCCACGCTCTCGCCTCCGATGTGTTTGACCAGCGTTTCGGAATGGAACAAGTAGCACTCCTGATCCTTGAACTTCTTTCGGAAACCCAGCCGTTTGTCCATCTCCATGGCGCTAGCCGAGAGCTCAGGGAATTTGCTCGGGTGATTCCGAATGAGCACCCGCAGGTCGTCGATAACCCGCTGGGCTTGCGGTGCGACGCCGGAACGGCGTGCAGCTAAGTGCTCCTGGATGACCTTGCTGAACGATCTTGTGATTTTCCCGCTCGTCAGGGGAACGAGGTCGTATTCGGTTGCCAGCTGAAGGCAGAACATCCAGAACGCGCACCCCTCGACCACTCGTCGAACTGCTCCGTCTACCGCCTCGCATTGCTCGAGCAGCAATTCGACCAGTTCCGACTTTTGCTTCTTCCACTGGCTCCGGATCGTAGACAAATTTGCAGCCACCGTCGGCACCCACGCGTCCCATACGGTGCCGTAGTTGCGACGCGCTCCACTTTTGAGGTGGTCGGCGAACTGAGCACCATTCATGTCTTCCGGCAACCTGTGAAAGGCGCCGTGAGGGCCATTCATCTCCAGCTGCAGTACACGTGAATCGAGAGCACCGTCGTATTTCTTGCTGCCGAGCATTTCGGCAATCGTTCGCTCGTTCGAGGCGATCATCAAGCACTCCATCGCTTTGCCGATCGCGGCAACCTGAGATGGTTGGCCGACAACGCGCGAGGATTGGTTCCCGATATCGAACAGCAGCTCTACCCAGCCTTGAGGGTCGTTCAGCTGACGCAAGTCTTCCAGGAAGACCGGCTGACCTCCAAGCTCGCTCAACGATTGCTGCAGACCGCGCAAAGAACCCGAAGCGGAGTCCAAGCCTGGAGCGCGAACGATCGATTGCAAAGCGCTCTGCATGGCGCTCTTCCCGACCGCCGAACGTCCGACAAATATCAAGCTCAGCGGTGCGGCACCAAGCGGCCCCGCTAAGAGTGCGGACAAAGAGGCGCCCAGCCCAACTACCAGGTAGTGATTACCCTGAAAGCACTTGGCAAACTTCTTCCATGCGGCGATGGTCCCTCTTGGGTCCGCTGGCACGCTGACCCGAGACTCACGGATGACCCAGCTCAGGTCCGGCTCCTCGCCCACCCAGTGCAGTTCATTGCGCCAGACGAAGACTTCAGCGTTGAAGTCTGCGTGATGGACTCTTTGGTAAGCACTGGGTTCGAAGACCATCACTTGCCCGCAGGGCGCTGCCAACAGCTGCTCGCAAAGTGCTCGTCGGTCTTTGGCGTCGCTATCTACTGGAATTTCGTTATGAAGGCACAGGCTCACGATCTCATCTGAATGGCCTTTGGCTAGCTTCTCACTGTCCATCAGGTGCCACTTTCCTGTGATCCGCACACCGATTTTGCTGAGTGCTACGCCTTGCGTGGTGACAACGAATCGCACGTCCTCGACCCGGTGTCGGAATGTGCCACCGCCGGTCAACGGCCCTGCTGAGTCAAGTTGAGATCTTTTGCTCACAGTGCGCCCCCTTGCTTGTCGGTAGCGGACTTGCCACCAGCAATGAAGCTCTCGATCTCGGTGTCACTGATACGCACGCACCGAGTGCTTACGCGGATGGCGGTCAGGTGCCCGTCGGCCACCAACTTGCGGGCAGTGCCTAGGGATATGTTGAGGCGGGCGGCAAGCTGCCTCAGGGACGACATGGTCGTCAGTGGTCTTGGATTCAAAATGATCTCCGATGGGGGTTAACAAATCTCAGCGGGGCTGAGCTGTGTTGCGCAACGGGATCAATGATCGAAAAAAGGCGTCCTTGCAGGTTGCAAGTTGCGAACCATGTCCGCAACTTGCCGAACCAATCTGCAAATTGCGAGCTGCCCTGTCAACGGAAGAACGGGCGGATCTTCTGCCGGCTTGTCTATGCCTCGCGCGCTCCGGACGCCTGCACTACTCTGGATTGGCTGGGAGATCGAGTTCCGGATTTGAGTAGGTCTTGGAGAACAGCTTCAGCGCGGCTGCAATGTGATCATCAACACTTGAAAGGCTGAAACCCTGCAGAGTGTGCGACGCCTCTTCTTCCTCTTCGACAAGCGCAATGATCTTGTTGGCGACCGCAGAAACATTGAGCTTCTTGTTGCGTAGGTATTGAGGGCTCTTCCCCGCCTCAGCTACCCGCTGCAGGAGGATCAAAGTCGCCCCGAGCACCCGCTGCATGCGTTGGTCCTTTTTACTCATCGCATCCGACTCGATTCGGACCGTGGTTGCTAGCTGACTCATCGACGAAGCTTGAGTTGGAGGATTCGCAACCGCTAGGGGAACAACGTTCTTCGCGCAGTTCGTGCCAGTCTCTTGCGGTCTCACAATCGGATGCAGATGCCGTAGCCGACCAAGCGCGCTGATCGCTGTCTTCGCAAGCACCCATTCCGCTTCTGACGCAAACTCCAGCGCTCCTCGCACTGCAGTGGTACGCGGCAGCGTAGCCCGACGCGGTAGCCATTCGCTTTCGCCGTAAGCCGTCTCTAGCGCCTGCTCCCGCCTTTTGAACTCAACGAACCTTCGAGGCTTGGTTTTCAACAATGTGACGATGCCAGGTTCAGGTGCGAGCCCCATCGTCAGCAATGCCGCCTGACGCAGAGAAACATCGGGTTTAGCAAGCCAGAAGTTCCATCGAGGAGCCTTGAGGCGCCGCGTAGCTTCTTTTTCCCGCCTGGTTTGCGCACGAGACCCGCCCTGTGCGACGGAAGTTTTCTTTTTGCTGGATTTCATGCGAAGGATTCTATGCAGCGACGCGGCGGAACGTGGGGGGCAACCGAGGCAAGCGGCGAGGCTGCTGCAGCATCGCACCCTCCCGTCTACTTCGACGCCCAATCGCGTTAAGAGCACGGCAGCACCCTGCTATGAACGACGCTGCAATGGATGCTCGCCACGAGCAGATCTACCGATGGGTTGCAGGCGTACTTGGCCACCATTACAGGCGCTAGGCGGCCAGCGTCGGGATGACCGTTGATCACTTCGGCCGGCACCGACACTGGATGAGTGTCTAGCACCTCGCTAACCCCACTTGCCCCCCGATTGCTCGACGGTAACCCCCCGCCGCTGAGTCATGCTTCCAGACCGCATCCTGTCCGATGAGTTTGAGCGCTCAGCCGGACGCGGAGGTATCAACTCGCTCGCGGACACAGATCCTGCCTCCTCTCAGAAATCAGAATGGGCTTCCCCGAGCGCTCGCATAAAGCCGCGCTTCGCACACGTTCAGGCGATTCGTAGGAACGTGATGTTGTAAATGGCGTGGGCGGCGCTGTTGCCGTCACTTGCATCCGTCAAGGAAGAACTATGCTGCCACGCTCGGCCCTGAAATATGAACACATCTTTGACCTCGTACTCCGCGTAGACATAACCCCCGACGTGATGACGAAAGGTTTTGAAGAAAAGGTGCTTCAGGCCATTGACTACGAATGGGAGACCAGAAAAGCGAAGGTCAAAGGTGACACCGTCATATTCAGACCGGATGACGACGAGGTCTGGTCCCGAAAATGCGACGCAAGCCAATGGCGGCACAACTACGCGGTGCGCTTGAATTCAGAGGATGCATTCTTCATACAAACGGGTTCGTCGAGCGAGAGCTCACAGCATCACGTTCGTTTTCTTTTCGAGTACATGGGCGACTACCATCACATGGTTCCCAGCCGGATCTGGAAACTATGCGGAGCTCCCGACCTAGTGGACCCACGGCGTGTGACTATTGAGGAGATGCACGTCAAGTTCTCCTTGAAAGGGCTCACGCTAGAAGACGTCCGCCCACAGTTTCGCGGATACTCAAAGCACGCTGCAGAAACGATCGTGATGCCCGACGGCACCGTTGCTGGTTACCAGGTGGGGCGTTCGCTCGCAGGCCGTTTTCCTATGACCAAAAGCTCTGACGGCGAGCGCAAGCAGCTCAAACGCAGCCGCTTCCGATGGAATCCCGATCGTGAACTCGCTTTCAGTAATCGGAGACCAGAAGACGGAGAGCTTCCTGCGATCGAGATCGACTACTTCTTACCCCGGGCGACCAATCTGAGCGATCTGCACCACTCCTTCAACCCGCTGGCTGGCGTTGACCTAGTTCATGCGGGCGATGGTTCGGGACCAGCAGTGGCCTGCTGGAATCAGCAACTGGCTTGGAGCAAAGTCTTCGACGAGCTGTCCGGGCTAGTCGGGGAGTAGACGTACTTCCTGCTCAGCAGGCTTACCCCCCTTCCAGGGCGCAGCCGAAATCGAACGGATGACAACTGTTCGCACCGCATGCGTCAGACTCGGTCTGGTTAAGCAGCCAACCAACCATAACCACACCGACGAAAACACCCTGTTATGAGCGGCTGATGCAGGAGCTACGGCCTCGGTACACTATAACCATAGTCACGAGAATACCCCACTACCGCGAGTTGGCCTGTCGAATGCGGCGGGTCTGTTTAACTTCCTGATGCCGCACAATTCGGCTTGCCGGCGCCCGGCGTTGTATCAAAGCCGCCCGCTTCCGGGCCATGCCGTCGCCGTTGCAGCACGCCAACACGTCGAGAGCACAATCAAGCCACCTCATCATCGAAGGATCAAACATATGGCTCAAACGTATCTACAGCTTCAACGACAGATTGAGAAGCTTCAGCACCAAGCCGAGAAACTCAGAGCGCAAGAGGTCAGCGGCGTCGTAGAGCGCATCAAGGTTGCCATCGATCACTATGGACTAAATGCTGATCAGCTGGGTTTCGGTAACAGCGAGAAAACCTCGCGCACCGCGACGAAGATCAGCTCAAAGGCCACGCCCAAGGACTTGAAAGCTGCAAAGTACGCCGACGGTCAAGGCAACGTTTGGTCGGGTCGAGGCCCTCGTCCTCACTGGCTGCGTGATGCACTCGCCGAAGGAAAGCCACTCGAGAGCTTCGCGGCGAACAGCCAGCCTGCGCAAGGTGAAATGCGGAACTCAAATGCACCAACCAAGCGGACAGCGCAGCAATACCGCGATGGGAACGGAAACGCGTGGAGTGGATTTGGTCCGCAACCCCGCTGGTTGAAGGATGCACTGGCTTCAGGCGTAACTCTTGAGCAGTTCGCTGTGGGCCCATCGACCCCTAAGCAGGCATAACCAGTCAGCGAGCGATGAGCCCCGATCCAGTGGGCCCTGCTGCCTGCATGTTCAAAAGACGTCCGTGTACATCACCCGTTCCCTCGAACTTGCAGAGCTCTCGCCCACACCTCACTGACCGAGACCGGTGCAAAGTAGATGTGAAACTTCGCTCATGGTCCGCCTGAGTGGGCGGCGGCCCACCGGTCAGGGGCACAATGCGCCGCTTGCGACATGTGAAGGCTGCCGCTAGCAGCGGCCCCTCATCTGGGGCGCCACAGCCTCCCCATGAGGTCATGTGTGACCTGCTTCAAAGCAAGACCGCATAGACCGCATAGACAGCATCGCCAGAACCTTAGGCAGACTCACAGGTTGTTTCGGATGCGCTCACTGCCCACGTTCCGACCACATAGCCAGATCAGGCTTGGGCCTCGACGACATTCCGGCCCTTCTGCTTGGCGCGATAGAGCGCGGCATCCGCAGCACTCATCAGTTCGACCGATGCGCCTAGGCGCGACGGCACCCATCCAGCCACGCCAAGGCTGATGGACACACTGCCGAGCGCAACGGCCGCGTGGGGAATGTGAAGATCCAATACTGCCAAGCGCGCCCTATCCGCGATCACGACCGCGCCGGCAGCATCGGTCCTCGGCAGTAGCAGAACCATCTCTTCACCGCCATAACGTGCGACGAGATCACCCGGACGCCCCACCGATGAGCGCAACGCCGTGGCAATACGTCGCAGGCATTCATCGCCTTGCAGATGTCCATACAGATCGTTGTACTTCTTGAAGTCGTCGACATCAATCATGACAATGGCCAACGGTAGCTGTTCCTCCTGCGCCGTTTGGAAAGCGAAGAGCAATTGCGAGTCAAAGTGCCTCCGGTTTGACAAGCCTGTCAAGCCATCGTCCTGCGCGAGTTGAGAAAGCCTGTTGTTGGCGTGAAACAGCTCGTCGCGCGTACTGCGCAGGCGCCGCTCTGACTTGAGCCGGCGGCGCATCGATCGGATTAGATAGCTCCCCGAAGTGCTCACCAGAACGCATAGCAGCACCGTCCCAGTTGACTGATAGATGGACGCGGCTCTCCAGTCCTGAAGCGCCTCATCCTCGCCGACGCCGACGGTGACGACAAGCGGATAGTCGGACAATCGCTCAAAGCTGATGATTCGAGCAACTCCGTCGATTGTTGAGACGACCTTTGTGCTTCCAGAGCCCACCGCCTGAAAGAGGCTCTGCAGGGCAGAACTCAGATTGCGACGACCCATGTCCGCCTCACGAAAAGGTCTCCGGATCATCAGTTGATCAACTTGGAAGACTGCGATGGCCCCTTGCTCTCCGATCTGAAAATGATCCAGAACGGCACGAAGCTGCTTGACACTCAGAGTAGCCAGCACGACACCAGCGAACTTTCCCTCGGGATCATTCAGCCGCCTTGATACAGGGATGATCCATTCGCCCGAAGATCGACTCAAAATTGGGCCGTTGATAAGTGTTTGCTCACTCGGGTTATCGCGATGGTGCGCAAAGTAGGACCGATCTGAGTTGTTGCTCTGTTCATGTGCCAGAGCCTCCGAATGGACCACCCATCGGCCTCGTTCGTCGAAGACAAAAATCCCTTCAATATTCTGCGTTCGGGACACGTGGTCCACCAACACTGGCTGCATGCGCTCAAGGACACTTGGCGTGATGTCCGAACGCTCAAGCTCGAAGACGATTCCTGCGACGATGTGCTCGGCCAGCGCAATCGAACCTTCAATATGCTGGCTTACTGCCATCGCCAAGTTTGAGTTTGCCCGTGTGATCTGCTCCAGCTCTGCTTCATGAGCCCGCGAAATCAACCATGCATTGGCAACCAACAGAGCAACACATACCGCGATCACGAAAAGCACGGCGACGCTCACCACTCGGCCTCGCCGCGATTCGAGCCTTCGCATCAGAAGAGCTGCATCGTCGGAGTGACTGAGTAGTGTATTACTAAGCAATGGTGAAGCAGGCGCTGTGTTCATCAGGATTCATACACTCGGTGACTTGGCCGGCATTAGTTAACGCCTTCGTCCACAACATAGATGACACCATCAGTCGCTCTACCGTGCGAAATTGCCCACTAACAGGATGCGGAAATACTCCCCTCCAAAGCGAGTCTTCCTCTTCGTCGAAGACTCACTTTTCACATGGTGCAGTCAGCAGCGCTTTCGGGAGTCGTT
>LNAP01003194.1_pt1 | contig 15755 bp, 14 predicted proteins | sample 602601 | NCBI WGS metagenome assembly LNAP01 (sample SAMN02440304, study PRJNA202911) | soil metagenome | biome: Subtropical and temperate rainforests or woodlands; isolation source: soil samples (1 kg each in a 20% v/v slurry with milli Q water) were... ...
GCGTTTGCTCCGCCTCTTTATCGGCCATGCTCAGGCGCTCGCCGGCCTTGACCGTGCCACTGGCGCCGATGCGCCTGGCCGTCAGCCAGGCTTCGTAATCGAAGGCATGCGGATTGACCAGCCCGCGCGGGCGCTTGAGGTTCACCGCCAGACGCCAGACTTCGCCGGCGGCCAACGCCGGCGCGCCATACCAGGACAGACGCAGGCGCTGCGGCAGCCGGGCGCGCCGCGACTCGGCCTGCTCCAGATAGAAGCGCACCACGCCGTCGCCCTGCTCCGGCAGGCCGACGACCTGCCCCTGCAGCCAGAGGGTCTGGCCATCCAGCTCGACCGGCAGACGGTCGTCCAGCGCCAACTGGGCCGAGCCTGCGGCCCACGCCACGCCGAGGAGGAACCAGCCCAACGGATACAGCCGCGACAGCAGCAGGCCAAGGCCCGCGGCGGCCAGCAGCAGGCAAGCCGAGGCGGGTAAAGCTGGCAGGAAACGCAGGCACAGCAGCCCGCAGCAGAGGGCAATCATCCCCAATCGCATGGCGTTCTTCCTTGAACAGTCTGGATCGGTATTGGCGAAATCTTGTTACCAGCCGGCCGGCAGCCGGTCCGGAAAATCGTGCCAACCGGCACATGAAAAAGCGAATCCGTGCATAATAGTCGCGCTCATGCCAGCCGAGGGCCATCATGCCGCGCCGTATTTTCAAGCGATATATGCCCGACCCGGAGCGCATCAGGAGCGACAAGTCCCTGCGTTTTCTCGGCAAGCTGCTCCACGATCCCAACCTGTGGCACCTCAATCGCCACTCGGTTGCCCGGGCCATGGCCGTCGGCCTGTTCGCCGCGTTCATCCCGCTGCCGCTGCAGATGCTGCTGGCCGCCCTGCTGGCTATCCCGGTACGCGCCAACCTGCCAATCTCCATCGGCCTGGTCTGGCTGACCAACCCGATCACCATGCCGCCGGTGTTCTACTGCACCTACAAGATGGGCGCCTGGCTGCTGCATGTGCCGCCGATCAGCCTGCCCGAGCACCTCAGCGTGGACTGGATCACCGGCGAGCTGGCCACCCTGTGGCAGCCGTTTCTGCTCGGCTCGATCGTGGTCGGCCTGCTCAGCGCCGTCCTCGGCTACTGCCTGACCATGTTCTACTGGCGCTGGTGGGTGAAGCACAACTGGCAGAAGCGCCAGCAACGCCGCCGTCACCCCTGAGGCAGACGAACGCCCCCTGCGATTGCCCGCGCCTGCCCTGCGGCAGGCGCCCTTCCCTACTTCACCGTCACCAGACGCCCGTCTTCCAGACGCAGCACGCGATCCATCTGCTGCGCCAGCGACGTGTCGTGGGTCACCACCAGAAAAGCGGTGTGCAGCGAGGTGCTCAGCTCCAGCATCAGCTCCTGGATGCCGCGTGCCGTGTGGTGGTCGAGGTTGCCGGTGGGCTCGTCGAGCAGCACCAGGCTCGGCTGGTTGACCAGCGCACGGGCAATCGCCACGCGCTGACGTTCGCCGCCGGACAGTTCGGCCGGCTTGTGGCCCAGACGATGTCCCAGACCGACCCGCTCCAGCAGCGCGGTCGCCTTGGCGCGCGCCTCGCCAATCGGCATGCGCCCGATCAGCAGCGGCATGCACACGTTCTCCAGCGCACTGAATTCCGGCAGCAGGTGATGGAACTGGTAGACGAAGCCCATCGCACGATTGCGCAGCAGGCCGCGGGCCTTCTCGCTGAGCGCCGACAGTTGTTCGCCGGCCAGCCAGACGCTGCCCTCGCTGGGCGTATCCAGCCCGCCGAGCAGATTGAGCAGGGTGGTCTTGCCCGAGCCCGAGCTGCCGATGATGGCCACGCGCTCGCCGGGCTGCAGGTTCAGCTCGACACCGGCCAGCACCTCCACCGACTGCGGGCCTTCCTCGTAGCGCTTGCCCAGGTTGCGGCACTCCAGTACCGCCTTGTCGTTACTCATAGCGCAGAGCCTCCGCCGGCTGGGTGCGAGCCGCCCGCCAGGCCGGGTACAGGGTGGCGAAGAAGCTCATCAGCAGCGCTGCGGAGCAGATCAGCACCACGTCCTCGACCCGCAGTTGCGACGGCAGGTAGTTGATGAAGTAGACGTCCGAGCTGAGGAACTTGCGCCCCAGCAGGTTCTCCAGCCCGGCCACCCAGGCGGTGACGTTGAGCGCGGAAATCACCCCGAGCACGCCGCCGATCAGGGTGCCGACCACGCCGATCACCGAGCCCTGGACCATGAACACCAGCATGATCTGCCGCGGCGTCATGCCCAGGGTACGCAGGATGGCGATGTCGGCCTTCTTGTCGGTCACCACCATCACCAGGGTGGAGATGATGTTGAACGCCGCCACCGCCACGATCAGCAGCAGCAGCAGACCGATCATGGTCTTCTCCATCTGGATCGCCTGGAACAGGCTGCCGTGGCTGCGGGTCCAGTCGCGCGCGACGTAATCCTCGCCCAGCTCGCCGGCGATCCGCCAAGCCACCTCGGGCGCCTGGAACAGGTCCTTGAGCTTGAGGCGCACGCCTTCCACCTGGTTTTCCTGCCAGCGCGACATGCGCGCGGCATCGCCGATGTGGATCAGCGCCAGCGAGCTGTCCAGCTCGGCGCCGACCTTGAACACGCCGACCACGGTGAAGCGCTTGAGCCGCGGGAACACCCCGGCCGGCGTCACCGAGGCCTCGGGCAGGATGAGGGTCAGCTTGTCACCGACATTGACGCGGAAACGGCGGGCGGTGATCTCGCCGACGACGATGCCGAACTCGCCGCTCTGCAGATCGTCCAGGTTACCCTGGACCATATGCTGGTCGATGATCGAGACGCTCTTCTCCGCCTCCGGCAGCACCGCATTGACCAGCACCGGCTGCACCCCGCCACTGTGGGTGAGCATGCCCTGCAGCTGGCTGAACGGCGCCACCGCAGCGACCTCGGGATGCTTGGCCACCTTGGCGGCCAGCGCCTGCCAGTCGTCGATCGGCTGATAGCTGGTGATGGTGGCGTGCGGCACCATGCCGAGGATGCGCGTGCGCAGCTCGCGGTCGAAACCGTTCATCACCGAGAGCACCAGGATCATCACCAGCACGCCCAGGGCGAGACCGACCATCGAGGTGAGGGAAATGAACGAGATGAAATGGTTGCGACGCTTGGCACGCGTGTAACGCATGCCGATAAACACGGGTAAGGGTCTGAACATGCTCGGGCTGCTTTGCAGGCGAAGGGAAGACGTCCGTTTGTCCGGCGCGGACCATGGAGAGACCGCGCACGCGGCCGGCAGTTCACCGGGCCGGCGGCAGTCTACCGCAAGCCTGTGCGCGGCGCACCGCCACAACACTGCCGCGCGACACCCTCTCCCCAAAGCCCGGACGACGTGCTAGAAGGCAGCATCAGCCTTATCCTGCAAGGAACAGTCGTGACCCTCATCTACGGCCACCGCGGCGCCCGGGGCGAGGCCCCGGAAAACACCCTCGCCAGCTTCCAGCGCTGCCTCGAGCACGGCGTGACCCGCTGCGAGCTGGACCTACACCTGTCCGCCGACGGCGAGCTGATGGTGATCCACGATCCGACCCTCAAGCGCACCACCGGCCTGCGCGGCAAGGTCGCCGCCCACCCGGCCAGCGAACTGGAACGCCTGGACGCCCGCAGCGCCGGTCCGGCCTGGCCGCAGCCCTGCCCGATTCCGCGCCTGCGCACGCTGTTCGAGCACTGCCCGTTCGAGCATTGGCAACTGGAGGTGAAAAGCGCCTCGACGGTCCGCGCCATGCGCACGGTGGAGGCCATCGTCGAGCTGACCCGCGAGTTCGGCCTGAGCCATCGGGTCACCGTCACCAGCAGCTCGCGCAGCGTGCTGCGCGCCCTGCAACAGCTGGCGCCGCAACTGGCCCGCGGCCTGGTGGCCGAATACGACTGGCTCGATCCGCTGAAGGTGGCGCAGCGCTACCAGTGCAGCCTGCTGGCGTTGAACTGGACGCTGTGCAGCCCCGAGCGCCTGCGCAAGGCGCAGCAACTCGGGTTGCATGTCTCGGTATGGACGGTCAACGAACCGGCGCTGATGCGCCGGCTCGCCGACCTGGGCGTGGACAGCCTGATCACAGACTTTCCCGGTTTGGCCACTGCCACCCTCGGGAATCGCTGAGCGACCAGTCTCCGACCGGCTCAGGCCACCGGTCGGAGCCGCTCAAAAAAGCCGGTTGAGACCGTCGAACGCCGCCACCCGATAGGCCTCGGCCATGGTCGGGTAGTTGAAGGTGGTGTTGATGAAATACTTGATGGTATTCGCCTCCCCCTTCTGGTTCATGATCGCCTGGCCGATATGGACGATCTCCGACGCCTGGTAGCCGAAGCAGTGCACGCCGAGGATCTGCAGGGTGTCGCGATGGAAGAGGATCTTCAGCATGCCGACCCGCTCGTTGGAGATCTGCGCCCGCGCCATCGACTTGAAGAACGCCTTGCCGACCTCGTAGGGGATCTTCTCCTTGGTCAGTTCCTGCTCGTTCTTGCCGACCGAACTGATCTCCGGAATGGTGTAGATGCCGGTCGGCACGTCGTCGACGAAGTGCCAGCTGTCGTTGTCGACGATATTGCCCGCGGCCGAACGGCCCTGGTCGTAGGCGGCACTGGCCAGGCTCGGCCAGCCGATCACGTCACCGGCGGCGTAGATGCTCGGCACGTTGGTGCGGTAGTGCTGGTCGACGGCGATCTGCCCGCGGCTGTTGGCCTCGATGCCGACGTTCTCCAGCGCGAGCTTGTCGGTGTTGCCGGTACGCCCGTTGCACCACAGCAGGGCATCGGCCTTGATCTTCTTGCCCGACTTCAAGTGCAGCACCACGCCGTGGTCCTGGCCCTCGATGCGCTCGTACTCCTCGTTGTGACGGATCAGCACATTGTTGTTGCGCAGGTGGTAGCTCAGCGCATCGGAGATCTCGTCGTCGAGGAAGCTGAGCAACTGGTCGCGGTTGTCGATCAGGTCGACCAGCACGCCCAGGCCACTGAAGATCGACGCATATTCGCAGCCGATCACCCCGGCTCCGTAGATGATCATCCGCCGCGGGGTGTGGCTGAGGGTGAGGATGGTGTCGCTGTCGTAGATCCGCGGGTGGCTGAAGTCGACATCCGCCGGACGATAGGGACGCGAACCGGTGGCGATCACCACCTGCTTGGTCACCAGCTTTTCCACCACGCCGTTGTGCGTCACCACCTCGATGGTGTGCTCGTCGGCGAAACTGGCGGTACCGAAGAACACGTCGACCCGATTGCGCGCGTAGTAGCCGGTGCGCGAGGCGACCTGCTTGTCGATCACCAGCTCGGCGCTCTTCAGGACATCGGGAAAGGAGAACCAGCGCGGCTCGCCGATCTGACGGAACATGGGATTGGTGTTGAACTGCAGGATCTGGCGGACCGAGTGACGCAGGGCCTTGGAGGGAATGGTGCCAAGGTGGGTGCAGTTGCCACCGACCAGCTTGCGGCTATCCACCACCGCCACCTTGCGACCGCTCTTGGCGGCGCTCATCGCCGCCCCCTCACCCGCCGGGCCCGAGCCCAGCACCACTACGTCATAGTTGTAGACAGCCATCTGCTACTCCTTCAGGGACAAACTGCAACCCGCCCAGCGGGCGGGCACCACATCCGACATCGCACACTGGCGACAGGCCAGCTGGCCTGCGTCGGCGTCGTAAATAAAAACGGGGCAGTGATCGCCACTGCCCCGTCGGGATTCATCTGCTGCCTGTAGCGTCGTAGGCCTGCACAGCGGCCGACTTGCTGTCACCCTCGCTGTTGGCTTCCTCGCACTTCTGGGTATCGCCGCCGCAGATCGGGCATTCGTCCTTCTCGATGCCCAGGTTGGCGATACCGCCGCAGGAGCCCGCGATGGGCTTGCGCCCCATGATCACGCCGATGGCCATGCCGAATACCACCAGCAGCATCAGCGCGAACGCCAGTAACCAGGTCATGGTCGATTCTCCTGCGCTGGGCTCAGCGCGGCAAAAGCCTTGGTCGCGTGGCTGACGTAGCCGTCGCCCTCGCGGGTCACGAAAAACGCCGCAATACCCTGGCGTTCGGCCCACACTATCCCCTCTTCCGGCCCCAGCACCATTAGCAATGTGGATAAGCCGTCGGCCAGCAGGGCCTTGGGGTGCAACACGGTCACCGCCGCCAGCTTGTGGGTGATAGGCGCGCCGCTGCGCGGGTCCAGCGTATGCGAATAACGCCGACCATTTTCCTCGAAGTAGTTGCGATAGTCACCCGAGGTCGACACGCCATAGCCATCCAGCGCCAGGACCTTCTGCGCCACGCGCTGGTCGTCGCGCGGCTCCTCGATGGCGATGCGCCAGGCCGAGCCGTCCGGCTTGCGCCCGCGCGCCTTCAGCTCGCCGGTGGCCTCCACCAGGTAGCTGCTCACCCCCTGCTGCTCCAGCCAGGCGGCGATGCGGTCGACCGCGTGGCCGGCGGCGATGCTGTTGAAGTCCACCTGAACCTCGGCGTCCTTGCACAGCTGCTCGCCGTCGATATGCAGGTGTTGGTGGCCGACACGCTGACGCGCCTCGGCGATGGCCTGCGCACTGGGCACCTGCTCGCCGCGCGCCTTGGGACCGAAGCCCCACAGGTTGAGCAGCGGCTCGACGGTGAGATCGAAGGCGCCGTCGCTCTGCAGCGACAGGCCCTCGCCCAGGCGCACCAGCTCCAGAACGTCCGCCGGCATGGCCGTGCAGGTGCCGGCCGGCGCGCGGTTGAAACGCTCGATCAGCGAGTCCTCGCGGTAGGTGGACATCTGCTGGTCGACCTCGGCGAGGATGCCCTCGACCCCGGCCTGCAGGGTCTTGGCGTCCGTCACACCGTCGGCGCGCACGTACTTGATCGAGTAGGTGCTGCCCATGGTCGGCCCGCCGAAGGATTCCAGCGGGTCGGAAAGCTGGCAGCCCGCCAGCGCCGCCGCACAGGCGGCAGCGATGACGGGGCGCAGGAGCGCGCGCAGCGCCACCGGGCTAGCCGCCGAAGTCGTCGAGCAGGATGTTCTCCCGCTCCACGCCCAGGTCGAGCAGCATCTTGATCACGGCGGCGTTCATCATCGGCGGACCGCACATGTAGAACTCGCAGTCCTCGGGCGCCGGATGGTTCTTCAGGTAGTTCTCGAACAGCACGTTGTGGATGAACCCCTTGAGGCCGCTCCAGTTGTCCTCGGGCTGCGGATCGGACAGCGCCAGGTGCCACTGGAAGTTCGGATTTTCCGCCTGCAGCTGGTCGTACTCCTCGACGTAGAACGCCTCGCGCATCGAGCGCGCGCCGTACCAGAAGCTGATCTTGCGCGTCGATTTGAGGCGCTTGAGCTGGTCGAAGATGTGCGAACGCATCGGCGCCATGCCGGCACCGCCGCCGATGAACACCATCTCGTTGTCGGTGTCCTTGGCGAAGAACTCGCCGAACGGGCCGTACACGGTGATCTTGTCGCCCGGCTTGAGGTTGAACACGAACGAGGACATCTTGCCCGGCGGGATGTCGTCGCGTCCCGGCGGCGGCGAGGCGATGCGGATATTGAACTTCACGATCCCCCTCTCTTCCGGGTAGTTCGCCATGGAGTAGGCACGAATGGTGGGTTCATCCACCTTCGACACATAGCGCCACATGTTGAACTTGTCCCAGTCGCCGCGATACTCCTCCTGGATGTCAAAGTCCTTGTACTTGACCACGTGCGGCGGGCACTCCAGCTGCACGTAGCCGCCGGCGCGGAAGTCCACGCTCTCGCCTTCCGGCAGGCGCAGGGTCAGCTCCTTGATGAAGGTGGCGACGTTGGGGTTGGACTCCACCGTGCATTCCCACTTCTTCACGCCGAAGACTTCCTCCGGCACCTCGATCTTCATGTCCTGCTTGACCGGGGTCTGGCAGGACAGGCGCCAGCCTTCCTTGGCCTGGCGACGGGTGAACTGCGCCTCCTCGGTCGGCAGCATCTCGCCGCCGCCCGACTCGACGATGCACTTGCACTGCGCGCAGGTGCCGCCGCCGCCGCAGGCGGAAGACAGGAAGATGTTGTTGGCCGCCAGGGTCTGCAGCAGCTTGCCGCCGGCCGGCACGGTAATGGTCTTCTCGCCGTTGATCTCGATGGTCACGTCGCCGCTGGACACCAGCTTGGCGCGCGCCGCGAGGATCATCACCACCAGGGCGAGCACGATGGCGGTGAACATGCCGATGGCGAGGAAAAGCTCGAAATTGATCATCTGTTCATCCCGTCCTTAGAGCTGCACGCCGGAGAAGGACATGAAGCCCAGCGACATCAGCCCGATGGTGATGAAGGTGATGCCCAGGCCCTGCAGGCCGCCCGGCACGTCGCTGTACTTGAGCTTCTCGCGCACGCCGGCGAGCACGGCGATCGCCAGTGCCCAGGAGAAGCCCGAGCCGAGGCCGTAGACCACGCTTTCCGAGAAGTTGTAGTCGCGCTCGACCATGAACAGCGAGCCGGCCATGATCGCGCAGTTCACCGTGATCAGCGGCAGGAACACGCCCAGCGCGTTGTAGAGCGAGGGCACGTACTTGTCGAGGAGCATCTCGAGGATCTGCACGATGGCGGCGATCACGCCGATGTAGCTGAGCAGGCCGAGGAAGCTGAGGTCCACTTCCGGCAACCCGGCCCAGGCCAGCGCGCCTTCCTTGAGCAGGTAGGTGTACAGCAGGTTGTTGGCCGGCACGGTGATGGTCTGCACCACCACCACGGCGATGCCCAGGCCGATCGCCGTTTCCACCTTCTTGGACAGCGCGATGAAGGTGCACATGCCGAGGAAGAAGGCCAGCGCCATGTTCTCCACGAACACGGCCTTCACGAACAGGCTGATGTAGTGTTCCATCAATAGGCCTCCTTGCTCTGCACCTGCGGTGCCATCTTGAAGCTGGGCGCCTCGACCTGCTCGGTCTTCCAGCTGCGCAGGGCCCAGATGATCAGACCGATCAGGAAGAACGCCGAGGGCGGCAGCAGCAGCAGACCGTTGGGCAGATACCAGCCGCCGTCATTGACCACCGGGATGATCTCGAAGCCGAGCAGCTTGCCGGCGCCGAACAGCTCGCGGAACACGCCGAGCACGATCAGCATGGCGCTGTAGCCCAGGCCGTTGCCGATGCCGTCGAAGAACGACAGCAGCGGCGGGTTCTGCATGGCGAAGGCTTCGGCGCGGCCCATCACGATGCAGTTGGTGATGATCAGGCCGACGAACACCGACAGCTGCTTGGCCAGGCTGAAGGCATAGGCCTTGAGGATCTGGTCGACCACGATCACCAACGACGCGATGATCACCATCTGCACGATCATGCGGATCGAGCTGGGGATCTGGCTGCGCACCATCGAGATGAACAGGTTGGAGCAGCCGGTGACCAGGGTCAGGGCGATCGACATCACCAGCGCAGTCTTCAGGTTGGAGGTCACCGCCAGCGCCGAGCAGATACCGAGGATCTGCAGGCCGATGGGGTTGTTGTGGAAGACCGGATTGAACAGGACTTCCTTGATAGTCGGTTGCGCCATGATCAGGCCTCCCCGGCACGCAGGTGAGCGATAAACGGTCCGAAACCGTCCTGGCCGAGCCAGAACTGCAGCAGGTTATGCACGCCCTTGCTGGTCAGGGTGGCGCCGGCGAGGCCGTCCACCTGATGCGTGGCCTGCGCACTCTGCGGATCGACCGTCCCCTTGATGATCTGCACCACCGGTGCACCCTGCGCGTCGAACAGGGTCTTGCCCGGCCACAGCGCCTTCCACTTCGGGTTGTCCACCTCGCCGCCCAGACCGGGGGTCTCGGCGTGCTGGTAGAAGCCGAAGCCGGCCACCGTGTTGAGGTCGCCCTTGACCGCCATGAAGCCGTGCAGGGTCGACCACAGGCCGTAGCCGCGCACCGGCAGGATCAGGGTTTCCAGCTGGCCGTCGGTCTCCACCAGATAGACGGTGGTGAAGCGCTCGCGGCGCTTGATCGAGGCGATGTCCTGCGCGCCCGGCAGGGCGTCGGACAGCTTCGGGTCCTTGGCCGCCTTGAGCGGATCGAAGGTCGCGGCGTCATGGGCATCGGTGAACTTGCCGGTCTGCAGGTCGACCACGCGCATGCGGATGCGCTCGGCGAACAGCGCCTTGACCTGCTTGCCGGACATCTCCGCATCGCCCAGGCCGGCGATGGCCAGGATGCTGCGCTGCTTGTCCAGCTGACGGTTTTCGACCTGGGTCGGCTTGAGCATCACCGCGGCACCGGCGACGAACACCGAGCACACCAGACAGACCACCAGCGCCACCATCAGGGTGCGCACGGTGGATTCCTTTTGACTAGACATGGCGTGCCAGCCTCCGCTTGATATTGGCCTGAACGACGAAGTGGTCGATCAGCGGTGCAAACAGGTTGGCGAACAGGATCGCCAGCATCATGCCTTCCGGGAAGGCCGGGTTGACCACGCGGATCAGCACCACCATCAGGCCGATCAACGCACCGAACAGCCACTTGCCGGTGTTGGTCATCGACGCCGACACCGGGTCGGTGGCCATGAACAGCATGGCGAAGGCGAAGCCGCCGACCACCAGGTGCCAGTACCAGGGCATGGCGAACAGCGGGTTGCTGTCCGAGCCGATGGTATTGAACAGGGTGCTGGTGGCGATCATGCCGAGCATCACGCCGGCGACGATGCGCCAGGCGGCGATCTTGGTCAGCAGCAGCACGGCGCCGCCGATGAAGATGGCCAGGGTGCTGGTCTCGCCGATCGAGCCGTGCTCGAAACCGAGGAAGGCGTCCATCCAGCTGACGCCTTGACCGACGATGGCGTCCACGCCACCGGCCGCCGCCAGGCTCAGGCTGGTGGCGCCGGCATAGCCGTCCACCGCAGTCCACACGCCGTCGCCGGACAGTTGCGCCGGGTAGGCGAAGAACAGGAAGGCACGGCCGACCAGCGCCGGGTTGAGGAAGTTCTTGCCGGTGCCGCCGAACACTTCCTTGCCGATCACCACGCCGAAGCTGATGCCCAGCGCCACCTGCCACAGCGGGATGCTCGGCGGCAGGATCAGGGCGAACAGCACCGAGGTGACGAAGAAGCCTTCGTTGACCTCGTGGCGGCGCACGGAAGCGAACAGCACCTCCCAGAAGCCGCCGACGAGGAAGGTCACCAGGTAGATCGGCAGGAAGTACGCCGCGCCCTGCACGAAGCAGTCCCACAGGCTGTGCGGGTCGAAGCCGGCGAACATGCCGACCAGCGCGAAGCGCCAGCCGTCCTGCGCAGCCAGCAGCTCGGGGCTCTGGGCGAAGATCAGGTTGGCCTGGTGGCCGGTGTTCCACATGCCGAAGAACATCGCCGGGAAGGTGCACAGCCACACGGTGATCATCATGCGCTTGAGGTCGATGCCGTCGCGCACGTGGGCCGTGGTCCGGGTCACGCTGGCGGGGCGATAGAAGAAGGTGTCCATCGCCTCGTAGAGGGCGTACCACTTCTCGTACTTGCCGCCTTTTTCAAAGTTGTGCTCGATCTTGTCGAGGAATTCGCGCATACCCATGGTCAACCCTCCTTTTCGATGCGGGTCAGGTTATCCCGCAGGATCGGGCCGTATTCGTACTTGCCGGCGCAGACGTAGCTGCACAGCGCCAGGTCTTCCTCGTCCAGCTCGAGGGCGCCGAGCTTCTGCGCCATCTCGGTGTCGCCGACGATCAGGTAGCGCAGCAACTGGGTCGGCAGGATGTCCAGCGGCATCACCTGCTCGTAGTTGCCGACCGGCACCATCGCCCGCGGGCTGCCGTTGGTGGTAGTGCTGAAGGCGAACTTCTTGGCGGCCAGCAGCTTGGAGACGAACACGTTGAGCACCGAGTGCTTGTCCACCCCGGCGCGCAGGTAGTGCAGCATCTCGCGGTCGGTGCCTTCGCGCAGGCAGGACACCTGCAGGTGGTAGCGACCGAGGAAGGCGGCGGCGCCACGGGAAGTGCGCCCGCCGAACACCGAACCGGAAATCACCCGGTTGTGTCCGGACTGCAGTTCGCCGGCGGTCAGCTCGTCCAGACTGGCGCCCAGGCGGGTGCGCAGCAGGCGCGGCTTTTCCACCACCGGGCCGGCCAGGGCCACCACCCGCTCGGTCCACAGCTGGCCCGTGGTGAACAGCTTGCCGACGGCGATGACGTCCTGGTAGTTGATGGTCCACACGCTCTTGGTCGCGCTGACCGGATCGAGGAAGTGCACGTGGGTACCGGCCAGACCGGCCGGGTGCGGGCCGGCGAAGCTCTCGACCGTGACGCCGGCGGTGCCTTCGCCGGGCAGGCTGACGCCCTCGGCCTTGCACAGGAACACCCTGGCCAGCCGCGCGAGCACCTTCAGGCCGCTCTCGAAGTCGGCCGCATGCTCGGCGATGATCGGCGCCGGATCGGCGGCCAGCGGGTTGGTGTCGATGGCACTGACGAAGATCGAACTGGGCGTGGCGTCGATGGCCGGGACCTTGCTGAACGGGCGGGTACGCAGGGCGGTCCACAAACCCGAGCCATGCAGATTCTCACGCACCAGACTGCCATCGAGATTGGCCAGTTGCGCAGCGGGATAGCTGGCGAAGGTGACCTGCTCGTCGCCCTCCACATCGATGACCACGGACTGCAGCACGCGCTGCTCGCCACGGTGGATGGCGCTCACCACGCCGGCAGCCGGCGCCGTGTAGTTCACCCCAGGGGTCTTCTTGTCGGAGAACAGGACCTGGCCGAGCTTCACTCGATCACCGACCTGCACCTGCATCGTGGGCTTCATCCCGTGATAGTCGAAGCCAACCAGCGCCACACTGCGTACCGGCCGCGCGGCCTCGATACGTTGCACGGGGGCGCCGGTGATGGGCAGGTCCAGTCCACGTTTGATTCTTATCATCCGCTTAGCCCAATCAGTAATAATTAAACAGATAAGGATGTCCTGTGTCGCCCAAGCCTGCCATGGCCGCCGCTCAGACGGTCATGCATTGTCGGATACCCCACACGAGCCACACCCCAAAGCAAAAATCCGGCCAATTATATGGACCACTCCCCAGGCTGACCACCTGAAACCTGCAATTGGCTCGGCGCAGAAACAACCAGAAACAAACCCTCTTCAGCCCGCCCCAGAAATGCAAAACGGGAGCCGAGGCTCCCGTTTTTTCAACGCCTTGCGCGGATCAGCGCGGGAAGGACAGCGGGTTGACCCCGGCCACGTCTTCCAGCACACGCACGACCTGGCAGCTGTAACCGAACTCGTTGTCGTACCACACGTACAGAACGACGCGGTTGTCGTTGCAGATGGTGGCTTCGGCATCGACCACGCCGGCATGGCGGGAACCGACGAAGTCGGTGGACACCACTTCCGGCGAGTTGGTGAAGTCGATCTGCTTGTGCAGCTCGGAGTGCAGCGCCATGTGGCGCAGGTACTCGTTGATCTCCTCGCGGCTGGTGGCCTTTTCCAGGGTCAGGTTGAGGATGGCCATGGAAACGTTCGGCGTCGGCACGCGGATGGCGTTGCCGGTCAGCTTGCCCTTCAGCACCGGCAGGGCCTTGGCAGCTGCAGTGGCGGCACCGGTCTCGGTGATCACCATGTTCAGCGCGGCGCTGCGGCCACGACGGTCGCCCTTGTGGAAGTTGTCGATCAGGTTCTGGTCGTTGGTGTAGGAGTGCACGGTCTCCACGTGACCATGGGCGATGCCGAACTTGTCGTAGACCGCCTTGAGCACCGGCACGATGGCGTTGGTGGTGCAGGAGGCCGCCGAGAGGATCTTGTCCTCGTCGGTGATCAGGCCGTGGTTGATGCCGTGAACGATGTTCTTGATCTCGCCCTTGCCCGGCGCGGTCAGCAGCACGCGGGCCACGCCCGGGCACTTGAGGTGCTGGCCGAGGCCTTCGGCATCGCGCCACTTGCCGGTGTTGTCGACGACGATGGCGTCCTTGATGCCGTAGGCGGTGTAGTCCACCGAGGTCGGATCGTTGGAGTAGATCACCTGGATCAGGTTGCCGTTGGCGAGGATGGTGTTGTTTTCCTCGTCGATGGTGATGGTGCCGTTGAACGGACCATGCACGGAGTCGCGGCGCAGCAGGCTGGCACGCTTGACCAGATCGTTCTCGGCGCCCTTGCGCACGACGATGGCCCGCAGGCGCAGGCCTTCGCCGCCACCCGACTTCTCGATCATGATGCGCGCCAGCAGGCGGCCGATGCGACCGAAGCCATAGAGCACCACGTCGGTGCCCTGGCGCTTCTCGCCACCCTGCTTGCCAACCACCTCGGCCAGCTCTTCGCGGACGAACTGCTCGACGCTGCGGCCGTTGCCTTCCTGCTTGAACTTGACCGCCATGCGGCCGAGGTCGACGGAAGCGGCGCCCAGCTCCAGAGTGCTGAGGACCTGCAGGATCGGGAAGGTGTCGTGCACGGACAGCTCGGCGTCGTCGATCTGACGGGCGAAGCGGTGCACCTTGAGAATGCCGATTACCGAACGTTTGATCAGGCCGCGACCATAGATCGAGGTCACCACATTGTTGTTGCGGTAGAGCTGGCCGATCAGCGGAATCATGGCCTCGGCAAGGGCCTCGCGGTCAATCCACTCACCAAGGCACTGGTCGGTCTTCTGGGTCACGGTCGATACCTTCCACATGTAGGGGTTTGCACAAAGGGCTACATTATGACGGTGCCGACGCTTTCGGGCAACGTGCCCCCGCCGACACTGACAGCTGGCGCGACAGCCCGCTACAATCCGGACTTTGTCGCCATCCCGAGCCGCCCGTGACCGTACTGCGTCTTCCGAGCCTGCCGGCCGCCGCCGGCAAACAACACTGGGGCAACCTGCCCGGCGCCGCCCAGAGCCTGGCCATCGCCGAGGCCGCCGGCGCCTCCCGGCGCTTCACCCTGCTGTTGACCGAGGGCAGCCAGAGCGCCGAGCGCCTGCAGGAGGAGCTGCGCTTCTTCGCCCCCGACCTGCCGGTGCTGCACTTCCCCGACTGGGAAACCCTGCCCTACGACCTGTTCTCGCCGCACCAGGACATCATTTCCCAGCGCATCGCCGCCCTCTACCAGCTGCCTGAACTCACCCGCGGCGTACTGGTGGTGCCGATCGCCACCGCCCTGCACCGCCTGCCGCCGCCGGCGTTCCTGCTCGGTTCCAGCCTGGTGCTGGATGTCGGCCAGCGTCTGAATGTCGAGGCCACCCGTACGCGTCTGGAGGCCGCCGGCTACCGCTGCGTGGACACCGTCTACGAGCACGGCGAGTTCGCCGTGCGTGGCGCGCTGCTCGACCTCTATCCGATGGGCAGCGAGCTGCCCTATCGCATCGACCTGTTCGACGACGAGATCGAGACCCTGCGCACCTTCGACCCCGAGACCCAGCGCTCGGTGGACAAGGTCGACTCGGTACGCCTGCTGCCGGCCCGCGAGTTCCCGCTGGAGAAGAAGGCGGTGGCCGATTTCCGCGCCCGCTTCCGCGAGCGCTTCGACGTCGACTACCGGCGCTGCCCGCTGTACCAGGACCTGTCCAGCGGCCTGGTGCCGGCCGGCATCGAGTACTACCTGCCGCTGTTCTTCGAGCAGACCGCGACCCTGTTCGACTACCTGCCGAGCGACACCCAGGTGTTCTCCCTGCCCGGCATCGAGCAGGCCGCCGAGCAGTTCTGGAGCGACGTGCGCAGCCGCTACGAGGATCGCCGCGTCGATCCCGAACGCCCGCTGCTGCCGCCGGCCGAGCTGTTCCTGCCGGTGGAGGACTGCTTCGCCCGCCTGAAGGGCTGGCCGCGGGTGGTCGCCGACCAGCACGATCTCGAGCCCGGCGTCGGCCGCGAGCGCTTCAGCGCC
>LNAP01018043.1_pt1 | contig 15752 bp, 17 predicted proteins | sample 602601 | NCBI WGS metagenome assembly LNAP01 (sample SAMN02440304, study PRJNA202911) | soil metagenome | biome: Subtropical and temperate rainforests or woodlands; isolation source: soil samples (1 kg each in a 20% v/v slurry with milli Q water) were... ...
GTGGTATTGGCCGGACTGAGGTACACAGATCGTTCCCACGCTCTGCGTGGTAATGCAGCCCGTGACGCTCCGCGTCACTGGACGCGGAGCGTCCCTAGAGGCATTCCCACGCGGAGCGTGGGAACGATCATGATCAGCGTCTGACACGCTCCCACAGTTGACCGGGTTGTCTCGGCCAAAAAACTGTCCTGCGCATTTGCCGGGGCAACGGAAGACGACTATTTTTCTTTGCGCTGTAGGAAGGATCTTTTTTTCAGAGTCCCCCTCCAAGGATGCACAGCTTTTGGTCAGACTCCCTGGCCGAACCATCACAAGGAAGAGAAAATGGCTGACGTGAAAGTGCCACAGCGGCTGGATCCGCAGGACATCGTGAAGTTGTTGATGGCGTTGCGCAGGGCGTTGAAGGCGCGGGTGGCCTAAGACGATGTTCCCATGCTCTGCGTGGGAACGATCACGCCGACGCTGTATCAGCCGTCGGCGTTTGAAACCTTGAAGGGGTTTGCCTCGCGAATCAGAACGCCGGCAATACCGCGCCGCTGTACTTCTTCTCGATGAATGCTTTCACTTCAGGACTGGTCAACGCCTTGGCCAGTTTCTGGATGGCTACGCTGTCCTTGTTGTCCGGACGAGCCACCAGGAAGTTCACGTAAGGCGAATCTGCGCCTTCGATTATCAGCGCGTCTTTAGCCGGGTTCAGACCTGCTTCCAGCGCGTAGTTGGTATTGATCATGTCCAGGTCGACCTGGTCCAGAACACGCGGCAGCATGGCCGACTCCAGTTCCTTGAACTTGAAATTGTGCGGGTTCTTGGCGATGTCTTTCGGGGTGGCCAGAGCGTTTTTCGGGTCTTTCAACTCGATCAGGCCAGCCTTCTGCAGCAGGATCAGAGCACGGCCGCTGTTGCTGCCTTCGTTCGGGATTGCGATGGTTGCGCCGTCTTTCAGCTCAGCCAGGGTTTTGACTTTCTTCGAGTAGCCGCCGAAGGGTTCGACGTGAACGCCGATCACGGTCACCAGGTTAGTGCCTTTGCCTTCGTTGAAGCTTTTCAGGTACGGCAAGGTCTGGAAGTAGTTGGCGTCCAGACGCTTCTGGTCGACCTGTACGTTCGGCTGAACGTAGTCGGTGAAGACTTTGATTTCCAGGTCCACACCTTCTTTGGCGAGGGTTGGCTTGATCAGTTCCAGAATCTCGGCGTGTGGAACCGGGGTCGCCGCCACCACCAGTTTCTCGCCGGCCTGGGCCAGGCCCGCGGTCAGGGCAGCCGCCAATGCGGTGAACAACAGAACCTTTTTCATGCAGTGTCCTTATCGAAAATCACGGTCGTCATCGACGACGGCTTGTTTAGTACGAGTGCCAGTGAAGTGCTAGGACAATACCGGGATTTTTTATTCCCGAACAATATCTTTTATTCACTTTCATATTCCATTTTGTTCATACAGCTGCCGATAGCTTTGTAGCAGCTGCCGAAGGCTGCGTTCGGCTGCGCAGCAGCCGCAAAATGGCTTAACGGGTTTCTTTTGAGGACCGCGTTGTTTGGGTGCGACCTCTTCGCGTCGGACGCAGCCTTCGGCAGCTGCTACAGAGTCTGCGTCAGGCTTTCAAGCAAATGCTTGAGTGCAGATCGCTCTGAGGCCGTGCCGTTTTTAATCAGCTGAGCCGCTTGTTGCTCAATCTGTACCAATGACGCCGGCGCCTCAGGCAAATTCAAATGCTCCGGCAAAATCTCATCGCCGGTGCTGACCAGCAACGCAAAGTGAATGACGTTTTCCAACTCCCGGGTATTACCCGGCCAACTGTGTTGCTCTAACAAATGCTGCGCGGCTTCGCTGATCAGCGGCACCGGCAGGCCCAGACGCTGGCTATAGATGCCGAGGAAATATTCGGACAGCGAAAGAATATCCCCCACCCGTTCCCGCAAGGCCGGCAGTTCGAGCTGGCCCTCGCTGAGGTAGTGGTAGAGCCGCTCATGAAATTTGCCGGCGGCCACCGCTTGGGCCAGGTCGATGCTGGTCGCGGCGACCAGACGCACGTCCACCGGGCTTGGTTGGTGAGCGCCGACACGGGTGACTTCGTGGTTTTCCAGCGCCGCGAGCAATTTTGTCTGGATCGGTAGGGGCAAGTCGCCAGATAGAGCGTCCCGCCATTGGCAGAACCGAACCAGCCGGCGCGGCTGCTGGCCGAACCGCTGTAACTGCCAGCGGCATACCCGAACAATTCCGCATCGGCGTAAGTCGGGCTGATCGCGCCGCAGTTGACCGAAACGAACAACCCGCCGCGATCACTCTCACGATGGATGTGCCGCGCAAGCAACTCCTTGCCGCTGCCGGTTTCGCCACGGATCAACACCGAAATCGAGCGCGGCGCCAACAGCTCCAGCTCCTGGCGTAACTGACGCGAACGCGGATCGACAAACACCAGCGCCTTGGCGCGAATGCTCAGGGGGCTTTTTTCTGCATCGGGGAAGGTCAGCAGCGGCTGACCGAAGGCTTCAAAACTCATGGCAGACTCCCGCCCAAAACCGCCGGGAGACGGGGGCGTTGTTTAAAAAACAAAAGCAAAAAAGAAAAGGTTCAAGCGCGGCGCAGGGCGTGGTGTTCCATTCGGTTTTGCAGGCGGTAGAGATAAGCAAAACCCTGCTCCCAGCGTTGGTGACCGGACTTCACGTTGATGTGCCCGGCACCCGACAAAATCCCCGCTTCGGCACCCCAGTTGCGCGCCAGTTCCATCGCACGCGGCGCGCTGACGGCGCTGTCGTTGTCGGAGCTGACAACCTGGCTCGGGAATGGCAGAAGGTGGGTTGGAATCGGTGCGAAATTGCGCAGAGCCGGTGCGCAGGCCGGACGCTCGACGTCCGCCGGGGCGACCAGCAAGGCGCCGCGTACCTGACGCAAAAACTGCGCGGGCGCCGTGGCCGCCCAATGCGCGACAGTGATGCAACCCAGGCTATGGGCGATCAGGATTACCGGCGTGCTGTCGGCGGCAATCGCCTCAGCCAATGCCGCGACCCAGTCTTCACGGCGCGGTGTCAGCCAATTGGCCTGTTCCACCCGCGCGCTGTTCGGCAGGCTGTTCTGCCAATGGCTTTGCCAATGATCTTCTGGCGATCCTTGCCAGCCCGGCACAATCAGGTAGCGAATTGATTCGTTGCGCATGGGGGTACTCTCCTGCTGCGTGTCTGTTCCTGAGCGAGTATAGGGAGGCGAGTTATATTCGTTAAGGAATAAGAAGCTATTTATTAAGATCCATATGGAATATTAACTCTCCACTGATCGTTCCCATGCTCCGCGTGGGAATGCCTCAACGGACGCTCCGCGTTCGGCTCTTGATGGGACGCAGAGCGTCCCGGGTTGCATTCCCACGCAGGAGCGTGGGAACGATCACTTTACTGAGGGCAAAAAAAAGGACCGCACCCTGCCAAGGAGACGGCCCCGGAAACTCAACATTTGATAGCGCGATGATTGGCCCGAAAGGCCTATCCGATAAAGGAATATTTAATTCCTTTGTTAGATCAAAAACACATATACCCATCAGCACCAAACAACCCTGCTTGCGTCATAACCTATCGCCCTTTTGGGTCAGATTGATGACGGACGCCTTTGCCGTTTTGAGTTTCCGGACACATCGATCAAGCCTGAGCGGCACGCACCTCCTGTGCCTCTGCTGCTTGTTTGCGTACAAATCGGTTCGCCCGCCCAAACGTCCCGAAATCATTGAACCGCACACCCATCTCACGCATCACTTCATGCGCCACCGGCACCGTCATCTGACGGATGTAAAACGGTTCCTTCACCACAAAATGATGAATCCCGTGGCTGCTGCCGAAATTGAAGCAGAACGCCTGCAACGGCCACATCCACCAAGGGTTCAGCACCTGGGTCTGCTGGATGACATTGCCCGGCTCCACGTCACCGTAGTAGTGCATGTTCGAGCTGACGAAATGCAGGCAAAAGGTACGCAACACGTTCGGGCCGATGATCACCACGGCCGCGATGTCGATCACTTGCATCACCGCCAAAGTAGTCGCCGACCATTCGATGGGCGCCCCGAGCAGATGCGCGATGCCGTTGGCAGTGTGAAAACCGAGGAACACGTACCAGGCACCCCAATGCGCCAACGCCAGCGGTGCGTAAACCTTCAGAAAACGTTTGATGATGCTGAATTTATGCGCCCGGGTCTTGGCCCGCAGCATACGAATGAACGCCGACATCACGTTGTCGCCGACCATCAACAGCCGCGCAAAACCCCAGGGTTCGCCGTTGGTGATCGCGCGCTCTTCCATGTCGGCTTCCGTGCCGGAGACTTTGTGGTGATTGAGGTGCAGATGCCGACGAATCCACGGATTGATCGTGCTCGGCCGCGCCAGCCACACCAGGCCCATCATCAGGTTGTGCGGTACGCGCTGTTTGCGAAAGTACATGCTATGAATCAGGTCGTGTTCCAGCTCGTGAGTCAGCGAGGCAAAAAATGCGTTGAGCAACAGGCACGCCCACCACGCCATCTGCCCGGTCATGTAGAGCGTCGCCGAGCCGATCATGCCGGCCAGGGCCAACGTCAGAATAGTCGCGCCGATAGCGTCCTGATGATTGAGTATCGGGTAGCGCTGACGCAGTTCGCCCCCCTTGGCCAGCACCACTTGGCGAATATGCGCTGATCGCTGCGCTGCATTCAGTCGCTGGGGACTTGCAGAAGTACCGTCCATGCTTCCATCCTCTGGTTATTGATGTTCGCATCCTGCCTTGCGAACCCTCGCAAAGCGGTAGCCGTGGACGCCAACCTGTTGACCGGAAGCGCCAATCAGCATGACTGAACCGACCTCCCTCGCCAGCTGGACCCGCGCCCTGCGCAAGCAACTGGCCTCGACAGCACCGCCCTGTGCCAACAGGCGGGGCTCGACCCGCAACTGATGGACGACCCGAACGCCCGTTACCCGTTGTCGGGCACCACGCGGCTGTGGGAAATCGCAGTGCAGGTCAGCGGCGACCCGGCGATTGGTTTGCGGGTATCGCGCTTCGTCAGCCCCACCACGTTTCACGCACTCGGCTATGCGCTGGTGGCCAGCGGCAGCCTGCGAGAAGTGTTCGAGCGCATCGTGCGTTATCACCAGGTGGTCAGCGATGCCCTGGACCTGGAACTGACTCGCACCGAGGACCGCTACCGCTTCCGCCTGAAAATCCCGCCAGGTAATCCGGCTCCGGCCTTCGAAGCCATCGACGCCTTCACGGCGATTTATGTACGCACCTGCCGCAATCGCCTGGGCCGCGATTACGCCCCGTTGGCGGTGTACCTGCGTCGCCCGGAGCCGGCGGACCCGCATCAATGGCACAAAGTCTTCCGCTCGCCGGTGTACTTCGCCGCCGATGAAGATCGATTGGAGTTCGCTCTGCTGGATTTCGACAGCCACCTGGACGACGCCAACCCGGAACTGGCCGAGCACAACGAAACCGTGCTCAAACGCACCCTCGCGCAACTCAAACCCCTGACCTGGGAACGCAAGGTTCGCGACGCCATCGAGGAGCAATTGCCGGAAGGCGAGCCCAGCGCCGAACACATCGCCCAGGCTTTGCACCTGAGTTTGCGCAGCCTGCAACGGCATCTGGCGGACGAGGGTTGTCGGTTCGATACGCTGCTCAACGAGAGTCGCGAGAACCTGGCGCTGCTGCATCTGCGCGACCCGCAATGCTCATTGAGCGAGATCAGCTATCTGCTGGGATTTGCCGACACGAGCAGCTTCAGCCGCGCATTCAAGCGCTGGACCGGGATGACACCGGGGCAGTTTCGGGATGGGTTGCGGTGATCAGCTTTTGACCAAGCTGCGGACTACACCTGATTCCCACTGCTCGATCATCGCTTCGCCAACCATGGCAAAGGCGCCATTTCCCCTGATGTAATCAACCATTTCCGCCTTCGCGACATCAATTCCATGAGCGACTTGCTGCAGCAGTTCATTGCACCGTCCCTCGGTCAGGTTGCAAGCCGACCGACCAAAACGCATCAACATTTTGTATTTGGGCCACGCCTTTGAACCGCCTAACAGCAACGCCATACTGTCTGCCTTGATGTAGACCGAAGTCGTGACGATGTCATAGGCCGGAGCCAGTCTGATTTGCGCATCAGCCCCGCAATGTTCGTACAGCACACCGAAGTTCTTGAGGTGAGCATCGCCATTCTTCAGAGCGGACGACAACGCCACTATTTTGAAAAAAGACTCCAGGGCGTCATTGAGCAATGGCGGGGAGACAAACTCCTTGATCTGCCTCGCAGCACCTTCGTACGAACCATCGTATTTAGCCTTCGAAGGCCAGGCATTGAGCACGCAGAAATCCTCAAAGCCCAGATAACCTCTTTCATTCAGATCGAAACGTTCGACGACCAGAAACTTACCGTGATCGCTCAGTTCGAAAACCGGCACTTCAAGACCCGAATGCAGTGCAGCCCTCATGCAGAAGTATTCGTTGGCAGCGAGCTCTGGGTACTCCTCTGGCCGAAACGATTTGACCAGATGCGTTGCCCCTCGATGGGTCAATCGGTCGACAGTGGTTGCACTGTCACGGATAAGCACCTTCGGCTGCACACCGGAAACGCCCGAATACTGGCCATAGGTGTGCAGCAAATCTTCGAACAAACCTTGCGCACCGTCATGAACCAGCAGATCGGCGAGACTGGTTTCAGGTAGCCGGTCACTTGCCTCTTGCGCGTTTTTAATCCCCACTCGCCCAAGCTGGTGCGGGCCAACGATCGCCAGCATCGCGAAATCGTCAAACCCTCGAATCGCTTTGCTGAAGCGACGAGTCAATTCATCGCGCAGAGAACCTTCCGGTAGATTCATTTCAAAAACCGGCGGTACACCTCGCTCCCACGTGTAGCTCTCGAGGCGAGCGGGCATGGTCAACGAGACCGCGTTTTCTTCCAGCGCGTCTTCGGCGTAGGCAAACACTGAATCAATGCGAGACTGACCACGGCCCAGGGTTCCGACCGTTGTGCCGGAAACACTGATGTGCAGCCTGTCCTTTTCCTGCTGCTCACCCATGGAAGTTCACCTTTTTGAGGGTGTCCAGTGTAGGACGCGTCGACCGCCGCGGCACGGCCGTCAGTTCGTACCCGAAGCCATTGAGGATCGCTTCAACCTTGCGCAGGCCAATTTCGGAAATGGTGTTGTTCTCGATACCCGAAATCGTGGAACGGCTCATGCCGTACTGCTTGGCCAGGTCTTGTTGAGACAACTTTCGTTCTTTGCGCAGCAACCTGATCAATTCACCGAGGTTTTCCATCCCGCTCACCTGCATCGTATACAGTGCATATTCACTGAAAAAATCTATATGCATTGTATTTAATGCATAAACAAGTCGAAGTCTAGCTCATGGATTGATCGGGCCCGGTCTCAGCGCCCCCGATCCCGCCGCAACAACTTGCGCACCCGCTTCACCAGCTCACTCACGGCAAACGGCTTGAGCAGGTAATCATCTTCATGCAACTCCAGCCCGCGCAGCCGGTCTTCGATGCCGTCCTTGGTAGTGAGGAGCAGCACCGGCGTATCACCGAGCTTGCGGATCTGCTGCAGCAACTGCCAGCCATTGAGCCCGGGCAGCATCACGTCGAGGATGATCAGCTCGTATTCGCCAGACTCGATGAAACGACGGCCGTCCATGCCGTTGACGGCCACATCGACTGAGTAACTTGCCTCGTTCAGACCTTTAGCCAGGAGTTTGGCGGTCTCCGGTTCGTCTTCCACTAACAGCACACGCATGGCACACCTCGATTGTCGTCATCACAGGCTAGGCGCCTTCGCGTCCAAAGCCCACCACTGGTTTCAGATAATCGCCAACATTCGCAATCGTTGCGCATCCAGAATCTCGATCTCGCCGTACTTGAGATTCAGTATTCCTTGCCCCTGCAAATCCTTGAGGAGCTGGTTGGTGGTCTGGCGCGACAACGACAACATCGACGCCAGTTGCTCCTGAGGCAATTGCAGAACACGGCGCGGCGGATCTATTTCGCCGTAACCCTCGGCGATCATCAGCAAGCGATGAGCCAGGCGCGCTTGGGCTGGCATCAGGCTGAGCTGTTCGAGGTTGATGAAGGTCAGGCGCAGTTTGTGGCTCATCAGCAACGCCAGTTGCCGCCAGTAAACCGGTTGTTGGTCGAGCAACTTCAGCAGCGTCGCCTGCGGGATGTGCAACAGGCTGCACTGGCCAACGGCATAAGCATCGTGGGTTCGCGGCTGGCCATCGAACAGGCAGATTTCGCCGAACCAGTGCGGCGACTCCACCAGGCTCAGCAACGCCTCCTTGCCCTGCTCGCTCACCGCGCCAATGCGTACCGCCCCTTCAAGGACTGCATACAGCCCGCACGGCGGATCACCGCGTTTGAAGAGCAATTGCCCCGACGCCAGGCGCCGAACCCGGGCCACAGCCAGCAGACTATCCTTTAAGGGAACAGGTAAATGGCTGAACCACTGCCCCGTCTCCAGGCGCGAACGCCAAACCTGCATGCCCATGAAAACTCCTGGAAATTGTCGTCTGGCTGACAGAGCGAGAGATGAAACCCGGGGCATCATCCATCACCCTACAGGAGGAATAACAATGAAAAGCCTCGTTGACCATCTCAGTCAATACGCCGACCCGCGCAATATTGCCAGCCACTTTATCGGGATTCCGCTGATTGTAGTGGCGGTCGCGGTATTGCTGTCTCGGCCGCAATGGGGCGCAGGCTGGGTTTCGCCGGCGGTGCTGGTCGCGATGGCATCGGCGTGGTTTTACCTGCGCCTGGAGATTCGTCTCGGGCTGTTGATGACCGTGTTACTCGGCCTGTGCATTTGGGCGGGTCAGGTTCTTGCGCAGCAGAGCACGCTGGTCTGGCTGGCGAGCGGCATCGGGATGTTTGTGCTGGGGTGGGCGATTCAGTTTGTCGGACATCACTACGAAGGACGCAAACCGGCGTTTGTCGATGATGTGACCGGATTGATTGTCGGGCCGTTGTTTGTGGTGGTTGAGCTGGCGTTTTTGCTGGGGTTGCGGCGGGAGCTGAAAGAGCAGATCGAGGCGCGGGTGGGTGGTGTGCGTTTGCGTCAGAAAAACGCTGCGGCGTAAGACGCGATGCTTTTGATTGATCGTTCCCACGCTCTGCGTGGGAATGCATACCGTGACGCTCTGCGTCACTGGACGCGGAGCGTCCCATGAGGCATTCCCACGCAGAACGTGGGAACGATCAGCTGGAGGGGTTAAATATTGGCGAGTTTCTGCCAGACCTTTGGCTTGAAGAACAGCGTCTCGCCCTTCGCCAGCCCGATCAGGCTGTCGTGATCTTTCACCACTTCCGCTTCGATCAATTCGCTCTGGCCTTCGACCTTCAGTGTCACCCGTGTCGTCGCGCCCAACGGACGAATATCCCGCACCTCGGCCGCGTGGTGATCCTCCAGCTCGTGACGCGACAGCGACACTTCGTGTGGACGGAACAGCACATGGTTGTCATCACCCAGATGCAGCCGGTTCGAGTCACCCAGGAAGTGATAAACGAAATCGCTGGCCGGGTTTTCGTAGACGTCGCCCGGTGAGCCGATCTGCTCGATCACGCCCTTGTTCATCACCACGATGCGGTCGGCGACTTCCATCGCTTCTTCCTGGTCGTGAGTCACGAACACCGAGGTCAGGTTGATGTCTTCGTGTAGCCGCGCCAACCAGCGACGCAGTTCTTTACGGACCTTGGCATCGAGGGCGCCGAAGGGTTCGTCGAGCAGCAGGACCTTCGGCTCCACCGCCAAGGCGCGAGCCAAGGCAATACGTTGACGCTGACCGCCGGAAAGTTGTTCCGGGTAGCGATCCGACAGCCAATCCAGTTGCACCATGTTCAGCAGCTCGTGGACTTTCACCGCGATCTGGCTTTCGCTCGGGCGCTGGTTTTTCGGCTTCATGCGCAGGCCGAAAGCGACGTTGTCGAACACGGTCATGTGGCGAAATAGCGCGTAGTGCTGGAACACGAAACCGACGTTGCGATCACGCACATCGTGGCCGGAGACGTCTTCTCCGTGGAACACGATGTTGCCCTGATCCGGGGTTTCCAGACCGGCGATGATCCGCAGCAATGTGGTTTTACCGCAACCCGAGGGGCCCAGCAGCGCCACGAGTTCGCCGCTTTGAATGTCCAGGCTGATGTTGTCCAGCGCCTTGAACGCGTGAAAATTCTTGCTGACGTTACGCACTTCGATCGACATGTCTTATTCCTCCGCGGCGCTGGCGCGCAGGCGGTTAATACGGTTTTCGCTCCACTGCTTGAGCAGCAGGATGAAGAGCGCCAGGATCAGCAACAGGCTCGGGCCACGTGGTTGTATTCGTTGTAGAGGATCTCGACGTGCAGCGGCAGGGTGTTGGTCACCCCGCGAATGTGCCCGGAAACCACCGACACCGCACCGAACTCACCCATGGCCCGCGCCGTACACAGCACCACGCCGTAGATCAGGCCCCATTTGATGTTGGGAACGGTGACGTGCCAGAACATCTGCCAGCCATTGGCCCCGAGCAGACGCGCGGCCTCTTCTTCCTGCGTGCCTTGTTCCTGCATCAGCGGGATCAGCTCGCGCGCCACGAACGGCACGGTGACGAAGATCGTCGCCAGCACGATGCCCGGCAAGGCAAAGACGATCTGGATGTCGTGGTCCTGCAGCCACGGCCCGAACAAGCCCTGAGCACCGAACATCAGCACGTAGACCAGACCGGCGATGACCGGCGACACCGAGAACGGCAGGTCGATCAGCGTGACCAGCATACTTTTGCCACGGAACGAGTACTTGCTCACGCACCATGCAGCGCTGACGCCGAACACCAGGTTCAGCGGCACCGAAATCAGCACGGCGATCACCGTGAGTTTCAGGGCCGACAACGCGTCGGGCTCGAAGATCGCGGTGAAGAACGCACCGATTCCGAGCTTCAGGCCCTGAGACACCACGATCACCAGCGGCAGTAACAGGAACAGGGCGAACACCAGCCAGCCGAGGCCGATCAAGATTCGCCGCGATGAAGCACTGCCACGGCGGGCGGCGTTCGAGGAAGCAGCAGCAATAGACGATTGGGACATTTCTGCGCCTCCTTATGGGGTTTCGATGCGCCGCTGCAGCAAGTTGATCAGCAGCAACAGGACGAAGGAAACCACCAGCATCAGTACACCAATGGACGTGGCGCCGGTGTAATCGTACTGGTCGAGAGCAGCGGCAGGATCTCGGTTTTCATCGGCATGTTACCGGCAATGAAAATCACTGAACCGTACTCGCCGACCCCGCGGGCAAAGGCCAGCGCGAAACCGGTCAGCCAGGCTGGCAACAGTGCAGGTACCAGAATATGGCGGAAAACCTGTAGTGGTTTTGCACCCAGGCACGCCGCCGCTTCTTCCACCTCACGAGGGATATCGGCCAATACTGGCTGTACGGTACGTACTACGAATGGAAGTGTCACAAAAGTGAGGGCAAGGGTGATGCCGAGGGGGGTATACGCGATCTTGAAGCCCAGGTCCGCTGCAAACTGACCCACCCAACCATTGGGCGCGTAGAGCGCAGTCAGCGCGATACCGGCCACGGCGGTGGGCAATGCGAAGGGTAAGTCGATCATCGCATCGATGACTTTGCGTCCAGGGAAGGTATAGCGCACCAGCACCCAGGCCAGCAGCGTGCCGATGATGCCGTTGATGATCGCGGCATAGAGCGCGGTGCCGAAGCTGAGCTTCAACGCCGCCAGCACCCGTGGCGCCGAGATAATTGCCCAGAACTGGTCCCAGGTGAGTTGAGCGGCATGCACGAACATCGCCGCCAGTGGAATGAGCACAATCAGGCTGAGGTACACCAAGGTGTAACCCAGCGTCAGCCCGAAGCCGGGTATGACGGGGGAGATACGACGCGACATAAAAGTCCTTGGTTGATAACGCGCTAAGCCCCGACGGTGAAATCGGGGCCTGTTTAGCCAATGCCCGGCAGTCAAGGACTGAACACTGCAATCCCTGTGGGAGCGAGCCTGCTCGCGATAGCGCCTGGTCAGCCAACATTGATGTTGAATGTACCGCCGTCATCGCGAGCAGGCTCGCTCCCACAAGTTGCCCACCCCTGACTTACCGTTGGCAGATCTATTTACAGGTTATTGCGCCTGGTAAATCTGGTCGAACACACCACCGTCGTTAAAGAATTTCGGCTGTGCGGTTTTCCAGCCGCCGAAGTCCTTGTCGATGGTCACCAGGTCCAGTGTCGGGAACTGTTTGGCGTACTTGGCGGCGACATCCTTGTCACGTGGACGATAGAAGTTTTTTGCCGCAATTTCCTGGCCGGCCGGGCTGTAAAGGTGCTTGAGGTACGCTTCGGCGATCTCGGTGTTGCCCTTTTTCTCGGCATTCTTGTCGACCACGGCGACCGGAGGTTCGGCGAGGATCGACAACGAAGGCACGACAATGTCGAACTTGTCGGCGCCGCCGTCTTCTTTCAGCGCCAGGAAGGCTTCGTTTTCCCAGGCCAGCAACACGTCTCCCTGACCGTTGTTGACGAAGGTAATGGTCGAACCGCGAGCACCGGTGTCCAGCACAGGAACGTGTTTGAACAGGGCTTGCACGTATTCCTTGGCTTTCGCTTCGTCACCGCCATTGGCTTTCAGGCCATAGGCCCACGCCGCGAGGAAGTTCCAGCGTGCGCCACCGGAGGTTTTCGGGTTCGGGGTGATGACTTCCACGCCGTTCTTGATCAGGTCGCCCCAATCCTTGATGCCCTTGGGGTTGCCCTTGCGCACCAGGAACACGATGGTCGAGGTGTAAGGCGTGCTCGCTTGCGGCAGGCGCTGCTGCCAATCCGCCGGCAAGGTTTTGCCGAGCTTGGCGATTTCATCGATGTCGCCGGCCAGGGCCAGGGTCACCACGTCGGCACGCAGACCGTCGATCACAGCTCGCCCCTGCTTGCCCGAACCACCGTGGGACTGCTGGATTTTCACCTTGTCGCCGGCGTGATCTTTCTGCCAGAACTTGACGAATTCGGCGTTGTAGTCCTGATACAGCTCGCGAGTCGGGTCGTACGACACGTTGAGCAGTTCGTAATCCTTGGCAACCGCAGAACCAGCAAAGAGGGCACTGGCCAGGGCGGCCAAAGCGAAATGACGAATCGACGACATGGTGAAAGCTCCTGGAATTCTGATTGTGTTGGCTTTTTCTTATGGTGTGCTGGTATCGGCTTGCCGGTTTTTAACTCGGTTTGTTGCCCGGGTTCTGCAACCGGAATTTCTCTTTGCGTTCGATCTGGACCACTTGGGCGTTATGCACGGTGATTTCCACTGCGCCAAAACGCAGATCGCGCAAGGCGCTCTGGATCTCACGCAAAATGGTTGCTTCGTCCTGGCCGTCAACGCTGCGTAGGGATGCGCTCATGGTGCTGCTCCTTCAACTAGAGGTTGCCTGGCAGTGGCGGGACTGCTTGCGGCGTGAGGCCAATAGTAGATAAGCGCAGATATTCTTAAAAAGACTATTTAAGAATTTTAATATAACCAAAAGAATGCCAGAAGACTGATCGTTCCCACGCTCTGCGTGGGAATGCATCCTGTGACGCTCTGCGTCAGGCTTGAGAAGGAACGCGCGATCAGTGCTGCAGAATCTGTGGAGTCAGGTACCAATCCAGCTGCCCGGCCGGCACCGGCCGCCCAAACCAGTACCCCTGCCCCAGGTCGCAGCCGTGTTCGAGCAAAAAGCTCGCCTGCTCGACCTGCTCGATCCCCTCGGCATGAACCTGCATCCCCATGCTCTGGGCCAGCGCAATGATCACCCGCACAATCGCCGCGTCATCCTCATCCCACGGCAGCCCCGCCACGAAGCCCTGATCGATCTTGAGTTTCTGAACCGGCATCCGCTTGAGGCGCAGCAATGAGGAATAGCCTGTACCAAAGTCATCGATGGCCAGCCGAACGCCTAGTTCACGCAACCTGTGCATCTGCTCCAGCGCGACTTCCGGATCATCCATCACAGCGCTCTCAGTGACTTCCAGCTCCAGACAGGCAGGGTCCAGCCCGGTTTCGTGCAGCACCTTCGCCACCTGCCCAAACAGCTCTCGGCGGGCGAACAGCCGGGAAGAAACATTCACCGCGACAAACGACACCACCACCCCGGCCTGCTGCCACCGGCACATCTGCTCACACGCCTGGCGCATCACCCAGGCATCAATTTCGGCGATCAGACCAGTGCGCTCGGCAATGGGAATGAATTCTGCCGGCGACACCAACCCTCGCAGCGGATGCTCCCAGCGCACCAATGCCTCGACGCCGATCAGGCGGCTGGTCTTGAGGTCGTGAACCGGCTGGTAATAAACCCGCAACTCCTGCTGTTCCAGCGCACGGCGCAATTGGAATGCTGTCTCGACCCGTTGCTGGGCATGGGCGGTCAATTCTTCGGTATAGAGGGCGTAGCCGTTGCGGCCGGCACTCTTGGCCTTGAACAGCGCCGAGTCTGAGTTGCGCAACAACTGCTCGGCACTCAGGGCGTCACCGGGGAACAGGCTGATGCCGACGCTGATATTGACGAACAACTGATGCCCGTCGATCTGGAACGGCTCTCTGAGGCCATCGATGATCCGCTGAGCCAGCGCCGCCGCCTGCACCATTTGCGGACAGCTTTCAGCCAGCACGGCGAACTCGTCACCGCCAAGGCGCGCCAGGGTGATTCCCGGACCGACCATCGCGCTCAAACGCTCGGCCACGCCCTTGAGCAGCTGGTCCCCAATGCTATGCCCGAGGCTGTCGTTGATCATCTTGAAGTGATCAAGATCGATCATCAGCAACGCGCAGCCGCGCTTGTGGGTCTGCGCCGAAGCCAGGGCCTGCTCGGTGCGGTCGGTAAACAGCAAGCGGTTGGGGAGATCGGTCAGCGGATCGTAGTGAGCCAGACGTGTCAGTTCATGTTCGGAGTTCTTGATGGCGCTGATGTCGGAAAACACTGCAACGTAATGACTAGGCCGCCGTCGGTCGTCGTGAATGATGCGGATAGTCTGCCATTGCGGGTAAATCTCGCCGCTTTTGCGGCGGTTCCAGATTTCTCCGCTCCACTCGCCCGTGCTGTTGAGTGTCGCGAACATCGCTTGATAGAAAGCCGGCGGGTGATGGCCGGACTTGAACAGACTGGGTCGATGACCCAGCACTTCCTCACTCTGATAACCGGTGATTTGCATGAAGGCCCGGTTCACATGAACGATCAGGCCCTGACTATCAGTGACCAGCACCCCTTCACGGGTGCAATCGAAGACCGCCGCTGCCTGACGCAAGCGCTCACGGTCTTCAGTGCGCTCACGCAACTTGGCGCCGATTCCCAGGCAACGGAACAATCGCGCCCGAGCGAGAAAAATCAAACCGGCACTGAACACCACCCAGGCATAACCGTTGATCAGTTGCCAACGCATTAGCTCGGCAGAGCTATCGAAGAAACTGTTCAATAAATGGCCACTGAACTGCAGCCAACCGACAGAAACCAGAAGATAAAGCAGCGCTGCACGCAGAGCATCGCGGTAGGTAGCAGCCATTAGGTCGTCCATGTCCCTTAAAAGTGGATGGAATTATAGTTTAAAGAAACATCCGGCCACTCTTATCTGAAAGGGCGACTGGTTTTATCTGTGGGCTCAGTGATAATGCAACGGCTGTTTTTTTCTTTATCGAGGGCCCAATAGCCTATGTGGTACGAAGGTTTTCTCGGCTTGTCGCCCTGGTCACTGGTGGCAGTCACCCTGCTGATGACCCACGTGACGATCATCGGCGTCACGGT